>Ga0315280_10001324_pt1 | contig 42779 bp, 60 predicted proteins | sample YL17G06_40_MG_FD_203697 | JGI IMG/M metagenome (GOLD analysis project Ga0315280, IMG submission 203697) | Sediment microbial communities from Yellowstone Lake, YNP, Wyoming, USA - YL17G06_40 | ecosystem: Environmental > Aquatic > Freshwater > Lake > Sediment | place: USA: Wyoming | collected...
CTAGTCCTGTATAGAACTTACTCATTTGACAGCCACGATTCCACCAAGCGCTTTTATTTTGTCAGCATGTTCACCCTTGAAGTGAAGTATAACTGTTTCCACTGGGTACTTTAGATTGATCTCCTCTAGCTGGATTATCTTGGTGATTTTCCCTAGATTGCTTTCGATGTCCTTTTGTCCATAAGTTATTTTATCAAAGTTCTTGCCCATTAGTTCAAAGAAGTCCTCAACTACCTTAACTTCCTTGGCATAAGCATTCTTCTCTAGCATTGGAAGTGCTTTCTGTAAGGTTTCTCTAATTCCCGATTCATCAGTATATTGTGTATCTAAGATTCCTTTGACTTTAGCTTTCAATCTATAGTCAAGATACTTGGCATCTAGGAATTTGTTCTTGGTTTGCCCGCATCCTGAGATGTAGAGTTCCTCTATAGGATAAGTATCAACAAATACCTTAGCTGCATCTCCTATCCTACTGAACCAGTTTGCTATTTCCATCTCACGTTCTCTTTCGAATCGTCTCTGAGATTGTCCGCCTTTTTTCGACTTTCCTGGAATCCCTGAAGTCATATGCTTAACAATATCTATCTTGTTGCTGATGTATGCAAGTGTAGCTTCCTTGGTGTCTAAAGTTAAAATCCCGATTGGATATAACCTTATAACTAATTGTTCTTCCAGAGGCTGAGAATAGAACTCATTGCCACATCTATACCAGTCTCTAGTTATAGGTATCTCATTAGTCCAAGCGAAGTCTGATTCTGAGGCTACTATGATATATCCATTCTCTGATGCTGGTGGATTCAACAGAAAGGACTTGACTTTCTGAAAGGCACACTCAATAGCTTGACGTGTTTCTCGACTCTTTATGTTCTTAACAATAGGCTCCTCGCGCTTGAGCAAGTCAAAGACCTTCTGAAATGCCGTTGTCTTAGCAATATAGAGAGTTATCACTGAATGCAGCGATGATTTAAGGTACAGTTTTTCTTTGTCCATTTAGGTCTTCCTCCAGTATCTTCTTCCGAATACGAATCTCCTCACACTGTTTCATTGACCCAACGCAGGGCCAAGGGCTTTCATCACTGGGAGCATAAGGATATTCGATATTATAACTTCTAGATTCCGCGGTTGTTGGCTGCTTGCTGTAGTGCGAGACGTCGTAGGTAATCTTCAGGTTTTAATCCAAGTTTTCGTGCGTCTTCTTCCACCATCTTCTTTTCATCTTCAGACACTCGGATCTTCATTCTCGCAGACCGTTTCGGTGTTATGTAGAGGTGTTCGCCACGTCTTCTCAAGTAGCCACCTTCAACTTGAATATTAGAACAGAACTTTATGAATGCTCTCTGTTTCAACCCTGTTGTTTCACGCGATAGGTCTACTGCAAACACTCCTTGGTAAATGGTCTTGGTGTCGTCGCCTTTGATCTTTTTGTACTGACTGTTTTCTAGAAACTTTTCGGCACCTTTATTCACAGGTATTTTTATCTTCAAGTATATTCCTCCTTTTTTGGACCCCATGGATACATACTAAATCCCCTTTTTGGCCCCCACACCATCATTGTGAATGAAGCCACTTCTTACGTCGATTATTGCTAGCACTATCTTTGGCAAAACGTTTGGTGCATAGCGTGACCATGACGTTGGATCTGCAAAATAACAGTTTTCAACGGTTCTTGCAGTAATCAGTTTTGTTGGCAAATGTTCTCGTGGTTGCTTGAACAGGATTATGACCGTGCTCTTTGGCTTATACTCGGTAATTAATCGTTCAAATTCATTGCTTTCAGGAATGACTGCCAAATCCTTTATGAGGTAACCGTAACTCTTGGCCTTCTCTAGTCTACCACTGCCTCTGTTGAAGAAAATGTGTTCTGTTGGAAAGAAATCGGGGTACTCTTCCAAATTAACCGACGTTTTTTCTTTTGCGTATAGCTTTTCGAGTTTAACCCGTAGCGGCGGCGCACAGACAAGGGTCAAATTTGCACGTGCTGGTAGATGGTCCAGATGCGTATGCGTAACAAAGAACTTTTTAGGCCTTATAAAGTCCGACGGTATGCCGCAAACGTCGTATCCTAAATCTTCAGGAAGGCGCGCAAGGCGGTTTTGAGTGTTGAACGCATTATAATGCGTAACTGGATGGTGAAGTTTAATTTTAGGCATGTTTTTTCCTCCTAAGTTTTAGAACGGTTTTCGAGCAGCGACCTTAAGGGTTTTAGCTTGATGCTTAAATGTGTTCTGATACTCCAGTGGAGACGGTCGTTTGTTTCATTACGCGGGTTAGATGACCTATTTTACTTGTCGTTTTTCTGTTGTTACGTGAGGTTTGTTTTCGACCGTTGTGGTTATGTCAACGAATTTTAGCTCGCCGCTTTCGACATCCAAAATTATGTAACGTTGACATCCGCAGGGGTGAGGGTTCAAGCAGATTGTGTGGCCTTGACGAATCATTGTTCCTTCCGAGCACACGTGACCTGAAATGTAGTAGTCTGGCTGTTTTCTCAAAATGTAGTCGCGGTAGGCCAGACTTCCTGAGCCCATTCGGTCAAAGATTCCTGTTGCACGTTCGTGGGTTACAAAAAAATTGACTTTTGGCTGTTTTTGCAGAGTTTTTTGGATTGCTGCTTCCAGGTTATGATACCACTTGTGTGGGTTTGGCGAGAAGACTCCTTGTACTCCAAGAAAAGTCAACCCAGCAACCTCGACGACTTTAAGGTGGCAGTTAATCAGGGTCTTTTTGTCGAACACCTCGATCAGCTCGTCGTGATTTCCGTATACTCCTACCGCAGGTTTTGGATAGGGATAGACTTGATAGTCTCCAGCAGAAACAATGTAATCTATCTTTTCGAGGACTAGTTCGGGAACAACTTCTCGAATGTTTCTTTCGTGAAAATCACTGACTATCAACAATTTCATGTTATTTCCCCCTTTGTTTTTCTGGTGGAGTGGATAAAAGAGCTGGTTTTATTCGCTCCATTTTATCCATCTCTTCTCTTTCCACGACCAGTTTGCGTTTCCGCTTGTGTATGTGATCTTTTTTCTTCCCCGCAGGTACCATTCTTGCCACCAACTGTGAAATGTGTAGAGGCGAAATGATGTTTCCCATTTTAGCCGCCTGTTTATCAAGAATAGGCGCAGTAGCTTCCAAAAGCCTTCTAAAAATGGATAGTAGCCATGTTTGTGGGAATATTTTGGCACTTCATTGAAGCCGCAGATTTCGCATTCAAAAGAGCCAGCATATTCTCCACCCATCCAAAACTCGCAGCGAGGGCAGGGTGGATCACTGTAGAATACGATTTCTCCATTTTTGTCTGTTAAAATAAAGCTGCTTAATTTAACCCCTTTAATAACTGGATCCTTCAATTTCTATCACCACCAAAAGTTTTCCTGTGTGGTTCAAAAACAGATTTTCTCGCCAGTTTGGGTGTTTTCAGTTTCGCCGTGAACTGCTTTTTCTATGCTCTTTAACTTTTGAAGCTCAGTGGCAATAGCTGATCCTGCCAAAAGTGTCAGGGTGTTAACTCCTAGCGAGTTTGGAGTCAGTCTTGGCCGAAGTTCCTGTAGGTGAAACCTGCCAACGTTGCCTTCTCCGTAAGTCACTTGGCCTTCAATCCATCGGCCGTTCCCATGAGCGTCGTAGTCCAAGAAGTCACGTTCGTACATGTCATTCGTTACCTGAAGTTTTACCACAGCAAGATCGTTGGTCCTGAGCTCTTTTTTCATGATTAAAAGCCATAAGCGTAGCGTTTCAGGCTTGGAGAAGAATATTCGCCCCGTCTCGTAATCTTCTATGACAAGGTGGCGACCAAAAAGGCGGAAGGTTTCCTGTGCCGACTTGTTTTTGAATCCTTCCACAACGATTCTTTTCGCATATTCAACGGTTGTAATGTGATACAGGGTTTTCATCTTATCCCTCCTAAGGAGACCCTGTCATTCAGGGCGGGGTAGTTGACTTTTTTTTCCCCAAAGCTCATTTTATTAACTTGGTCTTTTCTCTTTTGGTGCTTTCCATTGTGGGAAGTACGGCATTAAGGTAGCTTTCATCATTTACGCCATAGTTGGCGTACCACAGGTAAAGGGTGTCTTCGTTTGTGTTTATAACTTTGGGTTGACCGTGAAATTGAGTGAGCCAACTTATCAGTTCAGCATCATTTCGGTGTAGAAGTAACATGGCTGCACCGAGCGAAGTGTCTTTAGGAGCCCTCAACACAACATCATACTCTTCGCCATCGGCAGTGCGTATTCGACCGTATTCGATGAAGCGTTTCTGCCAATATTTCAACTGTTTGGCAACGCATATTTGTTCAACGCAAAAATGCAAAAGACTATCAGGAATTCTCACTGACAACAGCTTCTCGCGGAGATCCGTCTTTGCATCTTCAGCATCAAGGTTTTCTTTGAATAGAAGACAGTGATTGTCTCTGAAGTTGCGGCAAGTTTGGCAAGATTTTTCACTCATCACAATTCCCCCTCTTTTCAAGCAGTTTTTGTATGCCCGCCAGTTTCTCGAGGTTTTCGAGTGATGGATTTTCAAGGGCTTTAGTCATATCTATAGGCACTTTACTCTCATTAATATTCTTGAGCACGAGGTATGCACGAGAGATCGTTGCCGGCGGGATTTTCACGAAGATCTTTAATGCTGACCTAGCGAATACCTCTAGCGGGTACTTGTTGGCGAAAGTAAAGAATAATGGCAGATACTTTGGATTTATCCATATTTTATCTACCGTTAGGTGGTTTCCAACAACATCTAGGGCAGCCATTACTCGACCAGCGTGCAATGACATGCTTATTTCGAATCCTTTTTGTTTTGTCGTTCTCTTTGCCCATGCCGGTACTGAGTTGATTTTTAGTAGTCGCCTGATCACTTGGCTTCCCTTAATGTTGGCTCGAGTTTGGAATAGTACACCTATTGCATGACGCGTCGTAATAGATTGTGGTTGATTCAACGTTATTTCTTGACCTTTTTTATTTTCGAACACCATGAGCTTGCGTGAAATACTCAAGGCAGCAATCACATTAATTGGAAGAACTTGGTCGTCGACACTTGGCCATGCTCCACCAATCTTCTTTATCTTTTTGTAAGAATGGTTAGTGCCGTTGACTGGTTTAGTTATCTCGTAGATTTCGTACCGGGTTGAACATAAAAATGTGTCAAACACTAACATTACTGCAATTTTCATCTTTTTTCACCTTTTCATTATATTCTAAAAAATTAGTGTTTTAGTTAACTGATTAGTTTTTGCATGGCGGCCAAACGTTCAAGCGTTTTGATTGTTGGGTTTTTCAGTGCGTTTTCCACTTCGTCGACTATTGGAGGAGTATTGTTGATTGTTTCGAGTACACGAAATATGTGTTCCACCGGTGTTTGCGGGTGTTTTATGCACGCGTTTATTGCCCAACCAGTTATGTACGCGTTTATTGCCCAACCATCAAGGTATACCTGTATTAGATGCTTGTTGGCAAAGGCAAAAATTAGTGGCCAGAAAATGGGCTCTATAAATTCTCTCTCCCAAGTTTGCCGGCCTTTTACGAATTCGAGAAGCACTACTGTTTTCCCCGAAGATTCAGTTAACCCTAGTCTTATTTCGTCTTGGCTCAACGCTTCTTTCGCATCGTACCACTGCACTCGCCTGCTCGCAACATCTCCTACTCGAGAAGCAAGCAATTGGCGTATTTGTTGAACGCGGGTGATGTTTGGTGGCATACTAAAAATGATGCCTACATCGTTATTTTCGGACAGCATCAACTGACAGGAAATGCTCGAGCGAGCAATTGTATTAATCCGATCCCTCTCGTCGTCTAAGGATATGACCTCGATCTTTTTCAGCATTTTATAGGCATTATTAACGTTTTTTGATCCAAGCACTTTGCAGAGGTCGTAATGGACAAGGCCGAACCCTTCGACGATGCATATTACCGCAATTTTCATTTGGTTTTCACCTTTTTGTTTTTTTCTCACACGTCCTCTTCAAGAAATACTATCTGAGTGAATATCCAGTCCATAGCAGCGGCAACGTCAACAGCGCGGGAACCCAAGTCGGGGATGCTTGCTAATGCTACCATATCTTCAATAGTCATTTCAATGAACTCTTGGTGCGTGGTGTTCACCAAGACATTCTCGTAAGGAAGCTTGTAGAACATTGCCAGAGAGTTCAACAATTTACTTGGCATTCTCATCTAAATCCCCCTGAGACTCACGGCTTCAGTCGTGGGAGACAAGATTCGCTTGCCAAATATGCGTTGGTTGAAAAGCCTTGTGCAGTCCTTCCGCCTTGCGTTTTGCGTGACTCGCTTGTTTTTCAGGGTGAAAGCGTGAAGCGAAATACGACCATCCATGTATCCCCCTACGCGGGCTAACTGTCCACGCCACACCACAACATCCGCCTTTTTAAACGGGTAAACACTTCGGCTTCCACCGTACCTTCTGCGCACTCCGCCCCCGCTTAGTTTGTACCGGTGCAGTTGTCTCCGTGCGTACTGGAACCGTTTCCACACCCAAAACTCTGGTGGCGAGGGGTCTGTGCAGCCAGTTTCGGCGCAGCCTATCGCTATCGCGTCAGAGGCGTGAGCGTCCCACTTCAAAGCAGACTTTCGGAAATTTTTAGGCAGCCCCAGCTTCTTTCTCCATTCGGCTGTTTCAGCACCGGCGTACAAGCTCAAGTGCCCAATGCTTCGCAGGTGTTCGTAGAAGCGTGTTTTGCCTATTTCAACTGTGCTGAAGTGTTTGCCCCACCGTTTCCGGTAGTGGTCGAACCGTACGTCCTCCACCGCAAACCTATCGACGGGGTAGAGTCGACGCAGTTCGTCAACGATCTTGATGCGGAATTCAACTTTTGCTTTCTGCGACGGCGCTAGCCATCCTTCTGATCGCCTACGGTTGTTGAACCTTTTCGCTCGCCTCGGCGTTTTCCGATAACGTCTTGCTCTGCGCATTCGTCTACGCATCTCGAGCTTTCCAGCTATTCTCGCTTTACGCTTTCCCGCTATGCCTTTTGGCAGCACGAGTTCAGCGGTGGTCAACACTCGTTTTGCGGTTACTACTGCTATTCCGTCCCATCGGCTTCCGGTGTCTACGGCGAGGCAGACGTGTTGTCCTTGGTTCGGTGATTTGGGGTTGAACTTGAGGCGTAGGTAGAACTGTCCCAGCCGGTTCCAGCACTTCTCGGCTAGGTTTTTGGCTAGCAGTTTTCTTGCTTTCGACGGTTTACACGGCATCAGAGGCGTTCCCGATGCGGATACTATTGGTACGTTTTCGCTCATGCTTATTCCTCCTCTGCTCGGTTGTTCCCGGTTGCGGGCTGCCGAGCACAGTTTAGCGACCTTCGAGATTGCACTGCAGGCTTAGGTCAAGCTTGCGCCTAACCGTGGCATTTAATGGTTCTGCCGGAGAGGTACGAACTAGGTCACGCATTCGTACGTCCTTGTAGCCCACAGCGCCGCTAACTCAACTTCTGGAGTTGAGCCCTCTAGTCAGAACTTACGTTGCTACCATCGTTGCAAGCCCACAAGCTTTAGCTGTGGGTTCCTGACCTAAACACCTCCCAGGAGACTCCTCTGCTACTTTGTTTGTGACCTGTTGCCCGCGTTGTAGTGACCGATAATGGTCACTAAAACCAAGTTTTCATGGAATGCTACTGCTTTGGCTAACATTTCAATTGCGACAAGGTCTAGTGCAGCAACTTCCTTTCGAACTTTGGCACTTTCCACGGCGTATTCGGATGCGCTTGAAACCCAATACACTGCTGCTCTTTCTAGTTCTGATTTGTTTGAGTGTATAAGGTTTGCAAGTCGGTAGGTGAAAAGAGAACGTTCCTTTGTCTTTGCTATGAGTGTTATGCCGTTTTTGGTTTTCGCGATTATGTCTTTTCCAGAGTGGCTAACCCGTATTTTCAGCCCGTTTCCAAGTTTGCACGTTACTGTCTGGTTTCGTGCGGTGTTTCCTATACGGTTTCCGAGAAGGTGATTGCAAAACACCCGTTTAGCATCTTGGTCTGGTGGAAAAACATATATTTTGCATAGAAGGTCAAACGCGTAATCTTCGGTTACTTTTTTTCCATCCACGAGCACGTCGAATATCACTGAAGCGTTGTGGATAAAGTCGAGGGGGTGAGTTGCCCAATTGTAGGTGCCTTCAACTGCGCAGAGGACTTCTATTTTGCCATTGATTTTCACGCGAATTTGATTTGGTTCACGCGTGATTTCGAACTTGTTTCTACGAAGGAACGGTGCTTCAAAGAATTCTTTTGCAGATTGATTTAACATACCGTTGCACCACCATAGTAACGTCCACATAAGGCCACTAAAAGAGGGTTGTCGCCGTTGACAATACAACGTGCAAATAGACCAAGCGTTGCAGAATCTATCACGCGGATGACTTTTTCTTCACCGTTTCCAAAGTGGCATTGTGGTTTTGTAAATAGTAGAGTCATAAACCATTCGATGGCTGCTTCTTTTTTCGCGTATACCGCATTTGCAAGATATTTTGGAAAGCCGACATTGCTACTTACGGGAAAAAGGATTTTAATTCCCTTGTCTGTTGTAAGCACATAATTGTCAAGTGTCCGCTCAACTTGAATTTCAACACCCGTCTGCAGTCTGCGCTTCAAACGTTCTCCAGTCTTTAAACGTCTCAATCGACTTGTCAATAAGGCACATTTGAATTCTTCCTCGCGGTTTTCTGACGCTTCCCTTTTTCCTTCAATATTTGTTAGCAGGGTCAGCGCGGTTTCTTCATCAATAACATTATTTTGTTGGCGTACATCAAGCAGCTGTGAGAAGTCAGAGAGGGTAGTAATTGAGAAAAGGTTTACTACTGTTGAAACCCAAAACGGGCTGTCTTTAGCAAGCACTTCAATATCATTTATTGTTAGAGAAAAGCCTTCGTCGATGCGTTTTATAAAAACTAGATATTTGTAATGTCTAATCCACGTTATTTCTCCAAGCTTCATTGCATTCAACCATTCTGGATCCACGGTTTCTTCTCGTACTCTTTCATCAATCATAATTTCATCTCCGTCTTTTTCCGATATATTCCAAAAACACTGAGGTAGGGCTTACTTCTTTAACTGCGTAGTGTGTTTCCTCGCATACTTGTTGCAGATAGATGGTTTTGTACTGTTTTGTTAGTTCCAGCAAGTATTTCTGGCTGAAAAAATGGCGTGTGTGTCCAAACTTGAACGTGTTTTCGTCTACTTTTTCGCCTTTGCCATAGAGCGGATCGTTAATTGATTTCACTTTCACAAACAATAATCCGCCCATTTTGAGGATGCGGGTTATTTCAGAGAAGACTTTTGCGGTTGTTTCGTCGTCGAAATAATGTAGAGACAAATGCGCAAACACAACATCGAAACTTTCATCGTTAAATTTGAATGGTTTAGTCATGTCGTGAACGAGCGCTTTTATTTTGACCTTTTGTTTTAACGCATTTTTACGAGTTGTTTTTATGGCTTTTTTTGAGAAGTCCGTGCAAACAACGTTGCACCCGCTTTCAGCAAATAAAACCGCATCTACTCCATCGCCACACCCAAGGTCCAAAACTCGTTTCAAGTTTGCTTTTTTGATCCGAGATGTCGCCTTAACTGCGAAGGTAGATGGAGACGAACTGTGTCTTCCTCGCTTCCCATAAAATCGGTCCCAATACTCGCTCACGTTTTCACCACCAAACCTTTATTTCTGACACACATATGAATAGAAACATGCGTGTGGATCGTAGCCTAACCGGTAATCGCTGTATTGCTCTACCGTTTGAAAACGGTGTTTTAAAAGATGTTCTAGCTCACCTTTTTTGAACGGGTAGCTGAAAGCATACGCTCTCTTTTTTGTTCTCTCGTCCAGGAATTCCCATTTGACCTGCTCTTTTTTATCTCGATTGGTCTGCTATGAACGTTTTTTCCGCAGTAGAGGGGTTCGCCAGTAGAAACTAGCTGGCCGCTCAAAATCTTTCTGCGGTTATCTAAGATGTGTTGATAGTTGCGCTCGTCAATAAGTAAAATTCCGCCGTTTTTAGTTATTGAGTGAAATTGAGTTATAGCTTTGATCTGGCTTTTCAAATCGAAGAGGCAAGTAAAAGAGTTTCCCAAGCATAGAACTGCGTCAAACGATTGTGGGGGAATCTTTTTGTTCAACTCCCGCCAATCAAGATTTGTGATTTTCAACTGAACTTTGTGTTTTATTGCGTTTTCAACCGCTTTTAATATAAAAAGACGGTCAACATCGTTACTCGTAACACAAAATCCAGCTTTTATTAGGCGAATTGAGTCACAACCGTCTCCCAAAGCGGCGTCAAAAACTTTGTTACAGTTATGACTATTTAACTGGTGAATTAACCAGCCATTCTCTGCTTTTTCCCTACGCATCCAGTTGACATAACCACTCCACATTTCAACAAGCAGCCTTCGATTTTCAGCATTTCCAATCCAACAATGCTTTTGCATAACATTTTTCCTCCTAGCGTTCTGCTTGAAAGATAAAAAACATCTAAATCTATTGGCGCCCAATTATGAATGCGTAGGGCGTTTCTTAGTTTATCTCTTTGATGATTTTGACCTTTACTTCTTTTTGTTGGGGCACGCCCGTAACTGTTCGGTCACGAGAAGAGTAAAAACAAAATTGCCCTCGACTTCTGTTGTATGTTCTACGGTATATTTTCCTTCCCGCATACTTGAAAACCCATTTAGCTATTTTTCGTCCGATTTTGATCTCGGGTTTTCCGCAAAAAGCAAGTAGTAGCTTAACTGTTTCAGCGAGTTCTGGCGAATTAGTTAAAGGCAATATTTCCAACGGAGTGTTTTTTGGTAAGCAAATTGTGATGACCAGTTCTTGGTAGTGCAGATCATGGAACATAACCGCTTCTGACGCGTTTTCACTATATACTGTGATGACCAGTTCTTGGTGGTTATTTGGGAAATAAATCTTTTTTGCTCCCGCTTGTTTAAGTGAGGTAATGATTTCTTTCAAATGGTCTCCTTCGAGATTTACGTCTAAGATTACATGTTCTTCAAATGATTTGACCCTGTGTTTTTCGGCAGCCTGTTTTGCTTCTTTACTGTTTTTGAAGGTGGCAACTAGCGGGCGAACTGGAACAGTGCTCATTTTAATCGCCTCTTCACAATTTTGTTGTTTATTGTTTTCTTTCGTCAGGAGTGGCCGTAGGATATGGCATGGGGTAGAGGTTTGTTAATGTGTCTTCGAACAGGATTTCTCCCTTGGCGTTAACAACGGTAACCAGTAGATCAGGGTTTGTGAACTCCCAGAGAAATTGCCTGCAAGACGCACATGCGGGAAAGATGCCTTTGCTGTCGAGCTCGCAGACGATTATCACGCCAGTGGCTTCCTCTGGTTTGCTTTCGTTAATTAGGCTGTTTATTATTGCTACTTCTTCCGCATGGTAACCTTTGTGTATTTTCGTTTCAACGTTGAACCCTAAAAAGAGTTTTCCTGTTTTCGTGTATATGCAGGCACCAACACGGCCACCATGTGTTTTTGCCTTTTTGAGAGCGGATACTGCCAATTTTATTGCTTCCTGTTTTTGGTTTTCCATATTCTTTCCTCCTATTCTTTTTCACAGGGTATCTTAATTGCCCTTATCGTTGATGCCTTCCTCAAACGCTTGTTCCCTTGAGATCTACTAAGGCAGCCTGCTCGGTTCCGTGAAGCAGTGTACATATTGTGGGACGCAGTTTGTGAAGAACGGCTTTTTTGAGTTCCTGCCCGATCGATGAACTTGGCGAATATGCTGTGCCGTCATAAACAAGCTCGTATTGCCCGCCCAGTATCTCGCAGTCTAGAAGCGGATCCTGCAGTAGTGCAATGTCTGGCGGCAGCGCCCAGCAAAGCAGTGCGCTTTTTACCTCATCAATGAGTGCGTCATCATCGCATTGAAAATGGGGTACTATCGCTATTTCTTTTCCATCCAACGCTATAACGACTGCAAAGTGCTTCTCTCGGTCTGACGGTGCGATTTCGACGCAGGCTGTGGCGACTTCTTTTAATCTTCGATGGTCAAGGCGATATAGGGTTGCGTGAAGGCCTTTGGCAAGCGTGAAACGGTGGCCAAAATACCTCAAAAAGAAACTCAATTTTGGTCCTCCTTAAAGTTTTTCAACAACTCGTTTTGCCTCTTTACTGCTTCTGCTTTTTGGGGTTTCGTTGCTAATTTCTCAAAAAAGGAGCTTACATAACTCAACTATCTTTTTCTCCTCAAGTGATCTTTGCCAAGTTCTTGTTTTCTGCAACTCTTTTTAGCCAAGAAACGATTTAAGTTGTTCATCGTCACTCGTATTCCGTGTTGGTAGGGATTCCTGATCGTCTGCAACACTTTGATGTGAATATTTATATCTTCAGGTTTTACTGGGTGCTGGCTGTCAAGTACCAACTGGTCTCCCCAATCCCTCAGACACGCCACTTTTTTGGGATCGTCCTCAACTCCTTCTTCTACGAGTAGTGCATTGTAGACCTTCTTGGACATTGTTACTTCAAGGATTGTAAGCACTGGCCACGCATTTTCCTTGCTTAATATTCGAATCCATTTGGCCAGGTTTCGTCGTCTTGTCCAATAGGTTCGATACCACTCTGGGTCGTCCGAAATCGTGTGTGATTGTGATTTTTTGTTGTCGTTAAAACCTTCTTTACATATTGCACTTACCCTTTTGGGATGGGTTATATGGTAGAATGTGGTTTTCATCCAATCCCTCCTAAGGAAACCCCTCTTCCGGCGAAATATTGTTTAATCCTCGTTTGTGAGTTTTAGATTTTGATGTTGTTTTCATCTTAGGCATTCACTAAAACACTTGTTGCAGGAGGCAGTTTTGGGGTTAGTGACTTTGATGGGGATTCAAAACTTGGGTTGCTTTGGTCATTCTATGCCAAAATTTATGGTGTTCAGGGTTACCTATAAGCTGTTCTAGACACGCGTGTTTTTGAAAGCTTTGAAATCCTACTGTTCGCTCCAAGTATGTCCCCAAATTCAACATTGCCATGTCCAAAATACTGTCTATAACTTTTCTTCCAGTCGCTCTAGGAATAGAAACTGCTATTTTTACAGGACAGTTAACGCACCAGTTTTTCTTCGCTTGAGACAGTAAAATCAAGTCACCAAGAGTGTTAACATTGCTTGTGTTAGGCTGATCGAAAAAGTTCTCTGATATGGGTAGAAAAAGACCTTCTGTCACAACTTCATGGTCATTCACGCCCACAATCCCCCCTTTTTTCAATTTGGTGTCTGGAAGATAAGCGTTAATGGAGCCAATTGTTTTTAGGCTGGCTCGGTATGCAAACCGAAAGAAGGGGTGGGAGTCAAATGCTATGATCAAGTGTTTACTGGTGTTCTGTTCTTCGAATTCCATTGCTGATGGGCGGTAATCAATTATTAGTGCTTGTTGCTCTTTCTCAAACGCCTCTTTATACTTGAAGGCTGCTCTGAAAGTTCTTATTTTACCGTAGCGTTCATTTGCCATAACGATCTGTTTTGGCACCTGTTTTTTTGTGTCTTTTTCAGAGGGTTGTTTCTGTCTCCAAATAAAGGAAGACAAAACTTTGGGGTAAACCGCGTCTCTTCTAATGTTTTGGCAAATTATCTTCAACGCTCTTTTTGCAGCCTCAATTTTTTGCTCTGCGTTGAGACTAGTCTTGAAAACGCGTCCGTCAACAACGTAAAGATCGTTAGAGATCGTTATTAAATGTGCTGGTTCCCAACTTCTAAGCAGGGTTGAAAGTGTAGATGGAAATGTTCTCCACCCTGATGTTCGATCCAAATAGGGATGAAGACGCCAGCTAATACGGTTTACGGTAAGTTTTGTTAATTGTGCTTTATTGTAAATTGTCTCTGCCACTTCCATCACACTCCTTGTTTTCACCTTTTCTTGCAAGGATGCCCACGGGCTTTAGCCGTGGGAGGAATTGAGCGCATTATGTTTTGGTTGAAGAGCTTTACGCATTCGTTTGGTTTGGCCTTCTGCGTGAACCGCTTACTGTCAACGTCGAACGTGTGCAGTGACACCGTGCTGTCGAGGTGTCCACCAACACGCGCCAGTATTCCACGCCACCACATAATGTCTCCCTTCTTGTAATTATTCCTGTTCTTCGTCGGTTGGGTCAAGTCTTTTCAGTATTTTTTGTTCTAGTTCTTTGGGCAAACCGTTTCGACGCTGCATTTCGAGGAGCAGTTGAAACTTCTGTTCAATTTTAAATTCGATGAATCCGCCAAGAGAAATGTTTTTTTGACATTTCATGCAGACTTTTGCTCCTATCCAGTTCGGCGTTCCACAGTACATGCACGGTTTTAAACATTGTGGTTGTTCATTTTCGTTCTCCAACATTTTTCCCTCCGTTCTTAACTTATTTTTTGGTTGTGAGCGGAGCATCTGTGAATTACGAATTCTCCAAACATGGGATAACTCTCTTCGAACCTTAGTGATGGACTATTCTTTCCTGTATGTCCTGAAGGATCAAGACGTAATCCAACTCTGCTTCATCAAGAAAATCTTCGTTGCCGTCTTTGCTAATTTTGCATTTAAATCCTCGTTTTTTAACGTTTTCCGTGTCAGTCTCTTCTCCCGCTTTCACATTTTCTTTGTATTGGTGATTGCCATAAACAGCATTAACACTGGTGTTTCATGGATTTCCATCTTCAGGTATATCTGTTCTGAGACAAGAACCGTCATAGTAAATAATGTACACAAAAGGCAGTTCCCAATCTCCGCCTTTCCGAATGAATAAGACTGTCAAACCATTTGGTAATGTAACTAATCCTTTTTGGTCTACATCTTCATTTTCAGGGGTAAATCCAACTTTTGCCAAGTCTTGCTCTACAGTCGGTGTTAAACACGAGAACGCTTTGCTTCGTGCTATTTCTTTAAAAGAGTCTCTGCTTGAGTAATCAGTGTGTTTTTTCCAAGCATCCAAAATTTTCTGTTTTAATTCTTTTTTTAGATATCGTTTTAGTGAAGTATCTCGCCATTTTTTGTCCCCTCCATCTTTAATTTTGCTTTCGGTTGTGGGGGGAGTCCGTGAGTCACGGACCTGCCCCGCGCATTTTTCTGGCTTTAACTCGTAGCTTCACTTTAGTGAACTTTAGTTTTCCTTTTCGCATATGTTTTCCTTCTGACGCTAAACGTCGCCGTTTTCCGCGATTTTTTTGTCTTCGTACGGGCCTAATGGGTCTTCGTAGAGCTGATCCGTTAGGTTCATCAGTATTGTGCTACAAAAAGTTTTGCCGTATCTTCTCTCGAACTCTTTGCGGCACCATAGCAATACTCCGCCAGCGCGGTTGAAGTGAAAATATTTTTGTGGGTACAATTCTTTGAACAGTTTAAGTAGTGCGTCTTCGACTGCTAGTGCACATGGAACTTTGCTTTTTTCGGGTTTTTTGTGTAGTGCTAAGTTTTTGAACAGTTTGGTTATGAAGTAGTTGAGGCATCCGTCGATGTCTTCAAATTGCTGTGCTGACAGTACTGAACTAAGGTGTTTTATCAAGCTGTCGGATATTGCTTGATTTGCGACAAGCTCGGCAATCATCGTGTTTGCAATTGCATCGTACGGTGGTCGTAGCGCCTGTTTAATGTAAGGCATTCATTCACCTCCATAAACTTTTTCTAGATCTTGCCTTTTAAAAGGTCTTGGAAGGTTTTTCGGGCGAGTTTTTCCAGCTGCTTTCTGTCGTGCTTTTTTCCTTTCTTGGGAACGTAGGCCAGCAGCTTTTTCCTGATCTCTTCCGGAACCTTTTGGGGGTACAGGATGTGGTATGGCGGCCGGGTGACTATGAACGGGTTCGGTGTCGAAGCCTCTTCGGCGCATAGCTTTCCGTCTTTCTCGATGCAGCCCGGGCACCAGCTGAGCTCAACCCATGCGCCGTTCTGCGACACTAAGTTTCCGCTCGCTGGAAACTGGCTTCCGCAGATCACGCATGTGGCCGTTTTCGCCATGCTCTCACTTCCTCTTTTGCCCTTTTCCCGTTTTTTCGGGTTCATAGCCTAATCTCAGGGTTGAACTTTTTCAGGAGTTTAAGTGCTTTGAAGCCGCAGTACGCTCTGTTGAGTTTTTGGGATCTGTTGCCCAAGAGGAACATGGTGATGCCCTGCGCCAGTTCATCGTCGTATTTCAGAGCCTCGTCAGTGGTGTGGAGAAACTCGTGGAGAACGGTGTAGTTTATTTTTTCAACAAGCGCCCTTTCGCCTTTGAACCGCTTCCAGATGCTTTTGGGAAAGATGAATGTTTCCCCTGTTCTGTATACAATGCACCCGAAGCAGGGGTCGAATTCGGAGAAACGCTAAGTTTTCTGGCCTCGGTTTGTGTGAGGTTGAACTTTCGCTGGGCACCCCTAACATCTTGTGGGCAAGCTATAAACTCCATTCACATCTTTCCCTATTTTATCTTCTGCAGCGCGACCTCGATGCTCTTTGTTTTTGTTCCGTCGTCGAAGTGTATTGTCACGAAAGCTTCGTCCTCGCAGTGTGGACATTCTCCTGTGGCCTCGGATATGTTGAGCTTGTCTTTGATCTGTTGAAATGTGTCGCCTTCATTTATGTCGGGCTCGTTTGACCATTCAACGACGAGGTCTGCGTTGATGATAATGTCCCCATTTTGTCCAGGAAAACGAATTCTTGCGTTGTGATTGCAACAGTTACATTTGATCTTGGTGATCTTCGCCTTCTTAACTATTGTTGGAGTATAAGCGACTTCATCTACGTTTTGAGTATCTTGACCATAGGTTCCCCATGCAAGAAAGTGTTTTCCGCAAGCATCACATTTGTGTAGTGTTGCGAATCCCTCCTTGCCGAGTTTCTGCGCAAAGGTTTCACAATCAGAATTGTTTTCCTCATCTCCAATTTCTTTGGTTTTGCTTCCACAGTTTGGACATTTCTCTTCATATTTGTAAGAGGTTTGGTTTAGATCAAATTTTGCACCTTTTCCGCCACTTACAAACTGAAATGCAGCAAGCTGTGGAGTTTGTACGGGTTTCGCAATGGGTCTTCGGTAAGGCTTTCCCATTTTAGTGTAGTAAACGGGTGTTTGGTTCACGCTCATGACCAACGCATCAAAGTAGTGCTCCAGTATCGTGGAATCCGTGCTATCAGATACCACTGTTAAAACAACGTCTTCTCCCGTGTTTGGCCTAAATTCTCTTTCGATGCCATCATCGGTTTTCCGTTTTGAAGTTCGCTTCCAGTTCTTTGCGGGGATCGTTATTTCCTCTTCAATTATCCACTTCTCAATGAGCGTTTTTATGTAGGAAGTATCTATTTTCATTTTTTCCGCCTCCAAAGAAGTTTTTTCGGTTGTTTCACCACTTTCGGCACATTTTTCTGCACATGCCACATTAGTATTGAACGGGTGCTCGTTTTTACCGTGTTCCTCCAGTGCTAAGAGAGCGGGGTCTATTGCTATTATCTTCGCTTTGTTCAACGCGTTTCTAGTTTTCTCGTCAAAAATTGCATCACATTTATCGTTGGGGTTCCAAAACTTTGGATTCCTATCTAATTCTTTCATCATGCATTCGAAGCAGAGACAATTGCCAATTTCGATTCGATCTTTGGAATATTTGCAGTCACCTTTGCAGTAGAAGATTTTTCCGCACTTGTGTCCGCGTTCCCAGCCGCACCAGCACTCTTGTCGATAAACTTCTGTGCCTACTAGCAGTACGGCTGTCGCTTGTGCGTTGGGTGATTTTGCTTGGTGCTTTTGAATGCTTTCGTAGGTTTCTGAGTCAACAGCAAAATATCGCGGTGATGCTTTGGGCACTGGCGTTGGTCTCTGTGGGTCAACCTCGATCTCAGCAATCTCGATCACGTCATAATCCTCTTTTTCGGTTCCAAGATACCTTGCCCCGCAGCCAGGGCAGTAGTAGATCGTAGCTTCCATGGTTTGATGTTCTTCCGCATACTGTTCCAGTTCTTTATCTGAAAGGTCTGCGAGAATTTTCGTCTCCGCACCGCAGTGGAAACACTTATCGTCCCAGCAATTTCCGTTTCTAAACCTTTTCACGATTCCTTTTCTCTTAATCATGCTGAGTCACCGTTCTGGATTCATTTTTGATTTTTTAGGGGACTTTTGCGCCATTCTTTTGAGTATCTCGAGCTACTTGTCTCCAGCAAATATCTGAAACTTCATGGTTCAACACTTCCAACGCCTGTCCACGAATCTGTTTGCCACAGTATTCACATATCGCCTGCGTCACTTCTACTTCATCGAGGTTTGAAGATAGCCGTTTAATTGCAACCAGTGATGAGTTAACAGTGTCTATTTTCATTGTTTTTCCTTCAAAATCAGTAGCGGAACTTAGATTAGTCCCATTTTTTTGAGGACTCGCTTTGTCACCCAAAACACAATAGGGGCAACTGGGGGAACGAGTATAAACTCCATGACTATCCAAGACTTGTACTGCTCGATCGTCATCCGTGTTACCAGTACCACATATGGAGTCAAGGCGATCGTCCAAAGTGCAGCCCCGAGAAGTGCGCTTATGATGACTTCTGCGATTTTCCTTTTAAGGTTCGTAAATTTCGGCATTTTCAACTCGTTTTACCTCTGAGATACATCGTTGTTAGTAGAGAGAGGGTTCTTGGACCCTCTCATTTTTCGTCTCTGAAGAGGCTGTACAGTACTCCGCTGTCTACTGCTCCAATGACTCTGTGACCGTAGCTTAGCAGTATGCGTCCGTAGTAGGCGTAGTTTTTGAATTCCAGAAGTCCGTCTTCCTTTTCGTCTTTTTCGATGTCAGGATCTGGTTTCACCAACATATTGCTAGTCTCGCCTTCTTTGGTGAAGATGTCAACCAGTATTCCGCTTGGTCTTTGGTCTAGCTTGTACTCGCATTTCTGGAATCCGCCGTTGACGGCTATTTTCAGACCGCCTCCAACCTCAAATTCTGGTGTAAGCCAGTGGGTGTGAGCGGTTCTTATTGTGTTACAGCGTTTTTGTGGATTTTGCAGTAGGTAGTTTTGGCATTGTCTAATTGTTGCCGTGCTTATTGGGAAGTTGATGTTGCTTCCGACTCCGTGCATAAACAGAACCGGATAGTATCCCAACGGCTCGCCTAGGTTGATTATTGGGTATCTGCTCACATATTTCGCGTCGATTTCTCTGCTCAGGTAGATGGCGTAGTTTTCTGATTCGGGCTCATGCGTTCCTTTGATTATGAAGATCTCAACGGTTTTCGCGTTTAGCGATCGTTTTATTTCATTTATTGTTTGGTACAAGACCTCTGCTGCCAGGGTTACTTGCCAGTGGCCTCTGCTGATTGCGTTGTCGAACACTTGGGTCTCATAGATCTCTTTGCCAGAAACAACGTCACCGTTCAAGATGACTTTGGCACGGACAATGGTGTAGAAGTTTGCTAGTGTCTTAAGCAGATGAGTTAAGTTCTTTATTGTGGACTCGTATGTTTTTGGCAAAAAGCCAAGGTGTCCCAAGTGTAGATCGCTGATTGTTATTGACACTGTGATTTCTTTCTTCTTTTTTGCATATGACTGTGCTGCAATGGATAAAGGCATTGCAAAGATTTCGTTCCTTCTCATTGTTTTTCTACCCGGCTTAACCATGGTGTTGTCCACTTGTTCTATAGCCTCTGCAAGGGCAACTAGTTTTGCTCTTTTGTCGTTCTTTTCCGTTTTTGCCATTTTGATTACTGCCCTCCCTCAATTTTTAATCGATTGTCATAAGCAACATGGATTTTCCACGTGCTTTGGTTGAAACTGCCTTGAGGTTTGTCAATGTGTCTCCTGTCGCTTGCATTCCAAACGTGTTGGCTAGTTCAGCTATGGCGTTTGATATTGCGGCTTTGTCCTTCGCTTCGAGGGCGGCGTACACGTTTGACAGTGCTTCAAAAGGCTTCTTGTCAGCTCCAACGTTGTCTACGAGGTCAACAAGTTTTGCAAAGCGTTTCGATGCTTTCTTTCGTGCACGTCCCGTGGTTAAGAACTGTTTCACTGCTTCTTCTGTATCTTGAATGAATCCAACGAGTTTGTCTTGTAGGTTCTTGTTTATGGCCACGATCATTTCTTCTCTTCTTCGCTCCATTTCGTTTTTTAGCAGTTCTAGTCCGCGTTTCTTTGCCTCGTCAACTTCTTCTATGGCTTTCTTTGCTTCGTCTTCGACGTATGATTCGAAGAACTTTCGGGACAGGCTCAACGGTACGGGTGCGACTCTCACGTGTGGAATCGAAGCTTTGAACCCCATTTTTGGCACTGCTTTTTGTACCTGCGTTAATACTGATGCGAAGTACGACGTAGTCTCGAATGCGGTTAAGCGTTTCTGAATTGTTTCTAGGCGCTTGTTTTGGTCATCTATTTCCATCATCAATTCTGGAGCAAGGGTTGCTGGCAGGAAATAGACTTTGCGTGTCATTCTTCCAACTTTTTCCTCTTGAAGTATCAAGCAGTACGTGTTTAATATTGCGTACACTTGTTTGCGCACTTCTTTGAGTTGATTGATGAAAATTGATGGGTATGGTTGGCATTCGGCAAGTTTGATTTGGGTTTGGTCTGGTGCTTTGACGTATCTGACTCGGACGCTTCTTCCGCGACCGAACTTTCGTTTGCTGTATCTTTCACGGTATGTTTGATCAATGTGGCTCATAAGATCCTGCATTTCGCTGACCCACGTTAGGTGAGTTGCGTACCCAACCATTGAGGTTAGGTTCACGTGGACCGTTAGTCTTTCTTCTGATGGCACTTCAACGTCTATGAGGAAGCCGTTTAGTAATATTTTCTTCTGCATTTTCTTCCCTCCTAGTCTGCTTATATCTCCTTGTACTCCCGTTGGCCTGATACTGGCCAGTAGCGGAGCGCCATTCCTCCTAGCGTGTTTGGCGGCATTGCGGCCTGTTCAACATAGGTTGACGTGGCTCCGTTTGGGTACCCGCGCAAGTAGCTGCCAGTTAGGATGAAGTCTTTCGTCACTTCTTTCATCTCGCCACCCTCTGAAGCTATGAGAGTCTTTGGGTAGTAGAACTTGATGTGGTGGTGTCCCATCGCGTAGGCATCTGCCTCAACAACGTTTGCAAGAGCTAGGCAGGCGTTCAGTTTTGAGGCGACTGTGCGTGGAGCGTGGCTACCGTGGGTCACGTAGACTTTGTATGTGCGTTTTTGGCCGTTTTTGAAGACGAAATCAAAAGTTACGAGTGCATTGTAGCCTCCATACGGAGCTCCAACTGCTTTGGCTAGGTTCTGCACGAAGTTGAAGGTACAGCGTTTTCGCAGTTTTTCGTCGTGGTTTCCGCACAAGATTACTGCGATATGTCCTTTCTTGAGGTTGCTGGCTATATATTTGAGCACATCTTCGCTTGCAGCATACTGTTCTCCGATGGTCAATCGGGCTCGATCCATTTCGTCGTAGTCCATCCGTTTTTCGTCTGGGTGAGAAATCACTGCGTTTGCTAGGTCACCCATAACGAAGACGTACACTGGGATGCGACGGCTTAGACTCACAATTGTTTTGGCGCTTTCCCACAGGCGGGCCTCATCGAAGTTCTTGTCGCCGGGATGAGGATCCCCAATGAATGCGAACCAGAAACTATCAGTGGGCCTGTTTAATTTTATAACTTCTTTTAATAACTTCATTTTCTTCCCTCCTTTTTATTTTATTTTGAATTGATTCTTGTTGTAATCGGTTTCATGTTTGTTTTTGGCGAATGCGGTATTGAAAAGTTAAGTTGCCTCATTTTTTCCATTTCCTACCATTTTTAACAGTTTTTGGTATAGTGTTGGGATTTCTGATGGCGTAGCGAATCGCAATCCTGTTTCTTCAAGGCTTGACAGTTTCACTTGTCCATCGACGGTTATAGCAATGATTCGTCCTATCTTGCGGTCGTCGAAAGGTATTCCTTTGAAGCTCGCGTCAAAATTCTTTAACATGGCTAGTAACCGAGTGTTGACTTTAACTGTTGCCTTGTGGTTTATTCCTTTTATGATGTGAGCTAGTTGTTCCAGTTCTTCTTTTGTTGGAACTAGTGGCTTGTCTTTTCCTCTGCCTGTTTGCACGAACTCGTTTATCAAAAAGTCTCTGACGCCGAGTTTTAGGGCTTTATCTAACATTTTTTTGTTTTCTTGGATCGTTCCTTTTCTGATCAGAAGGTTGACTCCAAAGTCGAATTTGCGGTGAATAAACTTGTTGATAGCTAGAACGCTTTTCTTGGAATATAGTGACAAACGTATTTCTCCAACGTATGGCTCGATCTTGTGTATTGCACTGGCTCCGGCTATACCGTTTGTGGTTAATGATGCATCAAGTCCAGTCTGTTCCTTCGTCCATTTCAGTATATCGTAGAGGTGTGGGTATGTGAATGGTTCTCCACCTGACAGTGAAACACCCATTAGCCCCCACTGGTCGCAGAAAACAACTAGTTTTTTCAACTTTGGCAGTGGCCATGATTGGTTGCATTTTGGTGAGGCGGCTAAGTAACACCAAGGACATGGAGGAGTCATGTTGCATTTTTTGGTCACTGCAATTTGGGCGTACAGTGGTTTTTCCCATGCTGCTAGACGATGTTCAGTATCAACTATTGCCATTCCGTTTTCTCGATAGCAAGTGAATCTTCCATCTGGAGTATCTATAACTCGTGGCAATATTTCACGCTCCGTTTTTTTATTGACCTTTTCTTATCTGGTCGAGTAGCATTACTGCCTCATCAACGCTTTCGCAGATTTGAACTAATTCGTAATTATTGTTGTTCTCTGCGTCTTCTTGCGAATTGTAGCGTTCGATTCTTACTTGTACTAGTTCAGTTGCGTCGGTTGCTCCATTGTCAATTTCGATCAGGTAGTATTTGCTGTTGATTTCTTCGATATACTTGAATTCGGTTTCTCTAAATCGAGCCAAACGAACGTCTTCTCGCTTGGCAAGTTCGTCTGTGGCTTTTTTCGCTTCTAGCGCTACCACTGCAGCGTCGTTTGGCATTAGAAGGGCTAGTGTTTCGGGACTTATTTTTTGGAATAGTTGTTGCATTTTGCTTATTAACTCTGCGTTCGTATGTTCATTTGCAATCATTTCTTTGCACTCTCCTCAAAAGCGCGATCCACCGCTTTTTTGATCAGTTCCCACGTGTCTTTGTCCAAGATGGTTATTTTCTGTTTTCGGTGCCAGTATTCATCATCAAATATCCAGAAGTAAAGTCCGAAGGAAGGTCTGCCTTTCACCTTTACTTTCAGGATGGCCATCCACCATCGATCGGTTTTGAAGATTGTTCGACCGTAGAGCACTTCTACTGCTTTGTGTACTGGAAATTTTTCTTCGGTCATGTCTGGTCTCTCCTTTTTTTATATTTGCAGGTTCAACATGGCTGTTATGCTTGGCGGAGTCTTGTTTCTAATGGAACCCAAGATTAGTTTGAGGTCGGCATTGTAGGTATAGATTCGGTTGCAATAAACAGTGAAGTAAACATGTTCAAACAGGTCTTCCATTGCCTTCTTCAATTTGTGGATTGCTGCTTTTTCGGTTATCCGGTAAAGTACAAGCCAAACCGTTTCTTCGCCTATTTCAACTTCCACGACACAATGGTCCCTATCCTTGTACGTGTCTATTACTTGAAAGGTTGAAACGCAGAGGTTGAAGAATCTTTTGAGGTGTGGTGCTCGGATGTCGTGGAGCTTTGCATTTAGACCGTTTTGAAATTTAAACTGAAGAACCATTTAGCTCACATCCTTTGGTGGAGGTATGGTGGCGGTGGACTTTCGTGGTTTGTTTTGTTTACCGCCTTTCGAATTTGATGAAAGTGCTTACGAATCCTGGTGCTTCCACTGGCGTATGTGTGTAGCCTAATATTGCGCAGCCAGCCTTCTTGGATACTTGTTTAAATGCGCTTTTTGTCTGAGCGTCTTCAGTGTCGAAAATGTCTCCGTCGGTTAGGATTATGATCCCGTCGCCGGTGCTCATCAGTTTCTGCACTTTTTCAAGTGCTGGTCTTATGATTGTTCCTCCGCCGCCTTTCATTTTCGGCGCGATCTTTCTGGCAACGTCTCTTGGGTTCTGCGCTTTCAACACGTCGTATACTTCTGCGTCCCATGACATGACCATTAGTGTTGCGTTGCGAGCTTCGTGTTTTATTAAACCAAGGAACATTCGCAGTTCTTCTTCATCGATGCTTCCGCTAGTGTCGATTAAGCCCCAGAGTTTTTTGTGGTAGTCGAGGCTGCCCGGCTGGTCGTCGCTTCTTCGGTTTGCAACTGCCCATGTGGTATCAACTTTTGTCATTGCGCGCACGCCGAATCTGATGATCGTTTGCCATGGCGGTTTGATTTCGAGAATTTCTTCTATTGCTCTCTCTAGTCCTGCAGGTATGGTTCCAATGCTTTTCGCGAAGGAGTAGGCTCTTTGCACTAGGCCCTTCCATCGTTCCATCTGTTCTTCTCTGCTTTGGCATCCGCCGTAGAGCTCTTTGTTTCCTTCTTGCACTGCTTGACCATCGCCTTCTTTCGTGTCTTCCTCAAGTAAGTCTCCGTTCAGGGTTCCTTTTTCTCCGCTGCCACCTCCCCTTCCCCGGGGCAGGCCCCACTCATCGTCTTCGCTGTTTTTGCCTTTGCCTTTGCCCTTGCCTTTCTGCTCTAGCAGTTCCGCAATTTCTTCAGTGCTCATTTTTTCTAGGTCTTCAACGCGTAGCTTCGTAGCAGTGGCTAAAGCCTCAAGAGTTATTGCGCCTTCAAGCGGAGCGACTCCACTTAAAGTGCCCGAATGCGAGCACTCGATCAGGGGATGGTTCACTTTCGAGTCTGCAGAGAAGTTATAAGCCATCTTTTGGAAGCCACGCATTCTAAGCGGATGCTGGAGGCAGGCGTGCATTGTTTCGTGCATTCCGACGAATCGCTTCTCTGCTGGTGATAATTTGCTCCACCAGTCAGGGCAGATCACGATAGTATTGTTAGGGGTTACTCCCGCTGTTGGAACCCGCATTGCGTCGGGTTTTACCGCCACGACTCGCATGTAGGACAGTGGAATCACTAGAAACGGGAAGTATCTTCCGCAGAAAATTCGTATGTCTTGGAGGTCTTGTCTTAATTCTTCCAAGACTTTTGCAGGGTACATATTTTTGTCGCCTCTTTTTTCTCTATTCAAAAAGGGGAGTGTTTACAGCAGTGCTTTTCCTGTTCTTTCCATCGCCTTGTATATCACTGATATGTCTCTTACTGCCGTGAACACTTCTGTCCTTCTCTGTTGCGACAGGAACGCAAATAGGGCAGATATGATTTCGCGATCGTCGTTTTTGGCTATGAACTCTAGGATTGGTACTGCTTTCTTGATGCGTTCTTTGGCTGCGTTAACTGCTTCAGCTATTGTTACTGCGGCCAGGTATTTCTGTTCTATCTTGAAGTGGGCGATTACTGACGGGTCTTTGGCCAATTCGTCAAAGCTTGGCACCTTGTTTTGTCTGAATGCCCAGTATCTTTCTCCGACGGTTCCTAGTTTGCCAATGATGAAAGATTGCATTTGGTCTTGGTCTAGGTGTTCTGATCGTTTTGGAAGCAGGTAGGTTGAAACGATTGTCCAACCTCTTGGGGACGCGGGTGGTGCTACTCCGTCGTCTGTTCCTAGGTCTTCAACGTTTGTCAAAAAGTCGCTTGGCTTCCATCTTAGGTAGGCGAGGCATGTTCGGTCCCAGCCGTCTACTCCGAAGGTTTCGTCCATCCACGTTGTCCAGGCTTCGATGCTCGGTGAGTCAACGTAGATCATCACGAAACGGTCTCTTTGAGGTATCCACATGGGGTCGGAGCCTGCGCTGTGTTTGGGGTCGTTGCTTGCGGCTATGACAATGACGTTCTGCGACATTGCCAAATCGCCCATTTTGAAGTCTCTGATCAGTTTGAACGAGCTGGCCTTCATGTTCTCACGTTTTTCGTACAGGTATTCGTCTAGGAACAGGATGCCTGAGCATTCTGCCAACATCTTTGCGAGGAGCAGCGGCTTAAACTGGACGAATTCTCCTACGTCTCTTGGAATTCCGCTGAGGTCTTCTGGAAGTAGGCTCATCAGTCGCCGGTCTGCGAAGAGGAAATAGGCAGACGGGTTTCTCAGTATGTTTTCCAGTCCTTCCCTGTCCAGATTGTCGACGTCTACCCACTTCTTTCCCAGCTGCTTTGCCTTTTTCATTGCCCATTGTTTGACTATTGCGGATTTGCCTATTCCTGGTGGACCGAGAAGGTGTATTGTCACGGGTTCAAGTTTGTCTAGACGTGCTGTATAGGCGAGGTCTAATATAGCTTCAACTTTTTCTAAACGCATATTTTACCCCCTCCTATTGGGTTTTTTCTTTTCAGGTTTTTGGTGTTTGAACCGACACGGGTTTCGAACGGTTCAGTTTTGGTTAATGTAGTTTCAAACATGTTGTTCACCCGTATTTGTTTTGTCAGTTAATAAATATTTGCTTTCATGTTACCTCTTTTCAACACCTCCCACGCTTTTTTGGTTGCCAATGTTTGTTGGTTGTAACCTATTTTGTATGTGGTTACTTCCAAACTGATTAATTCCCATACTTATCATCCTCCTTTTTTTATTTTTTAATGAATGTTCCTTTCTACTCGTGGCACATTTAAGTGTGAAGTTTAGTTGTATTCTGATTTTCATAATTTGTCACATTTTACTCGAACATTTTTGCTGCTGCCGCTACAAAAGGGTTTTTGCCATAGATGAGGCTCTTTGCAATTAGGGTCGAGTTGTCACTTGTCATGTCTATTTTACGCATTTTTTTTCTTTCAACTACTTCCACTGAAGGTTTGTATAACTCAATGATGGCTAACGCCCAATTTAACAAGTGCTCTTTCGATGCGGTCACAGAGCAGGCTAGTTTTCGATAGAACTCTTGGTTGTCTTCGATCTCTGACATGAAGTGGGAGTTTTCTTTTGGTCTCTTGAATACGAGGGATAGGCCTGCTGAATTTGTAAGCTTCAAGAAAGCACTAGTTGCTGAGATGTTGATCCAAAACCCTGTTGCAAGGCGTCGTTCCATGTGATTGTTTGACAAGCAGCGAAGTCTGTTGTAAAACAGATCTTTTCTGAAGAGTTCTTCGATAATTACTCCTCGTGATTTTGAAATCGTCCGCAAGACTGCTGCAGCTGCGTTTTCGTTTAGTTGTTGCTTGTTCACGCGAACGTCTAGAATAGCTCTTCCGTGTTTCAAGAAGTCCAGTTCATTAAGCAAAATAACTACGTCAAGTTTTCCTTCGGCGTCCACTTCAATGTTTCCAAATTGTATGGTGAAACGCTGGTCAAGCTTTATTGTGCATTTCAAACCCGATATGGTTATGGCTTTTTTCTGTCCTTTTTTTAAGTGTATTGCAGTCCAAATTCGGTTTCGTATTTTTGTTGGAAGAAGCGGTTTTGGTGCGTTTATTGTTGGTTGATATCCCAAAGGTTTCAACTCCTAAAGTAATGGCGGTTGGCTGTCAAGAGCGGAAGCGTTTCAAAAGAGGCTTGGGTAAGTGCGATTGTTAAGAAGAGAGGCACAATCTCCTTGGCCAAGTGTCTCTTTTCGTTTTCAAACCCGTAGCTGTATTTTTTGAAGTATAATGCAAAGACGTCGTCCACCGGGGGACTGTTGCCTTGAATTAGTTGCTTGATTACTTCTTTGATTCGCGATGTCTCGAGAAGTAGTGATAGTTTTGTTCCGTTTGAAACAATAATCAGTTCGTAGAATCTTCGCTCGTCTACCATGTTTATCATAACGCTTCTAAAGGTTCGCCTCGGCTCTTTTTCATCGTCTAATGCGGGTTTGCTCAAGTCTTTCACCGCACAGAGTACTCCTCTTGGCGTTTCAAAAGAGGTTGTTAAGGTTGTTCGCAGTTTTTCAAGAAGGTTTTTGATTTTTTCGGGTTTAACCATTTTCCATCCACGTCTTCGATCCTATATTACATAGGCGGGTTTCTTTGGGAACAGTTGAAGGTTGATTGTTTTTATTGCTTCTGGCGTCCAACTGAATCGAACTTCTCTGTTCACAAGTTCTGCTGACAGTAAACCGTCAAGCCACATTTCAATCTTTTCCTCTTTAAAGTTTCGGTCTTTTTTACTCATCATCCAAATTAAGGTTTGTGGTGGCTTCAATAGTTTTTTCCTCCTTTTTCAATTAGTTTCTGTATTGCCAAAACGGTTTGATACTTCTTTGGAAGGTCGCTGATTGTTATTCCTATCTCGTCGAGTTTTTCAACCAGATCGCTAGCGTCTCTTACTTCGTGTGATAACTGAAACATTATTTTTTCAAGCCGCTCGGTTTCGTGTGCTTTGTAAATCACGCAGATGTGTGTTTCTCCTCTCCATGCAAATATTTCTTTCTCCGTTTTGATCAGAACCAGGTATTTACGCCTAACAACGCTGCCTGTTTGCTGGAAAGCAATTAGCGTGTCGTTGTTGAAGCGCTTCACGGTAAACTGCTTCTTACTTAACAAACGCTTCATTTTAACGTGGAAGTCGGTGGTTGAGCTATGTTTCTTTGTTCTCACAGCTTTTCATCTTTTGGGAAAATGAGTTTTTGAATTGCAAGAGCGTCTATGATGGGTTTTGGCAAGTCGAAAATGGTTACGCCGATCTCCGAAAGGTCTTTTACGAGCAGTTCTGCTTCAGAGTGTTGTTCAGTAACGTATTTTTTCAGGTGGTTTAGGCTGTGTGTTTTAAAAGCGTGGAAAATCTTGGTCACGTGTGTGAGCCCTTTTTTCACGACTATGGTATGCCCAATTACCGTAATAGTAATAAAGCGACGGCACATTTTGCCTGTGAAAACGTCGAAGTACAGAACGGCGACACCGTTGGAGAGAAGGTTTATCTGCAGATGGTTTCTTTGTTCGAATGTTTTTCGAATTTCCGTATATAACTTGGATAGAGCATCGGATCCTGTGTAGCGAATGTAGGTTGGGGAACAGGGGAAAATTTTGTTCGTGTTCAGGTTTATCGTGTGTTTCCCTGCCCAGCTATATTCGGCGAGTTCAGGTGAAATCCTGCGAATTTTCCAATGATTCCTGTTCGAGTCAATTGTGAAAGGGGTGTTAGTCAAAAGAAGGTTTAGTCTATGTAAGACGGCTCTGCAATGCGTGTTCTCGTCGCTTTTTATTACTAGCATGTTTGTTTTCTTCTGCCATCTTGCTATCTCGTTTCCATAGTAGCGGTAAGCAATTAGTTCATTGGTGGCGAAAATGCTGTCTGGTTCAACAAAGATGCAGTCTGATCTGCTTTTCCTGTTTGTGGTCGGTTTTGCAGACCAAAATGCGTTAACGAACTCTTCTATTTTCAGCGTATTCTCCACCTCCTCGCTTAGCCCTACTAATAAAATTGCGGTGGATTACTGGTTAAGTGGCAAAGGAGCGGTCGTATTGTTTTTTGAGGTGCTCAAGTGTTTCGCAAATTTCAGTGTCCATGTACAAGGGAATGTTTATTGCTTTAGCTAGGAAGATTCCTACTGTTGGTATCACCGAGATCTTTCTTCCGTTGGCCTCGACTTCTGCAAATATTAGTTTTGTCGAGGGATCCATCTTGTTAATGTAAACCTCTTTAATCGTGTCTTTCGGTATCAGTTTGCCTAAAATCAAAGAAAAAGTCAACCGATCAACCGTTTGGTCGGGTTTTGCAACAATACCCTTTACTTCCTTATCAAGCAGTTTGGCCAAGCTTATGATTGGCACAGGATCGACTGCAAAGATTTCCAGTTTATGACTGGTTCCGCTTAGGCGTATTATTCCCTTTGCGTTTTTCTGCATGAATATTTCAATGTTTTTAACTAGTTCCTTCACGACTTTCCCCTCCCTGTTCATTAACTAGACACGGGTTTTATTCCCGCCTCGTCGATTTCGAACTTTTTTTTGGGCGGTTCTTCCATGTCTACTTCAATGATGCTGAAGCCAGCCTCGTCGAAAACTTCTTTTTTAACCTTTTTCATCGTTCTCACCTCTTGTTTAAGCTTATTTTTTCGTATTGTCCAGTAACTACTGATATTCGTGGGTCTGTGTTGTGAATGAGGCAATCGATTACTATGTTTCTGATTCGTTCTTCATTGAATTTTAACCAGTGCTTCTTTGCGTCTTCTTCTTTAACCCAGCATCGAGCGTTATAATTTGCGATTAGCTCTTTTAGCCAAGCAACGGTGTCTTCAAACTCGCAACTGAACAAGCTAGCAATAATCCTAAACAGTTCAACTCTTTCTTTTAGTCTGGAGCCAGATCTGCCCTCATTTTCTTTTTTGAACATTAAAACGAGTCCCAGATCATTTTCTAGATAAACATTTTTTGTACCTGCGTGAACTGTTATTGGAATTCCTGTTGCTGAGATCGTTCTTCGAATCTTTGCTCCAACGGGAAGTTTCAACAAGCGTTTGGTTAAAAGGTGGTTTCTAAATTCTTGTTCCGTTATTGGACTGGCGTTTGATGATAAGGGAAGCAAGGTTTTAAACGCGGTTTTTTCGTCCACCGTTTTTCCCTCAATTTTAACATCCAAGAGATTACTTGAGCTTGTAACAAAGTCCAAGGTGGTAATCATTTCTATTGCATCAAGCGTGTTTTCAAGGACCAAGTCTATTTTGCGGTTTATTGATATCGTGACAAACCAAAGATTTCGGCACACGGTGAATTCTTTGTCACCTATTGTAAACTTAAGTTTTCCGCCCTCTTTGAGGTAGAGAATCAGAGAGTTAAGGAAGCTGGATTTAGGGTTGGAAGAGTTTATGATTTTTGCATCTGTCTTTGTTAGTTTGGCGCCAGGTAACACAGAAGTTCGCCTCCACTCATTTCTCTTTTTTCCGTGCAGGACCCCTCTTAAAAAGTCAACCGTTCCTCTGATCCCCCTTGAAAAAAACTTGGTAAATGACTGTTTAGGAGGTGGTGTTTCAGGTTTTAGTTTTAAGAAGCTTTTGTGTATTGCTCAGAATTCAGATAGTTTTGCGTTGACTTCTGCTATTTGCTTCAATAGGCGAGTTTTCACTTTCAACAGTTGTTTTACTTCTGGCTGTAGCCGAGGTTTGCATGGAAGACGTTTTGGGTATTTTGCCTTCAGGAAAATTTCGCATTTATGACAGTTTTCAAACACGCGTAAGGGATTAAGGCATAAAGTAGGGTTGTTTAGAGTTAGTTCGTTTATTGTGACTGTTTTTGTTTGTACTGTTTTTCTTTCCACTTCCTACATCTCCACATGAATCAATTTGTGTTTGTTGTAGCCAGCACAAAGGGATTCTGGTTTGTTATAAAGCTTTCCGCTATTATTTTCAGTGTTTTTCCTTTTGCGTCTATTTCTTGCGGTTCACCATCCGCGAACAATATTGCTGGCTGATAGCTCTCGAGGAGATATTCAACCCAACCCTTCAGGTCAAAAGGCAGTGCGTAAACAAGCCTCGCGATCATAAGATAAAACGCTTTTTTGTTTCCTAGTTCGCCGAGGTAGTATGTTGTTTCTTTGGGTCTCTCAAATTGCAGTGTTAGCCCCGCTTCGTTTTCGATCAGCATCGTCTGCAAACGAGAAGTTATCGTCAACTTTGTACCACAGGTCAGCGTCCTAAAAAGTTTTGAGGGCGGTCCATGGTAAAGGCGGTTTGCAAGTAGTTCCATTTTGAAAAGGAGCTCGGTAGCCTGTCTATCGCAATATTCCTTTCTAACCGTTTTCTTAAGTGTGTTCAGTGCTTCCGTTTCTGTTAACACGCGTGTCTTTGTTCTGACCTCCAATATTGTTTTTGCGTTGGTGATAAAATCCATGCGGTTAAGCAAGGTCAAAACTCCGAATGAATCTCGAACAAGAACGTCTACCATCTTGTTCAAACTGATCACGAAAGCGTGGGTGTTATTCACAATCACAATTTTTGTTCCAAGTAAGGTGCACTCACATTTTTCTCCTCTTTCGAGATCCAGTATTCTGTTTCTAGTTTTTCGATCGTATAGTGAGATCTTTATTGGTTTTGTTAACGGGTCATAAAAACTGCTTGCAGACATCAAAAACCTCCTTTTTTTTCAGTTTAAGAGAGTACTCCAATCGTTGGTCCTGTTACTTTTAATTGAACTACTACATCAGTGGTCTTGTTGGTTCGCCGCCCTTTTAATGGGTAGGCGTTAAGCTGTGCCAAAGCGAATCTTCGTTTTATTTCTTCAACGTTCTCTGCAGGTACATCTTTTAAAACAGCCATAACCTTAACTACGGTTCCATCATCCCGTCGCAATTGATTTTTGCTTATTTCAATCTGTTTTATCGTGTTCGCAATGTCATCGTGTCCTATCGCGCTTCGTATTTTGCGGTGGATTGAACTAGTTGTTGTAGAATAGAACAGTCTTGCAATTTCCGTGTCTATGTTTATCGGTAATTGGGTTAGTTTTTGGGCTACTCTTTTTTTATGTTTGCTTGGAACATAGACTTGGGTTGTTTTTGGTAGTTGTAAGTCGCCAAGTATTCTCCATTCGTTTTCTTCGCAGAAGATACTGTTAATGAAATAGGGGAGTTTCTTCTTTGGAATGTTCTTTTCGCGAGCTAATTGTTTCAAGTTTAGGCATAAGTGGGGAAGCATGTGTGTTACGTTGTTTGAAATCATGTCTTCGAGGTCTTGTATGCTGAGCTTGTATATGACTGGTTTCACCAAATCCTTAACGTCGTTGAATGGTATTTTGAGGTAGCAATCATTAGAAACGTATCCCGTTATTATCGAGAATTCAGGCATTCCAGACAGGTGTCTCCACTTGCTTGTTGTGAAACACAAAACGTTTGGCAAGATCGGGTCTACTCCAAGCTGGTTTAGGTGTCTCTTTTTTGCGGTGAGACCCCCTTCATCTAAAATATGCTTCAGGTTTCTCCAAGGGGTGGCGTGATACAAAAACTCGTCTTCAAGGAAAGCAGCGTAGTAATAGGGTCCGTTCGTTGTGGAGTATAACATTGCGTGTGGATCTTTATGGCTCAACTCCTGAAGCATTTCTTTCAGACTTTTTTTGCCAATTTTGTGCATGTTTTTTTCTCCTCACGGTTTCCTTCGCGTAAGTCTAGAGAAGGTTTTCAGTGCTTCTGCCTCGGCTTTTTCGAAGGCGTGCTGTTTAATGCGTTCGGCGTAGTTCAGGAAAACCTTCCAAAAAATGGTTTCATCACTTTTTTCGTCAAGCAGTAGAAGTTGAACGTACGCTGCGTTTACAAGGGCGTTAAATCCAATTGTTGTCTGTAGCAACCGAATTGTGGATAGCAAAAGTAAAATGGATGGAAGATTTAATTTACAACTTTTGTAGGGCGTTTCTATCTTTGAGTTTACGTTCCAATTGCCCTGTACTCGAGCTAAAACACAAAGGTCCGCGAAAGTTGTTGCGTTTTCTGGTTTTAGATTGCTGAAAAAGTTGTTTGAAAGAGGATACGTTTCCGACCAGTTGTGTGAGAGGTTCGTGTCGTCTTGCGCAATGACTAGGGGTACGTCGCCGTTCACCCGTTCTGGTATGTAAGCTAAATCTCGTGGCGAATGACCTACCTGCACGTATTTCGTCAAAAAAGCCAATCGCATAAAGCTCTTCTCGAAGCATAATAGAAGAAAACAATCATCCGTGATGTATTGGGGATAGACATCGCGTCCGAAGGGGTTTCCAACGACTTCAACTAGGACGGGATACGCTACTCTAAGCGATAATCCCCTTCTCTCGGACGGATCGAGCAGCGGAACGAATTGGTGACTTCGGTCAACGTTGGGCAGCAACACTTCTTTATCGCTTGCTGCCGTCTTTATGGTGTATCCGCTATGGCCTGCGGTTTTTAAGCCTGTACTATGGAGTTTGCCATAAACTTTTTCGATCGCTTTTATTGCTGCGGATCTTTTTACGTAGACTTCTTCCCGCGACGTGTCTTCGAACATTAAACCGTCAACCACATATGTGTTTTGAGTTATGCTTATCATGTGTGCTGGTTCCAAATTAGTAGTGGTTTTATCAAGTTCAAACGATCGCCAGGGACCAAATTTCAACGCGGAAATTAGTGGATGAAGTTGAGCTCTCAATCGTTCAACTGTTTTGTTGTATGGGTTAACCATTTTCTTTCCTCCTAATGCACATACCTAGTTGCGGGTTCGAAGGCTCGTTGCTGGGTTCGCATTGTTTCTGGTTAGAGCTTACTTTTTCTTGTTTTCCTCAGCTATTTTCTGTAGCTCTTCTTTGATTATCCGTCTTAGGCTACATCGCAGGTTTTTGGCGACGTGATTGGCTGCTTTTTCAGCGAGCCTAGGGTGTTTTTGAATGAACTCTCGAACGGTGTCATATTGTTTGGTGCGCATCTTTTCGTTTAATTCTTTCACCATTGCCCTAACACTCATTTCAACTTCAGGCAAAACCTTTGCGCAGACCATTTCTATTATCGAGTCTAACGCCGTTTCTTCAAAGACGACGTCCTGGTTGAAAGCTGCCTTAACTAAAGCGTCAAGGTATGGTGTCAACGCGTGTTCGAAGAGTTCAGTTATCTTTTCTAGTTTTTCTTTTCTCATTTTTTTACCTCCCATCAGTTGGGTATAATAGTTGTGCCAGCGAAATTGCTTGAACAATTTTTGATCCGACGGGAAACTTGGTTAAGTCTATCCCCCAATCAATCAATTGGCTGAGTATCTCTGAAACGTTTAAATGGTCACCGGTGTTTTGGAAGAAGCATTTTGGATCCCAGTTTTTCATTGCTTTAAAGGCCCTGCAAATGTGTATTTGACCTTCAATACCGCGGATTTTAAGTGGTTCTTTCGTGTCTTCGGTTGTGGATATTATAACGTATTTCGTTGTGAAGTGCCTGTGCCACGGTTCGAAAACGATTGCGGTCTCTCCGTCGTCGTATGTTTTGAAGACAAATAGGCTGTGATCCTCTAGGAAAGCGGCGGTTTCTTTGTAAAGTTGTCTTAGGCGTTCGGACAGTTTTTTGTTGAATTTGCGTTCTTCGCAGGGGTCAATTGTGTACGGTGTTACGCTGAGGTCTATTACGTGTTCTCCAGCCCATCGATAATGTTTTCTTTTGTAGGAAAGGTACCATGTTCCACGGTCGCTGTATAGTGAAATGTCGTCTAATATGTTGTTAAGCCGGTCGCGGGTAAGCATTGTTTCCCATCCACAATCACGGATCGTTAGAATGTCTCCTTTTAAAACTGCTATTGGGTGGCCCCACAAGTAATAGGTGGTTTTACCATCGCGAACGTCAACTTCGTCTCTGGCACTTAATCTACGTGGCTGTCCTTTCCAAAAGTAGGCTGCTAACTCACAGGCACGCAAGGATCCTTCCACTCCTCAATGATGACTTGACCTGTTGCCGTGTTTACGAAAGCGCGGTAAATCATTTTCTTCAGTTCCATCGCTCGTTTCATCTCGGCTACAACACCTTTAGATAGTGGTTCTCCATCAACGACTATTGCTATTGCGTCACATTTCTCTAGGAAAGCCATTGTCGACGCATAGTAGTAATCTAAAGATAAATGTTTGCCAAACATTATTGCAATTTGGTAGTCTGCGTGTGGAATATAGGGATAATCTCCGCGTTTTATGAATTCATATGCAACTAGGTGACCAATACCTATGTTTGCCAAAACCTTGCCGGCATCGACATCGTTAAATCGGTAAGCAATATAAACAAGCAAACTTTTTCACCTCCGCTCGTTTTTTTTCAGCAAAACAGTAACTTCAGGGGTCTCGCCGTTATGGATAGCAGTGGTTACGATCCCTGACTGTGGTTCGTAAAACGCATATACGCTGCCGTTTATGAAGAAAAATTGAACCAGACCGTGAGAAACAGGTAGTTCGCCACTTTTTAGGTTTACAATTATGGCTAACATGTGTCTCAAACGTGTGATCGTATCTGTGTTCAACGGTTCGGTTACTACGCCTGGAAGAGATACACCCGTTTCAACAGTCAAACCGAAAATAGTTTTCTGTGCTTTAAAAGAAGCAACAAGACCGCGCTTGAACAAGCTGTCCAAGTTAGTGACTACAGCATACTCGTCATGTGAACGGATATTTTCAGTTATACTTTTTTTAAGGTGTTCGTTAAGGCTCAGTGGTCTTAAAACACATTGAAGGCCAGAGTCAGTTACAAAGGCGTAATTGCCAGTGATAGCTGCCACGGCAACTTGTTTTAGGTCCTTCGCAGAACGCAGTGCTTCTTCTGGATCTGTGTCTAGTAGTAAACTCCAAAATAGCTTCCTCTCGAACGCGTCAAGTTTTGATATTTTGACGGCACAGTCGCTTGTTTGATGAAACCACGAGGCCATTTTCTCGATGCGACTCACGGTGCTTTTCGGCAAAACGGTTTCCAACAAGCCATTTAAATTGTTAATTTTTTTATCCAATTCTTTTTCCTCCTTGAAACACGCTTAAGCTTTCTAACGTTTCTTTCTCTGCGTGTTTTTCTGCAGTAGTGTGGCTATCTGTGGTGTCGCTCCCGTCTTGATTGCGGTCATAACTAGGTTTCTTTCTGGGTCCTCTGGAAAATATAACGTGTTGTTTATAAATGTGAAAACTACGCCCCTTCTTGTTGCGGGGCAGAAAATATTTTGTTTTATTTGTTCAATTGTTCGCAATAGATCAACGTTTGGTTTTAATACTTGCACATTTTTAATTGGATACACAACGGTTGATAATTCAATGATCAAACCGAATTTCTGCCCGTCTTTACTGAAGGTGAATACTAGGCTTGAAGGCAAAACGAATCGTTGGAATGTTGTTCGGTCAAGATAAGGCGGACCGCGAACTGGACCTTGTGCTTTAGCGAATTTTATTAGTTCTACTTTAATTGTTTTCAATATTTCTTGTGGCCAAGTTGTCTTTCCGAGAAGCTGAACTGTGCAAAACAGTCCTTTAACTGTTTTGAACCTACATTTTCCCTCTAGCACTTTGGTTGTTCTTTGGAGCCCGTCAGTTATAAGTTCTAGTGCGTCTTGGGGGGACATTGTTTTTAGGAGGAGCCAAAACTTCTTTCGCCAATGCCACCCAAGATTACTTGCCTTTGTAAGAACCTTTAATGCTACTTTAGGATTTTCTTTTGCCAATTTCTGTATTTTCAGGATTCTTTTTGTTTCATTTGTTCCAATAAACTCGTTCAAGAATTTCGTTGCAACGTCGTAAGTCTTTTCCATTATTTCACATCCGCTTCATCTGTGTTAACTGTTAATTGGGTTTGTTATACTGAGCAAACTGACGAGTGATGGTTGTATGCTAGTATTCAACCCTTGTACTATTGCTTTCATTATAGGCATATCTGTCAGTAAGTGAGCGTCGGGGGTTTCGACTATTATGAATATGAGGTCGCGGTCAGAAATTTTGTCGAGCAACAGGTTTACGAGCATGAGTTTTGGGTTAAAAAAGTTGCTGTACATCACTATTACATGCTCATCTTTTATGGTTAATGTGCAACAGTAATTGGTTTCGGCAAAGTCCTTTGCTATTGATCCGCTAGAAAAGAACATGTGCGTCCAGCGTTTCCAATCGTGATGTTTTATGATCTTCCCAAAAGTGTAAGGGGTTCCATTTGGCGCCTTAAACGCTACCTTTTTGGCTATCGCAAACCAGAGCAGTTGCCAGCGTATTGAAAGACGATGCTTCCAAGAAAGAGGAGCTATTTTTGCGTGAATTTCGTTTAGAACTTCTTTTTCTTCGGTTTCCACTTTTTCACCCTCAGTCAAAAAGGTTAATTGGTGTTTTGTCGTTTTGTTGTTTTTCGGCTACTTGCTGTTCTGGTTGGTACACTGAGTCGAGGTATTGAACTAGTATTTTTCCGGTTACGTCAGGTCTAACAATGTACAATGCGGCTTTTGAGGATGCTGTCTTAACCGTGTTTATTCCTTGCTGGTCAACGTCGACTACTGCAATCACTACTTTGTTTGCGTTTGTATGTTTTAGCAACAAGTCGATGTCTCCTTGTCTAACTTGACCGTCCGTCATCAACGCAATCAAGGCTTTGTCGGGTTTAACTTTTGACGTGAAATGTACAGCGCGGTCGAGGTTTGTGTTGCTGAGCGGTCTAAGTTTGAATAGCTTCACCGCGTGTTTCAAATAGTTATCTTTTTCGTTTGCTAAAAGCATCGCATCGTCCGAAAAAGCAATTGTCACCAGTGGGATTCGATATTTTTTGGCGTAGGCGATCAAACCATAAGCAGCACTTTTTATGTAGCTGATGACCGTTTTGTCCTTGTATATTCTGCCTGTGCTTCCTGAACAATCTATAAGAAGAATTACTTTTGTAAATCCTCCTTCTTCTCCTGGCTGCTCAATTTTTATTGTTTCGTGTACTACGGGTTCTCGCCATTTCCGTGGGTCAGACGGGTTTCGGGCTATGCTTTGCGGATCTATCTTTTTGGAGTAGGCTTTCCATGGTCTAAGCCCAGTTTCTTCAAGCGTCATAAATGTTTTTCCCGAGAACAGTTCTTTGAACGAGAGGATTTGCTGCCATAACGCTTCTCGAACCTTATCTTCTGCACAGGAGTCAATGGTTTCATTCAATTTGTCGCCGGGAACGCCAACGAAATCTGCAAGTTGGTCCCCGCTCAAGCCAGCATCCAATCCCGCCTCAACGGCTTCGCTTTGAACTTCTTTGTCCCCCCGGTCAAATTGAACGTCTTCGCTGCCGCCTTGCTGTTCGTCTAGGCGGGAAAGTTGGTTCATTATCTGTGCGGCTTCTACAACCGTTTCTACTGCGTGATCGCCAGCTGCCATGTTTTTAGTTAAACTCAACAGTTTTCTGTAAGCGGGACTGTTTCTAACTGACTTTTCATATGGTGTCTCAGAAAGGTTTGTGCCAAAGAGATCCTTGTAAATTATTTGTAGGAGGTGGTAGGTGGTTCCAACAGATTCGGGTTTAACGGGATAAACCGTTAACCATTCTTCGCACATTCCTTTTGCATCCATGTTCTCTGCGGCTACTCTTTGGTCTACCACTGCGTCGTAAACCGCGTTAAGTAAACGTTTTGTTTGGGTCAGCTGAAGGCCTGTTTGAGCCATGGTTGCAGCTTCGTAATGCAGTGCTTGTTGCCAAGTGTAGGGTAAACCATCGCCGCTTGCGTGTTTATATTCGTGGGCTAACAGTTCTGGTGTTGTTTTCAGTTTTTTCCAGAAACCTGGAGCATGCATTTCCATAGCACGTAGATCCACTGAAAACGTATCTGCCTTCTCTTTTTCTTCAACCTTTACCGGAGGAGGAAGCGGAGAGAGGCTCATTGAGAGATGGTCAACTATTTTTTTAAGCATGGGTTTTCGGTTCTGTTTTTTTGTTCTCTGTTTTGGTTGGCTATTCACTCAAATCCCTCCCAGAAACTTTTCTTCAGGCGGAAACCTTGCTTAAAATGAACTCAGTTTATTCTGACTCATTTAACTCTGCGTCCCAATCCTCAAAAATTGGACGGTTAGAGTTAGTGCTGTTTGTTACGGCGTCTGATTTTTTCCCTTTAACAGTTGTATTGCCCTTGCAAGGTTTATTTTTGGATCCAGTTTTTCAACGGTTTCTTTGTCGCCTTTCTTCAACGCAGATTCTTTTAGCATGTCGGTTAACTCGTCAAGTAGCGAGCGAACTATCGGTGCGTCGAAGTATTTTGTTTGCAGCTGTTTAGCCAGTTCCGGATTCTTGTTGGTTATTAGTTGCTCAACTTCTTTTATTTGCTGGTAGTGACGTGCAAACTGTTCCGCGTATTCTTCAACGAGCCCTTTTGTTGCCGTGAAAATGTCGCCTTTTTCAGCAAGAAAATCCTGTGAGTTCCAGGAAAGTCTGTGGGGTAGTACGCTCATCAGTGCAAAGATGAGGTCGTCTTCGTCTGCCTCTTTCTTCATTTCTAACAGGGCATGTGCTGTTATTGCTTGTTGAAGTCGAATTATTGTTCGGGTTTTGCCGACATTGGCTAAACCACATGGCAAATCACGGAAAATACAAAGAGAACAGTCCTTTTCAGTTTCAAATGGATCTCTGGCAACTTCGCTTCTTTTTCCAGTCGATGGCGCAAAGTAGCATTTGCTGAGATGTGAGGCAAGGCTTAGACAGAAGATCATTAGCTCGTCTGGCATTTTTATCTGTTCTAGTTGTCTGCGGGCAGAGTATATTAATTCTATGGGAACTCGAGTGCTCGTTTTTAGACTTTTCCATTTTGCCTGCATTGCCAATATTTCTTGACTACTTGGTGGTAAACTTCTTGCGCTCAAAGCGTATCTGTCAAGGGTAGCGCAGTTGACTACCGCATAGTTTGTCATGTAAAATTTATTGATGGGATTTGTACATAAAACCCAACAGAGGGGTTTGGTTATTATCGGGCCGACGGTGGTATCAACTACTTTTTCGTTTAAGGCGTGGTGTAGCTTGGAGAGTAACATTGGTGCGCTGAATATTTCGTCTAGAACAACGTAGTCTGCCCCTGCGATTTTGCCTGCTTTTATTGCGTGGGGTGGCTTCAAGCCCAAGACCGCGGGGTGATCAATGCCGTAGCCTAAAACTTCTTCAGGGTCTGTTTTGTTGTTCACTTGTTGGGAGAAGACGCTAAGTGGTTTTCGCCTTGTTTTTCCAAGGGTTTTGGCTGAGGGGTATTGGATTAAACCGATCTCAACGGTTATTTTAAGTGTGTCTCCCGTCTGGTCGTAACTGACGCTTATTGCTTCGACTAGGTTGCGCATCAAGTCTTCCGGCGAAACATTTAAGGTTTTGCCGAGACCTTCGAAGAAGCTCTCTATTTCGCCTCGGTTTTTAACTGTGGTTTCAACGACTACTACGGGTTTGTCGAACAGGTTGCCAATGAAGTTAGCCATCGAAGTTTTCATCGTGCCGTGACTTCCAATGAGCAGTATTGGCTCGCCTAAGAGTAGTCCACTGAATACTGTTTGGCTCATCATGAATTGGTGGTAGCCACGATACACTTCTGCAACGGTTTTGACTAGTTTGTTTAACATTTGAGAAACGTCTTCTGACATGTTTTTTCCTCCTACTCCACTATATGAAATGGGTTACGCGGCAGAGGTCTCCTGTCTGGATCAAGAGGCTCTGGCGCATCTGAAATTGGAATTAAGGGGTATTGCGGATCAATTATGTCTTTCACTTTGTTTTCCTCCATACTTTTGAACCCATCATCTGCCGCATTGTAACAATCCATTTATCTAGCTCGTTGGTATTATCAAATTTAACCCATTGTATTGTTGGTAGCAATAAGGATATGTCTGCTGGAACTCCGCAACCATCGCATTTTATTACGGTTTGTGCATTTACGCAAGAACAGTTAGGGCATATCCAATATTTCATTCTCGTTCCTCTTTTAGTTCTTCTTCGTCGAGTTGTTTCCTGCGGTCAAACAGGCGGTTCTGATAGTTTTGGCTTCGGGTGTTCTTTGGCATTCCTGGCAGAGATTTCTGAATTTGGTTTCGTAATGGAGAACGCGGTGCTTTCGTGGCGTGGTTAATGTGTCTTATTGTGACTGAAGAAACTTTTTTTGGTTGAACTGCTTTGATGCTAAATGCGGGGCTTTCATTTATTATTCGCTTCGGTTTCTCTTTTGTAGTCTTTGTGAAAAGTGCCTTTATTTTCTTGGCTAAATTTTCAAACATTTCTTTTCACTACCTGTTTCTTATAGTGGATGAAACCTGTTGTAAATCAGTAGAAGGTATATCTCTTCGTGTGACGCTCTTGTTTGCTGAGGAGGATTTTCATCCATTTTTTTAACCTCCCTCTCGGTCGAGTTTACGATCTCTCTTTTCCAATCAGTGAGGTTCCAAAGTCTGTCGTTGATAAGGCTTATGACAAAGCAGATTCCTTCAACGGTTATTGCCAAGCCTAAAGCCAATGGTGCTTCTGCGAATATTGATAATAGTAAGGTGTCAACAGCGACCTCAAGTGCACGCCTAGTGACCCCTCTTACAATTGAACGAGAACATTTCTCGTTGACTTTGTTTTCGCAAGTAATCTCCCTATTCCAATCAGTCAAATTCCACAGTCGTTCGTTGAAGAAGTTCATTAGGAAACAGAGCATCTCAACTACAATGGCCAAGCTAGCAGCGGTGGGGGTGGCTAAAAACGGAGAGAACACTAGCGTGTCTAAAATCACTTCTGCGGCTTTATCGGTTAACCCTTTCGCAAACGAGCGGGCACATCCGTCATTCACTTTTGTTTGATTATTTTCTTTGTTCACGTGTCTTCCTCCTTGTTTTAACAAATGCGAGCGAACAAGCCGCCTTTTTTGAGGACTCTTCGTGCTTCTCTTTTGAGGGCGCGCCCTAAGTTTGGGGCTAAAACATTAAGATGTAACAACACGAACTCGGCTACGACAACATCGATGCTTCGGTCTTTTATTGGAAGGTTGCATCCGTCTCCACGTATCGAACCTTTCTCGGTAAAAACGTTGGGGTTTAGGTCAAGGCCAACGATTTCCACGTTTACCATTCCCTGTGCATTTAGATCTCTTTTCCAAATTGGGTGAGAACCAGAGAAACCGCAGCCCACGTCAAGGATCAGTAAACTATTGGTTTTGCGATACTGTTTCACAAGTTCTTTCTTGTAGAAGATGAGGCAAATTCTGTCGCAACCAGGAGTGCATGGAATAGCGTAGCCTTTGAAAAAGGTGAACGAGTTGGAAAACGTCCACGGGTTAAGTTCGTCCTTTTGGTTTTCCGTTTTTTTCATCTTACGCCTCCAAGGAGACCCCGCTCTTTAAGGCGGGGAGAAATTGGCTTCTGAACGCTACTCGGGTCAGCATCTTGAAGCCACCTCTTTTGGCGTTCTGGGTTAGCCTCTTCCCCGTTTTGGAACTGTGAAGGCTGAAGCCGTTCGCGTGACCACCGACGTGGCACAGGCCATATTTAACGTGCCTAACCAGCGTGCCCCTCTTGAGCCCCAGCAACTGCGTGCCGCCGTACCTCCGCCTCACTCCGTGTTTGGGTTGCAGCCTGTGCAGCTGTCTGCGGTGCC
>Ga0315280_10001325_pt1 | contig 42756 bp, 46 predicted proteins | sample YL17G06_40_MG_FD_203697 | JGI IMG/M metagenome (GOLD analysis project Ga0315280, IMG submission 203697) | Sediment microbial communities from Yellowstone Lake, YNP, Wyoming, USA - YL17G06_40 | ecosystem: Environmental > Aquatic > Freshwater > Lake > Sediment | place: USA: Wyoming | collected...
GGGAGGGGTGGCTCACCGACACCGCTACGATAATCTCAAAAGTGTCGTTTTGAGCAGGAGCCCGGAGCTCACTTTCAATCCCCAGTTTTTGGACTTCGTGCGTCATTATGGATTCTCTGTTCATCCCTGTACCCCGGGAAGAGCCAATGAGAAGGGACGAGTGGAGCGGGTGATCCGAGACATCAAGGACTTCCTCCGGGTCACTCCCTGTGAGAATCTGACCGAGGTCAACCTCAAGGTCTCGGCGTGGCGTCTGGAGAGAAATCAGCGAGTCCATCGGTCCACGGAGAAAAGACCCATCGATCTACTCAAGGAAGAGAAACTTATACCCCTTCCTCAGATCCCTTATTCACCCCACCAGCTGATCCTCGCTCCAGTTAGTAAAACCGGGTTTGTCGAGTTTGACACGAATCGCTACTCGGTTCCCTCTTCCTTCTCAGGAGTGTCTTGTGAACTGCTGGCCTATCCTGATCAGGTGGAGATCTGGGTGAAGGGCAAACGCATAGCTTCCCACCCAAGATCGTTTGACCGAAAACAGAAGATTGAACATCCCAGCCATCGGGAAAGACTGCTTCAAATCACCCCCCATTTCAAAGCCAAGAGAATTTACCAGCTCATGAATCGAATGGATAAAGGTGTGACTTCTTTCCTTGATGAATCAGAGGCGGAAGGACAAAACCCCATGGAGGTGGCTCATGAGTTGTTCAAACTCCTCACCCAAACCTCCAAGACGGTATTTCTCTCCGCCGTCCGGGAGGCAAACGGTTTGAAGGTCTACAAGGTCAAATACCTCCAAAGTCTTCTTCAACCTTCTCATCATCGACCTGATCAACCGGTTCATCCCCAAAATCCCCAGCTCTTAACGATCACTTATGCAGGGAGGTCTCTCAAAGATTATGACAACCTTATCTGAGTTATGGAAATCCTTCCATCTTCTCTCTGATCCCCAGGTTCTCTCGGAACAGGAAAGAACATTTCTATTGCGCTTGCTCTCGGAAGAAGCTCGTCTGAGGGAACAGAAACGGATTGAACACCTGATGCGTATGTCTGGGATTAAACGCGTCAAACGACTCAGTGACTTCGACTGGACCTTTAATCCCAAAATCCCCAAGGATAAGATCATGGAGTTTGTTCACACCCAGTGGCTCAAACAACCCTCCAATCTCGTCCTGATCGGTCCTGCGGGAGTGGGTAAAACCCATCTGGCCAACGCCCTCTGTTATGAGGCGATCCTCCAGGGCCACCAAACCATCTTTCTCAGCCTCTTTGACCTTACCGCCAAACTTACTAAATCCAAAAATCTCTACAGTCTCATTGACTACTATGCCAAAATCCCTATCCTCTGTCTCGATGAATTGGGTTATGTGGTCCCCACCAAAGAACAAGCCGATTGGATCTTCCAGATATTCTCCAAACGGACCGAAGTCACCACTACCCTTGTCACCACCAATCTCATCCCTTCCAGCTGGGGAAAGATCTTCGATACTGTCACAGCCTCGGCTATCTTGGATCGCCTGAGTATGAATGGAAAGTTTATCACTTTCGAAGGGAGATCTTATCGAAGTAAGAAATAACGGAAACCGAATTTCTTAGAATCGAAAATAATTAGGAAGGGGAATCTTGCCTTTTGAGAGAAGGTTTGGTGAATATCTACGCCCTGTCTTGATTTACGAAGGAACCATCAATCCCAGTTTTGGTACCTTTCCCAATCCCGCTAACAGCCATCCATCCCCAGACACCGGAGACCCTCTACGCCGGGACTGAAGGAGGTGGTGTGTTCAAGAGCACCAATGGTGGAACCAACTGGACTGCCATCCATACCGGCCTGACCAACACCGTTGTCACTGCCCTTGCCATCCATCCCCAGACACCGGAGACCCTCTACGCCGGGACTGAAGGAGGTGGTGTGTTCAAGATTCATAACCCTATTCTCACCGTATTAAAGTCAGGGACAGGGAGTGGTACGGTCACAAGCTCCCCAGTAGGTATCAATTGCGGTTCTGATTGCAGTGAATCATACGATCAGGAGACCAGTGTCACATTGACTGCCACGCCAGCCTCCGGTTCGACCTTTGGAGACTGGTCAGGTAGCGGCTGTTCAGGAACAGGGACATGTGTAGTAATCATGAATACCGCTATAGTAGTGACAGCAGCCTTTTCAGCAGGACCTCCCGCTATCTCAGTCTCTCCGAGTTCTCTTGACTTCGGAAGTGTAAAAATTGGTAAGAAAATAACAAAAACATTAAAGATTACGAAAAATAGTTCAAGAAATCTTATGATAACGCTTTCAGGGTTAGAGGGGACAGATTTTAGCATTCAGGGGAGTAGTAGTGTCACCATTAAGGCCAAAAAGAGTTGTAGCCTGAAGGTCCTATGTACGCCGACATCGGGAGGCTTAAAGACAGCTACATTGGAGATTCAAACGAATGATCCCGATACACCGACACTCGAGATCCCATTGACAGCAACCCTTCCGGCAACGACCCCTGACATTTCAGTCGCTCAAACTACCCTTGATTTTGGTAGTGTGAAGTCAGGGAAGAAGGTAACGAAGACATTGAAGATTACGAACAATGGTTCGGGAGATCTGGTGATAACGCTTTCAGGGTTAGAGGGGACAGATTTTAGCATTCAGGGGAGCAGCAGTGTCACCATCAAGGCCAAAAAGAGTTACAGTCTGAAGGTTCTATTTACTCCGACATCGGCAGCCTTAAAGACAGCCACCCTGAAGATAACTTCGAACGATCCCGATACACCAATACTGGAGATTCCATTGAGCGGGACCGGTCTGTAGTATTATGAGGTTTATTTCAGGTTAATTGAATTCCATTAGACTGAAGAAAAAAAGGGGCGGGAGGCTGTCCCAAAACTCCCTAAATGTCACCCTTCGTTTCAGGGTTATAATTCATTGATTCTATTAGATGCTGAACAAAGTTCAGCATGACAAAGTGTGGTATTCTATTAATTTTGGGACAGCCTCACAGCTCTATTTTTCGGCCAAATAGGTTTCCCTTGCCGTGGGGAGGGAGAGCGGAATATCTACAATCTGCGGTCTGAAACGGAATCAGCGATTCTACGATGGATTCTGGACACGGCCAAGAACATGGATAGGGAGAAACGGAGACAGGGAGATGGGGAAATAGGTCAATTTCGAATATTCCTTCGGGTAATAGAACAGCACTTGCTGCATGGAACATAGAATAATAAGCTCTTGAAATAGCATCGTCAATAAAACCTTCCCTAAGAAGGGTCTTCGCTGCATCCAGTTTTTCCCTGCTCTTTTCTATCTGAGTAGTAATCAAATCTTGGATTTTTGGGTCCACAATTCTTTACCCGTTTTCAAAATCGATGCCATAAAAGGCGTGGGAATTGAAGTCCATTCCTGGAAGTCTTTTTCTTTATAAACCTTCAGAGAAATATCGACACCGTATTGGATAAGAAAATCTGTGACAACATCATATATCCCTTCAATAATCTTCCGTTCTTTATCTTTTAGAACGATGAGGAAATCATAATCTGAGCCGGGCCTTGGGACACCTTTTGCTCTGGACCCAAACAGAATGACCTTAACGATTTGATGCGGGAATAATGAAGTAATCTTGTTCACAAATTTGCCTTCAATATCGTCTTTGGGTGGAAGCACCTTTCTCTTCATTGAGCCTCCTGGTCCAACACATTATTTCCTTATGAAGTCATCCTCTTCGAAATGTAACCACACCTCATATAAATGTCTACACCAAAACGGACTTTAATTCAATGTCTTATTTTTGTCCGGAGAAAGGGCCAAAGAATTAGCCGGTTCAATTATCTGTTCGGAGGGTTTCAGCGATTCTTCGTTGGAGTCTCGACATAGGTAGGCTGTAAAGACTTTTGATGCGAACCCATTTCCCATTTCCCTTTCGATTTAGAGCCTGGCAGTGATAAACATGGAGGGTGAGTTTGAAGTGGGAGAAAGTCTGGTGGAAAACTCCGATGGACTCTTCGACTTCAATATTCATTCCCATTTCTTTCTTGATATGGTTTCTTAACCTTAACCTCAACCTTAACCTTCTTTTCTCTTCAATTTTCCAATTTGGAAATTCCCATAAGCCTCCTAAGAGACCATTTGGAGGTCTTTTGTTAAGGAGAACCCTTCCGTCCTTTTGGATCACTGCTGATATTGCGGTGATATGGGGAATCTTTTTTTTCGCCACCTTAGATGGATATCTTTCAGGGGTTCCAGAGGCTTTTGCCTTGCAGAGATGACGCAGAGGGCATCGAAGGCATTGAGGATCTTTAGGAATGCAGAGCATTGAGCCAAGATCCATGAGGGCCTGATTGAATGGATTTGAATGGCCTTTAGGAATCAGGGATTCTGAAATTCCCCAAAGGATTTTTTCCGTCTTCGCCTTACTTCCTGAAATAGCAAAGAGCCTCGAGAGGACCCTTTTGATATTTCCATCGAGAATCGGTGCCTCTTTGTTATAGGCAAAAGAAAGAATAGCGCCCGCGGTGGATCGACCAATTCCAGGCAGGCTGAGGAGGTCTTTTAGATTGTCAGGAATTTTTCCCCTGAAATGATGGACGACTATCTCTGAGGCGCGATGAAGGTTTCTCGCCCTCGAATAGTATCCCAGTCCCTCCCAAACCTTTAAGACTTCCGAGAGATCAGCTTTTGACAGATGGCGGACTGTCGGAAAAGATCTTAAAAATTCTTGGTAGTACGGAATAACTGTTGCCACTTGGGTTTGCTGGAGCATGATCTCAGAGACCCAGATGGCATAAGGATCTCGTGTTTTTCTCCAAGGAAGGTCCCTACCGTTTTTCTCAAACCACCGGAGCAGGTTCGTCTGGATTTTCCTTTTATGGTTGATATGTATCATGATGCTAATTTCATAACTCACTTCTCTTCAGCCTTCAATTTAAATGATAGCTTTTTTATTTTTAAAATGGTAAGTTTTGTAGTTAATTTTAGTCAAACTCCCCCCTTTACCCCGTTAGAAGGGCGAGGTCTTCTAACGGGGTTTACCAAAGGGGACGTTGGGAGGGATTAAAAGAAAATTTCCAAATATAGGAGGCTGGTATGGTTAGGGGGGATGATGTCAAACGGGTTAAAGAGAAGGCAAAGGGTTATTTCGATCAAGGGTTTAACTGAGCCGAATCTATCTCCTTGAGTCTCAAGGAGTATCTCGGGATTGAGGATTCTATTGTTCCGAAACTGGCTACGGGGTTTGGTGGAGGGATCGGACGCAAAGGCTCCCTTTGCGGAGCGTTTACAGGATCGATCATGGCGATCGGGATGAAACAGGGAAGAACCGATCCAAAAGACAAGGAAGCAGTCTCAAAGGTCTATGCGAAGTGTCAGGAATTCTGGAACCAGTTTGAAAAAGAGTTTGGGAGTACTCTCTGTTATAATATCATAGGGGTTCGTTTAGATAACGAGGAGGAGAGGCAGAAGTGGTTAGCTTCAGGAGGCATGGAAAAGTGTGCCAAAGTCGTTGAAAGGACCGCCCAGATGCTTTGCGATTTTGTCAACGAAATGAAATGATGATGTGGGATGTCTCAGTGTCTCAGTTATGGGAGCGAGGGGTCGATCCGACAGGAATACTTCCAAAGCTCCTCCAGTACCCCTGCCGGATCTCCAATAACCCCGTAATTGAGAAGGTGTGAAAAAATCCCAAGACTCACAGTGCGGACAGGGGGATGTCGGAAAAACTGTAGAGCGGCTACCTCTTTCAGGCTTAATGATAGGGATTGAAAACCATGTTAGATTGATAAGTTAAACGGACTCATGACCCATACATTTTCAAAGTCCGCATTCTACAGTTTTGGAGATATCCCTCTGGCCCGTCCACTGCCCCTAATTTTTTCACAGCTTCTGAGGGATTACGATGGTGTTGATTTTTTGAAGAAATTGAGATAAGTTATTCAATCATGATGATAGCGGTGAAGGGAATGAAATCGGTCTGGATATGGCGCAAAAGTAATAGAACGGGATATTGCCCCGGACCTCTACATTTATAATTTAAGAAAATTGGATGGAAGAGAGGCCATGGGCAATACCCATGGCCTCTCTTTATATAATCCCCCCTCTCCCCCCTGAAGGTGTGAAAAAATTAGGGGACGGTAGCCCAGACGGGGGAATATTTCCAAAAATGTAGAATGCGGGCATTTAATTTAATGGTCCTGAACGCTTTTAAGTTATCTATTTTACATGGTCTTTCCGTCTTTGTGAATAAAACTGGAAAAGGTAACCGCTCTACATTTTTTCCGATATCCCCCCGTCCTGGCTTTGAGTCTTGGATTTTTTCACGGCTTCCCTTGATTAAGGGGGGGGTGGAGGGGATTAGCACGGAGGAATTAATCAATGGATCGTATCTTTAGTGGGATTCAGCCTTCTGGGGAAATTCATATTGGTAATTATGTGGGCGCTATCCGTAACTGGGCTCAATTAGTCAATCGTTACGACTGTATTTATTGTGTGGTGGACTATCATGCCATTACCATTGAATACGAAGTAGCCTCGATGCAGCAGAGGATTTTGGAAACGGCGACCGCCCTCGTTGCTTGCGGGTTAACCCCTGAGCGATGCATCGTTTCCGTCCAATCCCATGTGCCGGAGCATACCGAACTGGCATGGATTTTCAACTGTGTCACACCCGTGGGCGAATTGGAAAGGATGACCCAGTTTAAAGAAAAGGCAAAGCAGCATCGTCTCAATATCAATATGGGGCTCTTGGACTATCCCGTGCTTCAGGCTGCCGATATCCTTATTTATAAAGCGGGTTATGTTCCGGTGGGAGAGGACCAGATTCAGCATGTAGAGATCTCAAGGGAGATTGCCAGAAAATTCAATGCCCGTTTTGGAAATACTTTCCCTGAACCCCAAGTGCTTCTTTCTGACGCCCCACGAATTCTCGGGACAGATGGGGGCGCGAAGATGTCCAAATCACTGAATAACGCTATTGGCCTCCTTGACCCGCCAGAAGCCATCTGGGAGAAGCTAAGAACGGCAGTGACGGATGTAAATCGGCAACGCCGGAGCGATCCTGGTAATCCGGATCGTTGTAATATTTTTACGATGCATCAGGCCTTCTCGAAACCGGAACAGATTTCATTTGTCGATCATGGCTGTCGGGCAGCGGGGATTGGATGCATTGAGTGTAAGGAGTTCCTTTTTAAGAATATGATGGAAGAGATAGGGCCCATTCAGAGACGGGTCAAGGAGATCAATGAAAGACCGGGGTATATCGTCGAGGTGCTAAATTCCGGAGCAACGCGATGCAAAGCCATCGTCAAGGATGTGATGGATGAGGTGAGGGCAAAAATTGGGATCCGGCCAGAATGATTGAATCTTGGTTGAAAATTATTCTTCCGCAGGAGGAAGTTTAATAGAAATAAATTGGTCTCCAGGAAGGAGGCCAGCCTTCTCTGCTGGACTTTTAGGAATCACCTGTTCAATCCATAACCCTTTAAGGTCCTCTTTTGTTTTTAGGACCACGCCAATTCTGGGCCTCTTTTTCTCAGGAGCGTTTGGTCTGGTGATCCAGAGGAAATGGGTCAAAGGCAAAGAAATTCCAGTAAAGACCAAATCCTCATCCATCTCTTTTTTCCATTCCTTTAAAACAATGGTTTTAAAAGAAATCGGCACTCTGCGATAAAGCCGTTTTGGGATTCCAAAATCAAAAACCACATGACCATTACCAGCAAATACCAATACGATCTTCCCTTTCTCCTCAGGGAATTTGAGGAATTCGGATAGCCTTTCCGCCATCCCCTCATCCCAAAGGTATTGAGCCTGATAAAAGTATTCGGAATCCTTTGCCGAACCGCCCTGATGGCTTTTGTAAATGGAGTGGATATAGGCTCGATGCTGTTGATCGGTCAGGTCCATTTCAGGGAGCATCTTTCGATCGGCGGAAGAGAGCCCGTCGATTCCATTCTGAGCCACCTTCCTGACCAAATCCCTTTGGACGTTGAGGCCCAGCAATTTGAGACGGTGACTTCTTATCTCGTCAAGGATTCCCTTATAAAGTTGATAGTCCATGGCCCAGGTGCTTTCCCACTTCACTTCCTTGAGGAACTCCTCTTCCGTCAGAAATCCTTGACTCCACTGGTCCAATATAGGTTGCTGAGACCTCTCAAACATCTCCAAGGCAATGGCCACATCTTTCCCCTTTTCCAACAGCCCTTGAAGCATTCTCACCTGAATCTGATGATGTTCGATTTGATCGTGGCTTTCTCCGATGAAGATGACCCTTGCTGCATCCAGATCATTTAAGAGTCTGGCAAAGGGTATACGGTCCGCTTCGGGAAGCAGGAAGATTTCCTCTGATCCAATGGGTTCTTTCATCCCCGAGATTTTTGAAACCCAGGGAGGCAGGGGTGCTCTCTTCACACAGCCGGATAAAAGAGGGATTCCCAGCAAGACAAAGAGTATCAACAGGAGGAGATTTTTCATCGGTCAAATTATAGCATTCCACCCTTGGGAGTAAACCCCGTTAGAAAGGTGGGGCTTTGACCCCGCCTTTACAAGGAGCTGATACTTTCTATTTATGACATCCCCGGCATAAATGTCGGGGCTTTCTAACGGGGTAAAGGAGAAACCAGGGCTTGCATCTTTCACGAAAATTATGGTATGGGAGGGAAGAAGATTGAAATTCTTAACAATGGAGAGATCGGAGAAAAATGAGAAGGGTAGAGATCATCGGCTGCATGTTACTGATTGTTTTTTTTCTGATCGGCTGTGCCACAGATCGATCCGCTAAGAGAGAACCGGAGAGGGTGATCGTTCAGGCGGAGTCTTCGGAGAAGATCGATTCCTTGGTGGAGGAGTTGGGGGCACTGGAACATTCGATCTCCTCCCTTCGTTCGGAGTTAGAGAAGTTGGAAGCTCTGCAAAACTCCCTCACCATACTTCGCTCAGAAGTGGAAAGATTAAGCGCATTGGAAACGTCCAACACCACACTCCGTTCAGAGGTGGCAAGCTTGGAAGGCCGCCTCAGAAGCATTCATACCCGTCCTCCTCTCTCCTCCTACAGACTTCCCCAAGAGGTGTCTCTCTGCGGTGAGAGGGTTCCATTAGAAGATCGAAATGTGTGGGAGAATTTGGATCGAGAATTTCTCGTGACATTGGACAGCGAAGCTCAAGTCCTCCTGTGGATGAAACGGGCCAGGCGATACTTTCCCCATATTGAAAAGAGGCTAAAAGAGATGGGTCTTCCGAACGATTTGAAGTATATCACCATTACAGAAAGCGGCCTTCGACCCTATGCGGTATCCTCGTCCGGGGCATCTGGAATCTGGCAATTCATCGCCTCCACGGGTGAGAAATACGGGATGAGGAGGAATCGAGTTATCGATGAACGTTTCGATTTTTTTAAGGCCACAGAAGGTGCCTTGACCTATCTGAAAAGTCTCTACGAGGAATTCAAAAGTTGGACATTGGCAATGGCCGCCTACAACGCAGGAGAAAATAGAGTTCGTAAGGAGATAGACCTCCAAAAGACAAAAGACTATTTCTACCTTGATCTTCCCATGGAAACAGAGCGGTACGTCTACAAGATAGCGGTAGCGAAGATCATCCTTTCCGACCCAGAGAAATATGGGTTCCATTTAGAGAAGAACGAGTTTTATGATCTTCTACAGGTGGAGAGGGTCCCGATTGAACTGACCCAACCTCTCCCCATCATCGATGTGGCAAGGGCTGTAGGATTTTTTTACAAAGAGTTTAAGGAGATGAATCCTCAACTTTCTGAGGAGACCATTCCACCTGGGACCCATATTCTCAATCTGCCACCGGGAACCTCCGAACGGTTCTGGGACTTCTTCTTTGCTTGGAAAAAAGAATTGGAAAGTAAACCCCGTTAGAAAGGTGGGACTTTGACCCGGCCTCTATAAGGAGCTGATGCTTTCTATTTATAACATACCCGGCATAAATGCCGGGGCTTTCTAACGGGGTAAATAGAGGGGAGGTTTCACGGGGCGTCCTTTTCTAAGTCTATTTTTCAGTTCAAGAATTTTGTTGAAATTGCTCGGTAAAAAGAATATCCTTTTTGTAAAATAATGGGTGACGGGGATTAGCAAAGGAAATCGAGAGAGAGATCATCATGGTGGAGAAGGAACGAATTTTAGTGGTTGATGATGAGGAATCGATCCGGGAAATGGTTTCCAAGATTGTGACCCACATTGGCCACGAGGTGGTAACGGCCAGAAATGGGAAAGAGGCTTTGGAGATTTTGAGGAATAAGCCGTTCAGCATTTTGATCACGGATATCAAGATGCCCGAAATGGATGGGTTCGAATTGATGAAGGCCTCCCGAGCTGAATTCCCTGACCTCTATATCATCTGTATGACCGCACACGGGGCCTCTTATACCTACACCGATGTCGTGACTTTTGGGGCAACAGACTACATCACTAAACCCTTTACGATCGACGAGGTAAGAGCAAAATTGAACCGGGTTATCCGTGAGAGGAATCTTATTAGCGATTTGACTCAGAAATCGGTGGAATTGGAAGCGGCGAATGCAGAACTTAAACGGCTCGACCAGTTGAAATCCTCCTTCATCTCCAGCGTTTCACATGAACTTCGGACCCCCCTGACCGTCATCAAGGAATTTATTTCTCTTATGCTTGAAGGGTATGTCGGAACCCTTACGGAGGATCAGAAGGAATACTTAGGTATTGCAAACAAGAATATTGTACGGCTGACGAACCTGATCGAAACACTCCTCGATTTTTCGAGAATCGAATCCGGAAAGGGTTTGAAACTGAAGTTTGAACCAACTCCTCTGATCGAGGTCATCGAGGATGCATCGATGACATTATCCCAACAATTGGGAGAGAAAGGGATTATATTTGAAAATCGGTTCGATCCGGAAACGCCGCTGGTTTTGATTGATCGCAATCGATTGGTGGAGGTTTTCATCAATCTTATCTCCAACGGGATTAAATTCACACCTCCAGGGGGGAAGATCATCATTGATTCGAGAGGGCTCACAGAAGGTCGGGATTATTTGAAGGTGGTTGTGGCCGATACGGGGATCGGGATTTCGACGGAAGACCTGCCTAAAATATTTGACCGTTTCTTTCAAGGACAGAAAACACAAGCAGGGATCGTTATGGGAACCGGTCTGGGCCTCGCCATTACCAAAGAGATTATTGAAGGACACCAAGGTTCCATCCATGCGGAGAGTAAACCCGGAAGTGGTGCTTCCTTTGTCTTCACTCTTCCACTTTTTGGGGTGAACACCCTCTATAAACTCCTTCTTAACCCGATGGTGGAGGAGGCAGAAAAGGACAAGATGTCTTCTTCTATCATTCGGGTAGAGTTCTGGGACCAACGGACCAAACGAGAGATGGCGCTCAGCCATGAGTCTTGGGAAGGAGTGATCTATGCCATTCAAAAGATGGTCCGTTCGGTCGATACCATCATTCCCTTTCAAAGCAATATGATCTATATTTTTTGTTTTAACGATAAGACAATGGCTAAGGAGATTGGCGAAAGGGTTCAAGCGAAATTGACGCAGGGGGGCTATGTCCCAAAGGGAACAGAGGTACAATTCAAAACCTATTCCTACCCGAAAGACGCCCCCACCAAGGAAGATTTCATAAAAGGGTGCCGCCTGCTCTTGAAAGAGGATTAACCTCAACGTTGCATTGAAAAGGGAGATGAGTGTACTTCCAAACCTTTCCAATGCGGGTTTTTCAATGTTTTATGGGTAACATGCGATGTCACCTGAGGTGACTTTTGTAATATGCTGGGAAACAGGGTAGCTAAAAGAGTAAAGGTGCCGCTGTAAAGGTTTGGGAAGATTCCCGCCTAATGGCGGCTTCCCGGAAATCCGCCCAGCACACTCATGTCCCTTTTGGACGGTTTTTTTTGCAATTGCAAGGTTAACCCTTTCCATCGCTCAAGGGGCTGAGGTGGAATGAAAAAAATACTGATACTCTCTATCTTGATAACCTTTGTCCTTTTCGGCTGTAAGGGGAAGCCTCTTGCCCCGCAAGAAAAACGAGAGGCCCCATCGGTTCCGAAGATCGTGACGGAAAAAGAGAAGGTAGAGAGGGAACACCCTCTTGCCCCGGAGGTGAAGATTAAGCTGAAGAAAGATGGTAAGGATAACTATTCTTGGGAGCTGAGCGGTTCGGATGTGGATCAAATCTTGAAGGTGAATGAAAAACTGAAGAAACAATTGGGAGGAGAGAAAGCCCGTTAAGAGATAGCAGATGGCAGATGGTAGATTGTAAAATCAGAAGTCCCCTCACCCCATCCCTCTCTCCTGAGGGGAGAGGGATGGGCGAGGGGGTCATTTGAAATTGGCGATTGGAATTTATTTGAGATTTGTAATTTGGGATTTGGGATTTTAGCCCTGGGTCTGTAAGATTCAGGAGTTATACAACCTTTTCAGTTCTGGCCCGTGGGGAGGGTTAAAGGAGGTCCTATAATGGGGATGGAATGGTATCTTGAGCAAATCTTTAAGGAGCTTCCCTTTGGGATCGCCATTGCGATCGTTATTTTCTTGGGTATCCTTCTGGTTATCTGGCTTCTTCTTCCCCTCTGGGTTTTGTTCATCCAGTGGAATACGGGAAAGATCAAGGATGAAATTCGAAACCTCGTCGATCTGATGGAGAAGAAGGAATGGGATGAAAAGGGTAAGAATGTGTCTGAACCGAAGGATTGAAAAGATTATTTTCATCTTACTTTTATTATGGATTCCCATTGCCCATTCCAAGAACTTGCTTAAGATCCCTCTTTACATCAAAGACAAAGAGATATGGGTGGAGGTGGCGAAGACCCCCGAAGAGACAAACAATGGTTTGATGGGCAGAAAGCATTTGGGGAAGGATGAAGGGATGTTGTTCATCTTCGAAGTGGAGGGCTATCACGGGTTCTGGATGAAAAATACGCTTATCCCGCTGAGTATCGCCTTCATCGACAAGGAGGGCCGGATCGTAAAGATCACGGATATGAAACCCCTGAGCTTACAAACCCACGCCCCGCCCACACCTGTCCTCTATGCCCTGGAGATGAATAAAGGCTGGTTCTCTGCCAATGGCATCAAGGTAGGTCACATCCTCCGGTTTTCAAAATAGTTCGGAGTGAATAGAAAAAGATTTTCGATTTTGGATTTTCGATTTGAAATACGAATTCGAGCAACGAACTCAAAAATCGAAAATTGGGAATCGGCAATCGCAAATTCTTCTATGTGTAATCTCCGGTCCAACAATAGAGGCAGAGCTTCTCTTTTGGGAGGCCGATTGCCTTAACCATATCATCGATTTTTTGATACCTCAACGTGGTCACTCCCAATTCCTTTCGAATCCACTCCACCATCTGTTGGTATTTTTTCGATCGGTGATCGATGTATTCCCTGACATCTTCGACATTCCTTCCCTCAAGGGCCCGGATGGCCTTTCGGGCTGCCAGTTCTTCCGCGGAACGAGTGGAGAGGGCGAATCGGCATGGAAACATCAAGGGAGGGCAGGCAGGTCGGATATGGACTTCCTTAGCTCCGCAGTCCCTCAGTTTCTTGATCGTATAGTTTTTCAATTGAGTTCCCCTGACGATAGAATCCTCACAGAGGATGATCCGATTTCCGCAGATGACCTCCTTGACAGGAATGAGCTTCATCGTCGCAACAAGGTCTCGAATCTCCTGGGAGGGAGGGGTATAACTGCGGCCATAGCCCGCTGAATATTTAATCAGAGGTCTCCGGTAGGGAAAACCCGATTCCATGGCATACCCAACCGCATGACCCACACCAGAATCAGGGACTCCCGCCACGAGGTCTGCCTTCACATCATCGTTCTTCGCCAGAGACCTTCCGCACCGCTCCCTGACCAACTCGACACTGATGCCCTCATAACTGGAAGCGGGATAACCGGTATAGATCCATAGGAAGGCACAGATTTGATTCGTTCTTTTGCCGACTGACTTCTCCTCGAGCCCTGATTTTCGAATCAAGACGATCTCACCAGGGGTGAGGTATTTTTTAATTCGGAAACCCAAATTTAAGAAGGAACAGGTTTCTGTGGCGATGGCATATTCTCCATCCCTTTCTCCGATGACCAGAGGGGTTCGTCCTAACCGATCCCGTGCCGCATAAATTCCCTCTCTTTTCAGGAGGAGGATAGAAGCGGAGCCTCTGATTCGGTCATAGACCCCCTCGATTCCCTCAGGGAGGGTCTGGCCCCGGGTGATCAGTTTGGCCATGAGTTCCACGGCATTAATTCCGCCGCTTGACATCTCACCAAAGGTTTCTCCGTCTTGGAGAAGTTCTGAAGCCAACTCATCGCGATTTTCAACTAGACCTGCTGCAGCAATCGCAAAGGTTCCAAACTTCGATCCAATGATCAGGGGCTGGGGATCCCTGTCGCTGATCACCCCGATGCCCAGATTCCCCTTCATTTGTTTATAGTCATCGAAAAATTTCGATTTAAATTGAGACTTACTGATATCGTGAATCGAACGGTAAAATTGTTTTCCTAAAACGGCCATACCTCCATATTCTGTCCCCATGTGGGAATGGTAGTCGGTCCCGTATAGCAAGCTGTCAGCACAATTTTTTTTCGAAACGATTCCGAAAACTCCGCTCATAGATCCTCCCTTTACCCCGTTAGAAATAATGCCCCGCTGCTCTGCAGCGGGGTTATTTTCTGAGTAATTCCGACGGGGTTTAATGCTCCGCTGGAATTTCTAACGGGGTTTACTGAGTCACCCTTTTACCAATACCAAAGAGGATTTATCCTGTCAACCTTCTCGCATCAAATTCTGTGCTCGAAATCTTTGAGCCTCAGTCAGCCTATCGTTCGCTCAGAACAATATCCTCAGTCGATCTGACCTAAACCAAATGCAACGATTGGGTCAACGGGGTTTGGGCGCAGATGATGTCCACTGAACGATCAAGGCGTCTTCGTTTCCGTAATACTTAGGAACCACGGCGGTGATCTGAAATCCCATCTGAAGATAAAAAGCCTGTGCCGCTTGATTGCTCTTTCTTACCTCTGCCCATATCTTTTTATCCCGAGCAGTGTGAAACACCATCTGGAGGAGTTCTTTTCCGATGCCTATTCTTCTATACTGGGGATGGACGGCAATGGAGATAATGTGTCCATCCGGAGAGAAGACAATATAACCCAAAATTTGGCCTTCCTCTCGGTCAAGGGTCTTGCTGATATAGACCAAAAAGGTTTTCGGATAAAGATAGTGAAGGCTGATGAAGGTAGCCCAATCGTAAGGAGATTTGGGAAAAGATTGAAGTTCAATTTGGAGAATGTGATCGAGATCGGAAAAGGTGAAGGGCCGAATCATTGGCGCTTTTTTATCCCTGAGATGATGGAGGCAATGCCACCGGTCAATGGAAGGGAGCTCACATTTTTCAGCCCTGCCTTCCTCATCATCTCCTCATAATTCTCGGCGTATCGAAAAGGGTAGACCGATTCCGGGAGATAGGCATACGCCCCTCTGTCGCCAGAGATGAGGCCACCTACCCAGGGAAGGATCCTTTTGAAATAAATTGGATACAATGTTCTCATTAATTCCGTTTTTGGAAAAGTGAACTCTAAAACAATCACCTTCCCACCCTCTTTGATGACTCGGACCATCTCGGCGAGAGCCTGCTCCTTCTTTACGATGTTTCTTAAACCAAATGCGATCATCGAGGCGCTGAAAGTATTCTTTCGGAAGGGAAGGGATAGGGCGTCCCCGAGGCTTAAGACAATTCTTTGCGAGAAGTCTTTTTTCAAGAGTTTCTCGTGAGCCTTCCTGATCATGGGTTCAGAGAAGTCCAATCCGAAGACCTTTCTCTCATCACCATTCTGGTGAGCAATTTCTATGGCCACATCTCCTGTCCCTGTGGCGATATCCAATATCCAGCCTTCAAACCCTTTGAGCTCTCGGACAGCCATCTTCCTCCAATAGAAATCCCTTCTCAGACTCAGAAGATGATTGAGGAAGTCATATGTGGGTGCAATACTGTTAAAGAGTTTTCGAATCGAATCGGGATGGAGGGAATAAGCTTTCATTTTTTATAGGGAGGAAATACTCAAAATACTGATGAAATAGGGAGATAGGGAGATGAGGAGATAAGGAGAAACTTAATTTGCCCCATCACCCCACCTTCCTATTACCCCAACCATCATCATTTGGAGGAGGATTGACCTTAACATTGCATTAAAAACGCCGCATAAAGAGCAGGGAGGTGGGCGGAAAAGGCTTTGAAGCGTAACCTTTTAACGTATGGCTCCAGAGGTTTCAAGCCCTTTTCGGAACTCACCCCAGGTAAAAACGTCTTGTTACCCATAAATCTCATGAATGACCGCTTTGCAAAGCCTTAGAAGCTCACCTCCCTGCGAAAGTTATGCAACTGTCAAGTTGAAACTAAACGATTTTCATAAATTTCTTTCCCGGAGCACCGCAGATCGAGCACTTCTCAGGCGGGGCCTTTTCTACCGTATTCCCGCAGAAAGGACAGACATAGTATTCCAATACTTCATTCTTACCCAAGTTCTCTAACGCTTTTGAGTAGAGTGCGGCGTGGATCTTTTCCACCTCGTTGGCATAATGGAAGGTCTGAACGGCATCATCGTTCTTTTCGCTTTTTGCTGCGTTCATCATTTCTGGGTACATCTTCTTGAATTCGTGGGTTTCGCCATTGATGGCCGCCTGGAGGTTCTCTTTTGTGGATTTGATTCCCTTCATGACCCGAAGATGGTTATGGGCATGGACGGTTTCGGCCTCTGCAGCAGCTCTGAAAAGTTTGGCGACCTGGGAGTACCCTTCCTCTTCTGCCTTCTTTGCAAAGGCGAGGTATGTTCGATTGGCCTGAGATTCACCTGCAAATGCCTCTTTCAAATTTTCTAGCGTATTTTTCCCCATGGTTCCCTCCTTTTCATTTAAAATATAAAATATTATAACAGGAGGAACGGGAAACAGCAATTGACATCTTCATCTGTAATGGGTAGAATGTTCCTGTTTTTGAGCATCGGGAGAGAGAGTGAAGGTTATTCTGCTTTTTATTCTCATTTTGCTCGTCTTCATATCGCCCAGTTTTGGACAAGTGTATAAGTGGGTCGATGAGAAAGGGACGATTCATTTCGCCGATGATCTTTCCAACATTCCGGAAAATTATCGGACAGAAGTCGAGACGCTTAAGACCCCAAAGGAGCTTCCCTCTTTGGAAAAGAGAGAAAAGCCCTCTTCGCCCTCCACCGTAAAGACCTCCAGAGTCGAGGGGGTTGAGGTGAATCTTCTACGAAGACATGAAATACTGCTCGTAGAAGTCATCCTGAACAACAAGGTGGCCCGGAATTTCATCGTTGATTCAGGGGCAAGTTTTACCCTCATCAGCCGACAAACGGCAACGGAGTTGGGCCTGACCATCGATGACAATACTCCCATCATCCCGGTCTCCACCGTCAATGATGTCATCCTTACTCCTTTGGTGATGTTGAAATCCTTGCGGGTAGGGAATGCAGAGGCGGAGAATGTGGAGGCCTTGGTTTACACCATGCCCTCTGATAAAGAAGGTCTTTTGGGAAACTCCTTCCTCAACAAGTTTAGAGTGGTTCTGGATTCCATTAACGGGAAAATGACCCTTTATCCATTGCAGGGTGAACCATCGCCCGATCGACCAGGCGGTTACAGTAGAGATTACTGGGTCGGCCAGTTCCGCTTCTACAATCGGAACTTGATGGAGTTAAGAAAGTTGAAGGCGAATTATGAAAGCCGAGGGGTCCGCTCCGATCTGAATCGGGTGAATAATACGATCCGATATTTTGAGAATCGACTGGACGAATTAGATCTAAGGGCCTCCTCTGCTGGAGTGCCCAGAAACTGGAGAGAATAAATTAAATCGAAATTTCAAATGTCAAAATCCAAATGTCAAATGAATGTCAAAGTCCAAAATCCAACATCTCTTGAGAATATGAGCTTTGGAATTGTTTTGGCATTTGAACTTTGGCATTTGACATTTTAGTTTTTCGGTTAGGGGGTATAGATGACGACGAGGAATTTGGCCTCCTCATCGCTGAGATTGCGAAGTTTGTGCGGGATTCCTGAGTCGAAGTGAAGCGTTTCCCCTTTTTTAAGAAGATTTTGATTTTCGCCCACCATCACCTCCACCTGCCCTTTTAAAACGTAAAGGAACTCCTCTCCCTCGTGCCGGTACTCTACCATCTTATGATCCTGTCTTGGATTGATCGTGACGAGGAAGGCCTTCATATGTTTTGTCTCTGCATCCGGAGTGAGGGTTTTATAAGAGTAAACCTGGGTCCGCTTGAAAAAGCTTTCCTTCCTTCTTTTTTCGGAAGCTGCCCGCTCTTCAGCAGAGAGGAACGACCCGGAGTCGATGGAGAGGGCCTTGGCGATCTGGATGACTGCAGAGACAGGAGGGATGGCGATTCCCTCCTCAATCTCCTTTAAGTAACGTTGAGAGTATCCTGTTTTATTGACAAGGTTTTCTAAAGAGGTCTTTCTTACTTGGCGAAGTTGTTTCATTTTGGTTCCGAAGGATTTTTCATCAACCTTTTTTGTTGACATGCTTCCTCCCTGCCATCGAATTGGAATGTGATGACTCCATTATATTCTCTATTTAATATTTTTCAACTTAATTCTTTTCGAAAAGCAGACATTGTCATCCATTGTTTCCCTCTCTCCTTTGATGGGCCCTCCGCCGAAGGCTTCGGGCCGGAGGCGGGAGAGGAGATTTGTTGCATTATTTTCTATCTAAAATTAATTCTTTGGGTTATTCTCAATTCGTTATATAATAAAAATGGAGGGAAAAGATGGTCCGATGGGTGAAGGCGGGGATCGTTGAAAATCGATTTGAAGGGGACCGGGTTTCTCAGGTACTGAAGGAGGCAGAGATTCCGTTTCTGATAAAATCCTTTCTCGATACGGCATACGATGGACTTTACATTCCCCAGAAAGGGTGGGGAGCCGTTCTGGTTCCTGAGAAGTTTAGCGAAAAGGCAGAAAGGGTGATTTTGGAGGTGAGAAAAAGTTTTGGGAAGGAGGAGGAAGATGAGACTGGACAGCCTCGATGAGATCTTGAGGTTTGCTATTAGGAAAGAGGCCGATGCCGCGGCTTTTTATCGAATGGCCGCAGATCGATCAAACCCCGGGGTGAAAAAAACCTTTGAGGATTTGGCCAAGGAGGAGGAAGGGCATAAGAAAAAGCTTGAAGGGTTTGACTTGAAAAAAATTGATCAGATGAGACTGGAAGAGACCAAAGGGTTGGGATTAAGTGAACTGATGGAGGATGTTCCGTATAGTTCTGATATGAGTTATGCCGATCTGCTTCGCATGGCCATCAAGAATGAGGAGAAGTCCCAGCATCTTTATCATTCCACGGCACAGCTTGTCAAAGAGCCAACGTTGAAAAAATTGCTGTTGATCCTCGCCCAAGAAGAATCAACCCATAAAGAGAGATTGGAGAGGATTTACGACAAAGAAATTTTACAAGAATTTTGAAATCCAAATTTCAATCCCGTGGTTTTACAGGATAATGAGTGAGGTCGAACAAAATGGTGCCTGGACTGGTTGGAAAATCTGAGATGATCGTCAGGGAAGAAGATCTGGTCAGCAAATTGGGGAGCATCGGTGTGGACGTCCTTTCCACCCCCAGGCTGATTCAACTTCTGGAGGAAGCGGCCATCGAAGCCATCCAGAAGTTTGTTCCGTCTGATCAATTGAGCCTTGGAACACAGGTGAAGATCAAGCACCTCTCCGCAACACCTCTCGGCATGAAAGTCACGGCCCATGCCCTTCTTAAAGAGGTAAATAAGAATCGGCTTCTCTTCTTTGTCGATGCCTATGATGAAAGGGAGAAGGTGGCGGAAGGTGAACACGAACGTATTCTCGTGCCGAAAGAACGGTTTCTTCAAAAGGTGGAGAACAAGAAGGTGAGATGATTCCTATTTCATTCTCCTGGGATACCCAGAAAAGATCGATTTCACTCCAATGGAATGGGTTTTTCTCCTTTGGGTGGAAGAAAGGAAGGGCTTTGACGAAAATTCTCGGATTTCCCATTCCCTTCGGCTTCAAAAAGAAAAAAACCCATTTTCCGATACGATGGGATTATTTGAAGGAGGGTTTTTCCTTCCTTTCAAAATGGAAGCTTAAAAAGGCGGAAGGAACTTTTTCTTTTCCGGACCCCATGGTCAATGGATTACTCTATGGGTGGATGAGCGCCACTCAGACAGGAAAAGCCTGTCGAAAGATTAATGTGACCATCAATTTTTTAGGGGAGAATCGGTGCTCGGGGGAAGCTATCCTCCCTCTGAAGTCTTTTTTCCAACATTTAAAAAGGTGGGTCTTCCTCTTTCTCCAGGAAAGGAGGAGAAAGAGATCCTAACAAGGAGGTGAATCACAATGGAGGCAACAGACTTAATCAAAACACTTTTAGAGGGTTTTAAGGCGGTAGCCAAGACGGAGACTATTGTCGGAGACGGGATCAAGGCCGGAGAATTTACGGTTCTTCCTGTCTCCAAGATCTCCTTAGGCATTGGTGCGGGTACTGGAACAGAACAGATCAAGACCTCTGGTGGAAGTGGAGGTGCAGGAGGGGGAGGGATCTGTGTTGAACCCATTGCTTTTCTTGTTGTGAAAGAGGGGGAAGTATCGGTCATCAATCTCCGGAGAATGCCAGCAATGATAGAATCCTTCTTCGGGAAAATTCCGGACCTGATGGAGAAGGCGGTCAATATCGTCAGAGGTAAGAAAAAGGGTGAAGAATCAGAAGGTCAGAAATGAAGCGCTTTGAGGTCTTAGATCATACGGCAGATATCGGCCTCATTGTTAATGGTGAGGACCTTAAGGCGCTTTTTGAGAATGCTGGGGAGGCTTTCTTCCACCTCATCACCGATTTGAAGAAGGTGAGACGCCGGACCGAGAGACGGATTGAGATCGGGGGGGAGAGTTTGGAGCGCCTGATGGTCGATTGGCTATCTGAACTTCTTTACCTTCATGACGTGGAGAATCTCCTTTTCAAGGGTTTTAAAGTGGAGTCTGTTGGAGAGGGTGGGTTGAGGGCGATGGTAAAGGGGGAGCCATTTCAGGAGGGCGTTCACGTGATCAAGACAGGGGTGAAGGCTGTGACCTATCACCAGATCGAGGTTCGAAAAGAGAATGGACGCTGGAGGGCCCAAATCATCTTGGATCTCTGACGCACCGCGACGAATGATGAACGATGAGCGATGAACAATGAACAATGGACAATGAACAAGAGAGCCTTTCTCGGATGTCGCTGAGAAGGTGTGAAAAAACTAGTTCCTTGACCTAAACCGGAAGGATGGTCGGGGTGGAGAAGTTTTAGAGCGCCACCTCTTAAATATAAGCAAAGCGTCGCAAGTAATTATCATCTCCCGGCTTTTCTGCCATGGACGCTTACCCATAGCTTCAATGTGCGCTTTCTAAAACTTTGGAAGCCCGACCGTCCTTCGGGTTGCAAAAGAATTTTTTCACACCTTCTGAGGCAAAAGGAGTGACTGCAATCATGGCAGAAGAGAAAATTAAAGTTCAGAAGATCGATGATTATCGGTGGAGAATCCCTCGAGAAGGGAAGATGAGGACCGATGGAATCGTCTATGCCGATGAACGCATGTTCAATGATATCCGGAAGGATCAGAGTCTGGCCCAGGTCGCCAATGTCGCATGGTTGCCAGGCATTGTGGGCTATTCCTTGGCCATGCCGGATATCCATTGGGGTTATGGTTTCCCCATTGGAGGTGTGGCGGCGTTCGACTTGAATGAAGGAGTCGTCTCGCCGGGAGGGGTAGGTTACGATATCAACTGTGGCGTCCGATTGATGCGCTCAGGGTTGAGCCGCACTGACATTCAGACAAGAATGAGAGGGTTGGTGGAAGCTCTCTTTGTCAATATTCCTTCGGGCGTAGGATCCCACCGAAAAGACCTCAAATTGAATCGAGAAGAGCAACGGCGGGTCCTTAAAAAGGGAGCCAGATGGGCAGTTGAAAGAGGTTTTGGCACGGCAGAAGATATCGACCACATTGAGGAACGGGGTTGTATCGAGGGAGGTGATCCAGACCGTGTCTCTGAAAAGGCCATGGAGAGGGGGAGGGCCCAGTTGGGAACACTCGGCTCCGGAAACCACTTTGTCGAGGTTGGATATGTGGCCGAGGTTTTTGATGAAGCCGTCGCTCAGGCATTGGGGCTCTCGAAGGATCAGGTGACCGTCATCGTCCATACGGGTTCGAGGGGTTTAGGGCACCAGGTGTGTGATGATTACATCCGTGTGATGATGGATGCGGCCAGAAAATACAGAATCGAACTTCCTGATTCACAACTCTGTTGTGCTCCAGTCGCTTCAATAGAAGGGAAACAATATCTGGAGGCGATGGCCTGTGCAGCCAACTTTGCCTTCACCAACCGGCAGATGATCACCCATTGGGTGAGGGAGACATTTGAACAAGTTTTTCAGAAGGGTCCGAGGGAGTTAAAGTTAGATTTGATCTATGACGTCTGTCACAACATCGCCAAGATTGAAACACATATGGTCAACGGAGAAAAGAAGAAACTCTGTGTCCACAGAAAAGGGGCAACAAGGGCCTTCCCTCCCAATCATCCCGATATTCCATTGGATTACCAATCAATCGGCCAGCCTGTGCTCATCCCTGGTGATATGGGCAGATGTTCTTATGTGTTGGTGGGGACGGAGAGGGCAATGGAGGAGACCTTCGGATCTACTTGCCATGGAGCAGGTCGGGTGATGAGCCGCCATCAAGCGATCAAAGCAGCAAAAGGAAGGGCCATTGGCAGAGAATTGGAGGAGAAAGGAATCATCGTAAAAGGTGCAAGCCGTGGGACGATTGTGGAGGAGATGTCGGATGCCTATAAAGATGTGACCGATGTGGTGAATGTCGTCGATCATGTCGGCATCAGTCACAAAGTTGTGAAACTTGTACCCATGGGAGTCATCAAAGGATAAAAATAGTTCGGAGTAATGAGTTCGTAGTTAGGAGTATATTGGTTTTAAAACTCCGAACTCAAATCTCCGAACTCCGAACTTGCAATGAAGATTCTTGCCATTGATATTGGGGCTGGTACTCAAGACATTCTACTTTTCGACTCCGAAAAAAAGATCGAGAATTGTACAAGCCTCGTCCTCCCCACGCCATCCAAAATTTTTGCAGAAAAGTTAAAAACCATTAAAGGGAATGTCTATATCCATGGCGATACCATCGGAGGTGGATCACTTGGTCGGGCCATCCTTCGTCACATCCAAAAGGGATTTCGTGTGGTAATGGAGGAGTCTTCGGCCTATTCCATTCGAAATGACCTGGATGAGGTCAGGTCGATGGGGATTGAAGTCGGAAAGAGACCTGAATCCGACCTTTTTCAGGAATTAGAGATCCGAGAGGTGGATCTCGTCCTCCTGCAAAAATTCCTGTCCCCATTCGGAGAAGATCTCAATGTTGACCTGATTGCCATTGCGGTTCAGGATCACGGCGTATCCCCGAAAGAGGTCTCAGACCGGGCTTTTCGGTTCGAAAATATGGAGACGATGCTCCGAAAAGATAATAGACCAGAAGCCTTTCATTTCTCTGAGGACTCGGTTCCGGCCCATTACCTTCGGATGAGATCAGCCGTGAAGGCTGTGAGGAGGGCTTCTTCAGCACCAGTCCTTTTGATGGATACTTCTTTTTCTGCGATTTTGGGTTGTGTCGATGAGGTCACCGGACCTTCTCTGATCGTCAATGTGGGCAATGGACACACGGTCGCGGCCCTATTGATCGGAGGGAAGATGGAGGGGCTTTATGAACATCACACCCATGAGCTGACGCCAAAAAGACTTGAACATGATTTGAGGTTTTTTGTTCGAGGGGAGTTGAGCAACAAAGAGGTTTTTGAGGGGAATGGCCATGGGGTCATCACATTGAGACCTTTCAAAGGTGAGGTATCCGTATTTGTTACCGGTCCGAACCGTGATCTTTTCAAGGATACCTCATTCAAATTTATCTACGCCGCTCCGGGTGGAAATACGATGATGACGGGACCCATGGGTTTAATCAAGGCAGCACAATTCCGATTCGCACGTTGCGGATCTTAATTTCAAATTTCAAAATCCAAATGTCAAATGAATGTCAAAGTTCGAGATTACTTTAGCGCTTTCAAAAAACTGATCTAATCCCCCTTCTTCCCCCTTTGTCAAAAGGGGGAAATCTTTTTCCTCCCTTTGGCAAAGGGAGGTTGGGAGGGATTTTACAAGGCAATTTTCAACAGCTGAATTGTTATAAAGGTCAAAAGAAATACTTGAGTTGAGGAGCCCAAAGTGGAAAAGATCTATTATTCTTTTTTTGATACACAATTATTAAAAAAGGTATTCGTTGCATCCACCGAAGGGGGGGCCTGCATGGTGGATTTCCTGACCTCAGAGAAAGCCTTTCTGAGAAGGTTGAAGGGGCGATTTCCCGGGAAGATTATCAGGGACGATCGAAAGAATAAAGCGGTTTTATCGCAACTAAAAAGATACCTACAGGGTAAACTCCGACATTTTAATTTGCCCTTGGATTTTAGAGGGACATCCTTCGAGAAAAAAGTTTGGTCAAAATTGGCAAAGATCCCATATGGGCAGACGCGATCTTATAAGGAAATCGCACAGGCCATTGGCCATCCAAAAGCCTTTCGGGCAGTGGGGAATGCCAATGGTCGGAACTCCCTACCATTGATTATCCCTTGCCACAGAGTCATTGAGAGCCATGGTGGTCTGGGGGGTTTTGGCCATGGCATTAAGGTAAAAAGGCAACTGCTGGACCTTGAAAAATCCCATGCCCTTTGACGAATTTCTCAGAGAGGCGGCTCCGCTATTTGGCTTGCAATGGCGACCCTTTCAAAGAGGAGGGATTAAAAGGAAGGTCGAGCATCGGATATTCCAAATCGGTCTCTCAAACCATGAGGAATATTTGCTCAAGGTTAGAAGTGATCCTGCAGAATTAAATTACTTATCCAAAATCCTCACCGTGACCATTTCGAGATTTTTCAGAGATAAAGAGGTCTTCAATACTATCGGAACCTCCCTCCTTCCAATGATCGTTAAGAAAGAGGATAAAATTGATTTCAAGATCTGGTCGATCGGCTGTGCCAGTGGTGAGGAACCTTACACCCTTTCCTTGTTATGGAAGGAGAAATTTAAAAAAATTTGGCCCGGAATTCGTCTCTCCATCTTGGCCACGGATATCAATGAGAATCTCCTCGCAAGGGCGAAGGAGGGGAGATATAAGAAAAGCAGTCTCAAAGAGGTCCCTCAGGATACCCTGGGAAGTTACTTCAAGATGGATAACGAATTTTATATTCTCGATAAGGCCATTCGTGAGAGTGTCGAGTTTAGAAGGCACGACATCATTCACGAAGAATCCTTTTCTGGGATGGGTATGGTATTTTGTAGAAATTTAGCCTTGACCTACTTCTCCAAAGAAAGTCAGATGGATGTGTTAAAAAAGATCGCCATCAGTTTAAAAGAAGAGGGGCATCTCGTGATCGGGAAGGATGAGTCCCTTCCACTTGCTTACCCAACCCTATTCGTACCAATCTTTCCAGCAGAGAAGATATATCAGAAGTTTAATAATGCAAACGCAATAAATAATATGACATCACCCCCACCCTAACCCTCCACCCTTGGGGACTGTGTCGCAACTGGGGAACTGGTAAAAGATGTCATCCTGAACCAGGTCCTGAACTTAATTCAGGATCTTCGATTTCAGGATCTAATCAATTCAACGAATTACGAGACCCTGAAATAAATTCAGGGTGACAAGGAAGTGATTACGACACAGTCTCTTGGGGGGGGTGGGGGGTAATTTGATTTATTGCATTCGTATAAGTTTTAAGAAAGTTGAGGGATCTAAGATTCTGATACCCCGAAAGATCTTTAAATTCTTGAGATGGCGGTCACCAGAGATGATGAAATCTGCTTTCATTTCTAAGGCGGCTGAGAGGTATTTATTGTCCTCTGGGTCATCCTTGACCTCTTCGACTTTCATCTTTCCCGGTGCGATGATACTAATACGGGCTGCTCTTTTAATAAAATTGTCAATCTCTTTTAGCGTCCGTCGGTGCCGTTTTCTAATTTTGGGATACAAAAGCACTGCCCTGATTTCAGAGAGAATATCGCCTGATAAAATAAGTTTAATCTTATCTTCTTTTACCAGGTCAAATATGTTTGCCAGATCAGATTGAGGCTTAAGGACAGCGCTAACAAATATGTTGGCGTCCAAAACAACTCTTAATGTCATTTTCTTGTTTTGGTTTTTGCCTTTCTATAAGATCGCACTGCCTCGTCAATGAGGCCGTTCATGCCATTTTGATCTCCCTTTTTGACATTGGTCCTCAGTTGGTCCAGGCTTTCAAAGAACTTTTCTACCTCTTCCTGCATTGACTGGTATTTTTCTATAGGGATCATCGCTACCAGAGGTTTTCCCGCGCGCTCAATAATGTAGTCATCTCCTCTAAGTGATACTTCATTCATTATTTGTCCGAGATTTTGCCTAACTTTGAGGGCAGAGACTTTTTTGTACATCTTTCTTTTCTCCTTATATCAATTGATATGACTGATATGATCATTATAGCAAACCAACTTTCCTTGTCAACAGACAAAAGGCTAAAGATTATTTTAGCAGTCAGCTGGTAAAATCATTTTCTTCCTGGCTGTTCAAAAATGCCTCTGCCTGACCCTTCCCGTCAACTATCCAACCCTATTTGTTTCGGTTTTTGCAGGAGAAAAGATTTATCAAAAGTTTATGAATTAGGCAAGTTAAATAATCTGAGTTCCATTAAACAAAGAGTAAAAAAGGGAGGCAGCGCAGGCGCTGCTTCCCTTTTAGCTTCTCTATCCTTTACCGGGCTAAGGGCCGTTATCAAAACCTGACACCGATGAAGTGTAATGTTGTGTTTCTTGCATGATCTGGAAATCCAGAGGCTTTCCTATTTTTTCCCCTGATCGTGAGGTACGGTCACCTTCACGGCCTGGCTCGATGACTTACCAGAAGCATCCATGCAGGTTGCGGTAATCGTATAAATACGACCATCACCACTTCCTAATCGCTCAGCACGCAAGTTGACATGATGAGCATCCGCAATCGCATAATCCGAACTGCTGATCGGTTCGTTGCAGGTCACGCTGCTAATCTGACACGCCGGTTGAGCGCAGTTATCTGTGGTGTTGTAATTAACAGTCACATTAACCATCTTGTGGTTGGGTGGCCAAAGCACTGACGGGTTCGCCGACATCCCAGTGATCGTTGGTGGTGTGTCGTCGATCACAGTGACAGTCTGAGTAACTGACGCTGTATTGCCAGCCGAATCTTTAGCGGTGTAGGTGATAGGAGTTGTTCCACCGGGGAAGAAGTTACCGGCAGGAACACCACTTCGAGTGAACGTTACACCTGGACAGTTGTCACTGGCAGTTGCCGTTCCAAGAGCTGAATTGCTGACGACCGCTCCACATAACCATGCTCCAGGTTTAGTTGAGATAGTTAACGGCGGGGGTGCAGTGATCAAAGGGACCGCATTGTCAACCACGGTCACTATTGCTGTGCATTGACTTGAGGCGCCTTTGCTATCAGTTACTGTAAGGGTCACAGGTGTAATACCCTTTTGATAAGGCCCTGCTGGTGATTGGGTGAAGGCAATCGGATCTTTATCTGGATCATAGGAGCCATTATCAATCGAAGCGTCTCCAGCACAGCTTGAACCTGCTGCTGCTGTTACATTCTTGCATACAGCCACCGGCTCCCGGTTGACGTCATTCACCGTGATGGTGATCGTTTCTGAAGCACTCTCAGGAGGAATGCCATCGTCTGTAACCATGAAGGTCACCTGATAGTCTCGTGCCTGGTCATAGCCGGGTGCCCAGCTGAATTTCTGAGTGATTGGATCAAAGGTCGTACCTCCTGGCAGGTGGCTGGCAGAGTACGTGAGCCCGTCTCCATCAGGGTCCGTGGCGGTAATTACAATTTCAACTTTCTCGCCTTCGTTTACCGTCCTGCTCCCGATGGGGTTAAGCACAGGTGGACGATTCACGTTACCCACCGTGATGGTGATCGCCTCAGAGGCGCTCATAGGAGGAGTCCCGTTGTCGGTCACGGTGAAAAGGACATTTGTATAGTTCCCTGCCTGGTCATAGCCGGGTGTCCAGCTAAATTTCTGGGGGATTGGATCAAAAGTCGCACCTGCTGGCAGGTTGCTGGCAGAGTGAGTGAGCCCCCCCCGTCAGGGTCCGTCGCGGTAATGACTATTGTCAACGGCTTGCCTTCGTTGACCGTCCTGCTCCCGATGGGGCCAAGCACAGGCGGACGATTCACGTTGCCCACGGTAATGGTGATTGCCGCAGAGGCGCTCAGAGGAGGAGTCCCGTTGTCGGTCGCGATGAAGAGCACATTCGGATAGCTTCCCGCCTGGTCATAGCCGGGTGTCCAGGTGAATTTCTGAGTGATTGGATCAAAAAACGCATCTCCTGGCAGGTTGCTGGTAGAGTAAGTGAGTGTGTCGCCGTCCGGGTCAGATGCCGTTATGGTGAACTGGAGGGTATCGCCTTCGTTTACTGTCTTATTTCCGATGGGGTTAAGCACAGGTGGACGATTCACGTTGCCCACCGTGATGGTGATCGCCTCAGAGGCGCTCATAGGAGGAGTCCCGTTGTCGGTCACGGTGAAAAGGACATTTGTATAGTTCCCTGCCTGGTCATAGCCGGGTGTCCAGGTGAAGGTCTGGCCTACGAATGTCGCACCGGTTGGCAGGTTTCCGGCAGAGTAGGTCAGAGCGTCTCCATCGGAGTCAGATGCCGTGATGTTGAACTGAAAGATCTGCCCCTCATATGCCTGCTTGTCCCCGACGGGATCGAGGACAGGTGGCCGGTTGACATTACCAAACGTGGCCGTCACGGTTCTAGAGGCATTCATGGTGACTGTGCACGTGCCGGTTCCCGTGCATCCGGCGCCGCTCCAGCCCGTGAAGCCGTACCCTAAGTCTGGAACCGCGGTCAGGGTCACCACAGTGGCGTTTGCTATCGGGTAGAACTCCCAGCAGTCCGAGCCGCAGTTGATGCCTGCCGGGGAGCTCGTTACTGTCCCCGTCCCATAGCCGGCCTTGTTAACTACGAGCAGGGAACTGCAGTTTCCGTTCCCGTCAGGATACCAGTCCTTGCACGTGCAGGTGGCGTTATTGCAGCCCGCAGTGCCGTCGCACTGCTCACCAGCCGGTCCCGGGTCAAAGACGCCGTTGCCGCACGAGTTGGCGACGCATTGGAATTCGGCTTCGACCCAGTGGCACAACGGAGAGTTAAGGCAGGTGCTGTAGTCCAGCCGGTCGCAGGTGGGGCAAGTAGGGAAAGGATTGCAAGCGTGGATTCCAGTTCTAGGGCATGTAGGGCATATTGTAGGGCACCAGTAACAGGGGTTTGGGTTTTCCAAGTGTTCTTTGCAGCTCGCTTCGGTGGGGAACTCAAAGCACATTTGCGCTTGCGCAGTCGCGCTAAATAAGAACACACAGAAGAATAACAAAATTGCCATTTTCAGAAATATAGATAATTTCATCCTCCTCCCCTCCAATATTCTCATTAATTCGATCAGTAGTCGCCCCAACAGGGTTAAAATTAAAAATTCCTTTTTCATCTTTTCCACCCCTTTTTTTGAAGTAACAAGTTATTAAGACCCCGAGATTAAACGGACATAGGCATTAGAAAATCTCCCCTGCCCCCTCTTTTTCTAAGAGGGGTAATTCCTCCCTTCCAAAACAAAAAAGCCGAGTCTGCCAAAGTTTTATCCTTCGGCAGTTCGGCGATCTTTTTCCCCAAAAGACCCGGGGCTTTCCGTCCCCACCTCACGAAGGGTTTGGTTTTACCGGGATAAAAATTTACTGTCATAGTATGGATTTAGTGTCTCCTTCGGGGATGGTGGAAACCCCTCGCCTTCAGGCGAAGCGAAATTTTGAGAAATGGTCGGCTGATTGTCCTTCACCCAGTCCCGATTCATTTTCCGATTAAGCCGACCATGAGCATTGGTTTTCTTCTTTGTCCGAGCAACTGTGCTCGTTAAAACAATGGTCGACTTCAGTCGACAAGGTGTTAAAGAACCCCTCGCCTTGAAGGCGAGGGTAGTTCAGTTTATAAATGTCAAGGACTTTTTTAAAAGGGTAAAATCATGTAAGTAGCTGTAAAATCATGTAAAATTCACAGCCATTTTTGGGTAAGTCAGTCCTTTTGGAGTTAACTATTGAAATTCCTCGGTATGCGAAAAAATAAAAAGGATGGTTAAATCTTAAACCAATAACTACCAACCTGATCTTTAAATCTCGGTTAGGGCGCGTTGGGGGGAAGGGGTTCGGCTTCCTCGTCTGCAGCCTCGGTTTCATCGCGCAACTCGGCCAGCAGTTTTGAATGGCGGGAAAAATACCACAGGGCCATGCATACCAGCAGGAGAAATCCTACCCCAGCGGCGATATAGAGCGGTGTGTTTCTGCCGGTCAGCTTCAACATACCACTGGCTACCAGCGTAAATGGGATGGCCTCGGGCAGAATCCCGAAGGCCGTTCCCAGCAGAAAGTGGCGGTGCCGGATGGGCGACAGCCCCAGTAGAAAATTGATAAGCAGCCCGCTGATAGGGAGCTGGCGCACGGCAAAGACTACCAGCACAGCGGAATGTCCATGAAAATGCTCCTTGAGCCGACCGACCCGCGGCCAGTGACGCAGAACGAAATCCCGGCCGCCCCAGCGGACAAACAGAAATAGGGCATAATAACCGGCCAGTGTCGCCACTTGGGTCCACAGTAGGCCGTACCAGAATCCGAACGCTAGGCCGCCGATAGGACAGAACAGCAGACGCGGCATACCCGCGGCCACCAGCGCAAAAACAATCCCCATCCAGGCTGCCGGCCCCACCCACCCCAGCGATAGCAGCCAGTATTTGACGCTTTGGATGTTGCCGAGAAACTTCCGCGCCGGCGTGAAATACACCAACGCAAATGCGGCTGCCACCACAGCCAACATGATCAGCGGTTTCCATGCAAAATCCACCCTCCAGGATTTCCGAGTTTGGGTCTGAGCAGCAATCATATAACCGGGTCGTTTAAGGAAGAATCTCTTTGCATATATGATTAGAGATGGATGATTTTGTCAAGTCATTTTAGTGAGATTTCTGAAAAAGTCCAGAAATCTTAAAATCTGTTTAATTATTTTTTGAAATCTGAACTACTAACGTTGAATTTCTTGAAATTTTGTTAAATCCCTTTGGGTTGTATTCCCCGCCGCTTGCGGCGAGTTCGTCATTCCGGCGGAAGCCGGAATCCAGAAAACCGGACTGGATTCCGTATCAAGTGCGGAATGACAGAATTTAAAGTTTTTGATACCCCGCTGCTTGCGGCGGGGTAGTTCATCAAATTTTGTCAGGATTTTCTCCCTCACCCTATCCCTCTCCCCCGCTTTAGGGGGAGAGGGGAGGGTGAGGGGGGTGATTTCATTGGTTCTTTTCGGTTGCGGCTACGCTGCGCTGAGTAATCAAGAGAGTGTATTTTAGTTTTTCAGAGCTCTCTAAGTTTTTTCGATTTCGATTTGAAATTTTCGATACTTTGAGGTAAATGGGGGTGATGCGCGGGTAATTGGATTTATTTCTAAGGCCAATGAGATTAAAAGCGGGCGGACAGGGCAAGAATAATCACACCTTCGCCGTGTTTTGGACCACCGATCAAGACGGTCCTTCCCTGTGAAAGTCTAACCTGGGTGTCGAGAATATTCATTCCATCACGCTTGATCCTTATCCTTAATTCAACCGTCTTTCGATATTCCCCAGACAAAGTAACCTCCATGGATCTTCCCCTGTGAACAGGAACCTCAACAGGCCGGTTTCCAACGAGGTGTAGATCCAAGTCCCTCAAAAGACGGTATGAGGTGAAATTGAAGAGGGTTCCCAGTTGATCGTGCACATCCCTTAAGGAGGGGTCGATGCTTGATCCGACGTTTGAAGCCTCAATGATCCTGACCCGGGTCTGGACCTCGGCAAAGACGGTAGAGGTGGAAAAGAGAAGTATCATCAGCACAAAGGCGAAGACAAAATCTATCCTTCTCACGAGATGGGCGCCTCCTCGGGCCCTTCGAACAACCATATGACCGTCACCTTCGCCTTTTCTGATTCATAGATCATCACATTATGGGTTTCACTTTCGATGTATTCTACAACAGATGGACTTGGATAGGAAGTGATTTTTTTGAAAAGGAGTGGGACCATGACGATGAGGATCACCATGGTCACTGCTACAGGGATCCAGACTCTTCTTCGAAAAAGAGGGGAGATATCAAGCCAGGATCGTAAGGACTCCCACCCAGTAGACCTCTCTCTGAGTTGGATTTCTCTTTTAATCTTCTGCCATACCCAGTAAAGCTCTTCTTCTCGGACGGCCTCTTCAATTGGAGGCTTTACCAAATCCCTAAGCTTCTCCATTGACTTTAGCTCACCTTGACAGGTGAGGCAGTCTCGAAGATGACTTTCAACAAAAGATCTTTCCTTATCCGTCACTTCCTGGTCAAAATATTTTTCCAAGAGTTTCGATACCGAAGAGCATGAATCCTTCATTCCGCTCTCTCCTCTCTTGCCCTCCATTACTTTAGTGCAGGAGGCTTATCTTCGGCGGACCCTGGCGCCGGACGAGGTGCCACGGGTTTAGCCGTGGGGCTTCACATAATCCTTTAACAATTCCTGCATTTTCTTTCTGCCATAGTGGAGACGGGACATCACCGTTCCGATGGAACATCCCATCGCTTCGGCCATCTCCTGGTAGGAGAGGCCTTCTACTTCCCTCAGGAGAAGGGCCGTTCTCTGATCGATGGGAATTTTTTTCATTGCCAAATTTACCCTTCCTTCCAACTCCTTATGGAGAAGAATCCTGTCCGGTCTTTTTTCAGACTCCTCTGCTGGTTGAGGAACCCCCTCCTGGTCAAGGCTTGAAACGGCATATTTCCTAGTCTTCCGAACATGGTCAATGGCGGTATTCAACGCCAATCGATAAAGATAGGTGTAAAATTTAGATTTTCCTTTAAAGTTTTGAATGGAGCGGAACAATTTGATAAAGACTTCTTGAACGATATCGAGGGAATCCTCCCTTTGCCTCACCACCCCATAGGCGATCCGATAGACTTTCTTATGATACTGGTCGAAGATCTCCTTAAGTGCATCCTGATCCCCTTGTTGACATCGGGAGATGAGCTCCGCTTCCTCTTGATTCACCTACCTTTACCTCTTAGACGGGAAATAGGCTTAAATATTCATATATTGGTTCTGTGTTAAATTAAGAGGAACCTCAATCAAAGTCAAGTTTTGCTTGATTTTATCAATTTTTGGTATATTAATACAAATGCATTAAATCCTTTGAAAATCTCCCCTTGCCCCTCTTTGCCAAAGAGGGGTAATCCCTCCCTTTTGTCTCCGACCCAGAGCGGTCTCTGACCCGGAGGGTAAAGGGAGAGGAGGAGGGATTTAGTTTCCGGTGTCTATACAATGATGGACTGACTAATAATTCTGCGTTTGTATTAGTAGCATATAGACATTTAGGATTTGTTTTGAAAAAGAGATTGATGAAATGGTATCAATTTAGCCTTTTGAAAAATGAATTTCAAAAGCCAAAAAAATTAGAAGAATCACTATAAAATCCCCCTCTATCCCCCTTTTGCCTGTCTTTGACAGGAAAAAGATTACAAAGGGGGAAGCTAATATCTCCTCCCTTTGGAAAAGGGAGGCAGGGAGGGATTTTCAAAGCGCTAAAGTATTACATGAAATGAAGGGACTGAAGAAAATTGGAATGCTGATCATCGGTTGGGTCTTCATCGGATTGGGGATCCTTGGTCTTTTCCTTCCTCTCCTCCAAGGGATTCTCTTCCTCATGATTGGTCTGGCCATCCTTTCATCTCGAAGCGATGTGGTTAAGCGTTTTTTGAAGCACCTCGAAGAGCGTTATCCTCAACACCACAATAGGATAGAGATCTGGAGAGAAAAGATCAGGAATCTGTTTAAGAAAGATTGACTGGTGAACAAGAAATCCAAATATCAAAATCCAAATAGCCTCCCTTTTTGGCCAAATTGAGCAGTTTCTTATTTGTTGATAATGTCATATTGCTTCTCCTCTCTAAATTTATTATTATCAGGGAAAAAGTCGAATGGCAACACTATGAAATTTTAGTAAACCCCGTTCCACCCATGACGAGATAGATAAACCTGACAGTTGGAAAACGGACACGGGCAAACCGCCCTTCAAGGCTTCGGAAGGCGGTTGTTTTGAGAATTTAAGGGTATCGGAGGATATCACCCCAAGTGAATTCCAGCAGGGGAAGGGGACGAGGGTGCCGATTCGGCCAAAGGTTCGCCTCGAAGCCTTTCCGAGCGGCTTGTCCATGTCCGTATCGTCAAAAGTTTACGCAACGTTAAGATAAAAATTGATTAAAACCCTGGGAGAGAACAAATGGCAGTGAAGAAGAAAGTTTTAAATCGAAGGGTGTCTAAGTTGAAACGTATCGAGGAGAAGGTTGAAAAACTTGCCCTCCTTTCAAAATTGAGTCAAATTCTCAACTCTACGTTGGACCAGCAAGAAGTTCGGAGGAGGGCGATGGAGGCTGTTACCCAATTGATGAGAGGGGAAGTGGGCTCTCTTCTCCTTGTCGATGAGGAGAAACAACAACTCTATTTTGAGGTGGCCTTGGGCGATCGGGAAGAGGACATTAAGAAGATCGCACTCAACTTAGGAGAGGGGATCGCAGGATGGGTTGCGCAGAATGGAGAACCGCTGATCGTCAATGCCCCCGAAGAGGACCCTCGGTTTTTTAAAGGGGTGGATGAAAGGACAGAGTTTAGGACCCGAAATCTCATCTGTGCCCCCGTAAAGGTCAAAGAGAAGGTGGTCGGGGTCCTGGAGGCGATCAATAAACAGGACGGAGAAGACTTCAATGGGGAGGATCTTTCCTTACTCATTTCTTTGGCCGATCAGGTGGCCATTGCACTGGACAACGCCCGGCTCTACCAAGAATTGGAAGAGATGTTCTTCCAAACAGCAGAGTCCCTGGCGACTGCTATTGAGAAACGGGACCCCTATACAGGAGGACATACGAAGAGGGTGACTTCATATAGTTTGGCCATTGCAAAATACCTCCCATTGAGTCTTGCAGAAAGGAAGTGCTTGAGGATTGCCTCTGTGCTTCACGATATCGGGAAGATTGGGATTGAGGATCAGATTCTCAGAAAACCGGAACGGTTGAGCCCTGAAGAGTTCAATACGATCAAACACCATTCCGATATGGGAGCAGAAATCATCGAACATATCCGATCACTCAGAGAGATCGTCCCCGGCGTAAAATACCATCATGAGCAACTCAATGGCAGTGGCTACCCTCATGGCTTAAAAGGAAAGGATATACCCATGATTGCAAGGATTGTGGCCGTTGCCGATACCTACGATGCGATGACCACAGACCGACCTTATCGGAAGGCTCTGGAGAAGGAAGTTGCGGTCGAGGAACTGAGGAAGTATGCTGGGACACAATTTGACAAAGGAGTGGTAGGAGCCTTTATCCAAGCCTACCAGAGAGGAGAAATTTGAGGACAATGGGGATTGCGAATTGCGGATTGTAAACCTTAACGTTGCAATTGATCGGCAGGTAAATATGTTTCCAAAACTTTATAATTGCGGGTCTTTTATAAATTTTGTCTATCATGTTCGAATTCACCTAAGGTGAACTTTGCGATACGTGTCGAAGCTGAGTGGTCAAAACGCTCAAAGGAGCCGCTATAAAGTTTTTCCAACACATTCACCTGCCTCTAGCAGTAAATTTTTTGCAAATGGCAGGTAAGTTTGAAAGACTAAAATGAATGTTTTGACTCTGAACTCCAAGCTCATAACTCCAAACCTCTGTGAATTACGAATTGCGGATTGCGAATCGTAAATCTAAAAGACTAAAAATGAATGTTTTGACTGCGAACTCCGAACTCATCACTCCGAACTTTTTATAGGTGTTTGATGTCGATTGAAGAAATCATCCAATCCTGGAAGCGTTCACGAACCATGTCGCCTTGTATCACTGACCTGCGAGTTTTTAAAAAGAGAGAGGGGCACTATCGCCCTTTTCCGAATTTCCTCCATTCCCTTCTAAAAGAGGCGTTGAAGAGAGAGGGGATCGAGCGTCTCTATTCTCACCAGGCCGAAGCAATCGAAGCGGTTCAGGAGGGGAAGGATGTGGTGGTGGTGACTCCGACCGCTTCTGGAAAGACCCTTTGCTATAACCTTCCCGTGTTGAACCTGAAATTGAGCACGCCTTTTTCAAAGGCTTTTTACCTCTTCCCCACAAAGGCCCTTTCCCAGGATCAGATGTTTGAGCTTCAAAACTTAATCCAACGGATCGGAACATCGGTGGCCACTTTCACCTATGACGGAGATACCCCCCAGGATGCCCGACAGGCGATCCGCACCCAGGGGGATATTGTGATCACAAACCCCGATATGCTTCATACGGGCATCCTTCCTCATCATACGAAATGGGTGACCTTCTTCGAGAATCTGAAATTTGTGGTCATCGATGAACTTCACACTTACCGAGGTGTCTTTGGCTCTCATATGACCAATGTCCTGAGACGCTTGGATCGGATCTGCCGTTTCTACGGATCAAGGCCTCAATTCATCTGCTGCTCTGCGACGATCGCCAATCCAAAGGAATTGGCCGAGAGACTCTTGGAGAGGGAAGTCTTCCTGATCGATCAGAGCGGGGCACCCTCTGCAGAGAAGATTTTCATCTTCTATAACCCCCCCGTGGTTAATAAAGAGTTGGGCATCCGAGGAAGTTTTATCCATTCGGCCAGACGGTTGGCCTCGCCCTTCATTGAGCAAGGGATTCAGACCATTCTTTTTGCCACCAGTCGTCTTAATGTTGAGATTTTGACGAAATATTTAAAAGACCGCTTTGAGAAGAGATTGGAGGATAAAGGGAGCATCCGGGGATATCGCGGAGGCTATCTGCCCGAGGTTCGGAGGGAGATTGAAAAGGGTTTGAAGGAGAAGGAGGTCAGGGCGGTCGTCTCCACCAATGCCCTTGAACTTGGGATCGACATCGGGGATCTGGATGTCTGTCTGATTGCGGGCTATCCCGGCACGATCGCCAGCACCTATCAACAAGCGGGACGTGTGGGAAGGCGATCAGAGAGATCGGTGGCAGTCCTCATCGCTCGGAGCCAACCACTGGATCAATTCATCATCGAAAACCCGGACTACTTCTTCGGAAGGTCACCGGAGCATGGACTGATCAACCCGGACAACCTCCTCATCCTGCTCAGCCATATTCAGTGTGCTGCCTTTGAACTTCCCTTTAGAGATGGAGAAAAATTTGGAAGGGAAGATTTGGGCGAGATGTTAAGATACCTCGAAGAGAAAGGGACCCTTCATCATGTGGGGCAGCATTGGCATTGGACCCGAGATGCCTATCCTGCAGAGAATGTTAGCCTCCGGTCAACCTCGGAGGAAAACTTCGTCGTGATCGATACCACGAAGAAAAAAGAGGAGGTGATTGCAGAGGTCGACTTCACCAGCGCCCACACCACTCTTTATGAAGGGGCTGTCTACCTCTGTGAGTCAGAACTCTATACCGTGGAGAGACTTGACTACCCCAATCGCAGGGCTTATGTGACGAGGACCCATGGGGACTACTACACCGATGCCATCGACTACACGGATGTTGCCATACTGGAGGGATTTGAAAGAAAGCAGGGAGAAGGCACGGTCTATGAACATGGCGAGGTGAGGGTGGCCACTCGTATTGTTGGATATAAAAAGATCAAATTCTATACCCTTGAAAACTTGGGCTATGGAAAAATTGAACTTCCGGACCTTCAGTTTCATACGACCTCCTATTGGATTACTTTTAGAAGAGATTTGGTGGAGCGACTTCCTTATCATCGCTTGGAGGTCATCGATGGCGTGTTAGGGCTTGGCTACGCCCTCCATTCCATGGCAGCGCTCCACTTAATGTGCGATCCCCATGATCTCAATCGCTGCGTGGGAGACCGAGGGGCGAAGTGGTTCCTCCGACTTTCCAAAGACTCCAAAGGAATCTACACTTCCTTTAACGCTCCGGAGGAGATTCCGAAGGAAAGGATGGATCTCTTTGAACCCACCCTTTTTCTCTATGATAACTATCCGGGTGGGATGGGCTTTAGCCACCAACTCTTCGATGACACCGGAACACTTCTTGAAAAGACCATGAGGCTCATCTCCGGGTGTGAGTGTCGCTGCGGGTGTCCCTCCTGTGTGGGTCCCACCAAAGAAATGGGTGAGAAGTCAAAGGAAGTCGCACTGGCACTGCTTAAGGAAATACTGAAGTAAAGAGTTCGGAGTTAGGAGTTCGGAGAGTTTAGTAATTTAGCAGTTGAGTTTGGGGTTCGGAGACTCCGAACCCCAAACTAAATACTCCGAACTTGGATTTTGAGGAGCGATGAACCTTAAAGAAAGACTGGACAGGCTTACCTCAGTTTCCAAAAGCCCGCCCCCGCCAGAGGAGAGATCGCAGGTCCTTGGCGATTTGAGGCAGAGGTTGGATCGACTTCTTGAACCGAAGAAGATCTATCGGAAGAAGGAGATTCTTCCTATTGAACAGTTGGTCAAGGGGGAAGTCATTTCGACTCCTGATGGAGAGACCTTCCAGGCAAAGGAATATTTCCCTCCCCATTTTCGATATGGAGAGATGGCCCTGGCTGAAATTCTTAACATTCCTACCTATCCTGCCCATCTCCTTTCGAAGGATGGACGGCTTAAGGAATTGGACTTCCGAAAGGCCCTGTTCCTTGATACGGAAACGACCGGCTTGTCCGGAGGCACAGGAACCTTTGCCTTTATGATCGGATTGGGTTTCTTCCAAGGAGATGGGTTCCTGGTCCACCAATTCTTTATGAGGGATTATTCCGAGGAAAGGGCATCACTCTCCGTAGTGAATGAGCTGCTGAGATCCTTTCAATTCCTCGTCACCTTCAATGGAAGGCATTATGACATACCGCTACTCGAGACCCGGTTCATCCTTTCCCGCATGAGATCGAGGATCAAGGAGATACCCAATTTTGATCTCCTTTTTCCTTCTCGGAGGATTTGGAAGGGGGCTTACGAGAATTGTCGCCTGATCACTCTTGAATCTCAGCTTTTGGGTATGGAAAGGGTGGATGATATCCCATCGGAATGGATCCCCTATCTCTATTTCGATTATCTAAGAACGGGTGATGCGCAAAAGATTTATCGGGTTTTTTACCATAACCAGATGGATATCCTCTCCATGGTTGCCCTGGCTGGAAGGATCCATCTCATCTATCACGACCCCCAGGTCGCCCGGCCCAGAAAGGGTGTTGAACACTTCGCATTGGGAAGACTTTTTTGGGAGCATGGCTATCCGGAAAGGGCCATCACCTCCTTTGAAATTGCGTTAAAGCGGTGCGATGAAGATCTGGCTTGGGAGGTGATGAGGTGGCTCTCCATGGCCCTTAGGAAAACCGGACAGGGTGAAAGGGCCCGGTCTCTCTGGGGGGAGATGGTGACCTGGCCTTATAAAAAAGACACCTATCCTTACATTGAATTGGCAAAATACCATGAACATCGGCTCAAAGACTTTGAAGGAGCGATCGCCTATGTCGATAAGGCATTAGAGGAGACATCGCCTGATCAACAAAAGGAGATTGAACTTCTCCTCCACCGAAGACAGAGACTGGAGCAGAAGAGGACCGGGAATGCGGGCCGGTGATCGGCGGAGAGGGCTGATCTGGGGGATAAAAGAAGAGACGATGAGAGAGCGTGTAGTAGTTTTTCAGAGCTCTCGATGAAGTGACTTGACAGAGTCCTGTCAAATCTTTATATTCTTTGTTGTGTTCCCCACCTTCGCTCCCCTCGAGGGGGAGGGTAGCATGAGGGGATGTCTTCTGAATATTTGAAAGAAACGAGAATTTTTGAAGGCCTGGGCCTTCGATATGATAAAGAAAGGAGGAAGATGGGATGCCGAGCTACGATTATCATTGTCCGAAATGCAACAAGAAATTTACAGCTATCCTCAGCATGAAAGAACACGATGACAAAAAGGCAAAGTGTCCAAAATGTGGAGGGAAAAAACTGGAACAACTCATTACCCCCTTCCAGGCCAAGACTTCCAGAAAGAGTTAGTAAGGTTAAGAAGCAAAATGCAAATGTCAAAGTTCATGGTTCGACAAGCGTTCGGGTGAGCCCTCGGCCTGAGCGTTCGACTGAGCTCACGCCGAAGTCTTAGGCCGAGGGCTCACCATGATGTCATCCTTCAACATATTCAGGACACCATCCTGAGCCTATCGAAGGATGATATTTAAGTATTATTTGACATTTGGAATTTCCTTTATTCTATCTCTCTTCCATCTCAATACCGAAATGTTCCAGTGTCCTTCGAATGAGTAGTTTCCAGAGGCGATAGTTATCTTCTGGGGCGAAGAGTTCGAGAAAACCTCTACTGAATCGTTTCGTCACATCATCAGCAATCTCCTCCACCGACCCTCCGCTGTGAATTTTTTCCAACACAAAGGCCTTGAAGTCCTCGATACATTGCGAAGACATTTGTAAGTGTTTCCTGACCATATCCCTTCCCACAATGGTTCCATAGTGGCCTCTGCAGAGTATCTTGGGATCGATGGTCTTCATCTTATCGATTGATTTTTCAGCCTCATTCAATCTGAACCAATAATTGGGTCGAAAAAAATCCGGAGGAGTATAGAAGCCTGCCCCATCGGAACAGAAAAGAATTCCCTCCTCCTGATACGCGGAGAGGCCATCGGGAGCGTGGCCGGGCGTGTCGATGAACTTTATCTTAACCCCTTTCCCGAGATCGAGGATCGATCCTTCTTCAACAGAGATATCGAGGGGAAAAGAGACATAGGGAGGGAGACTTGGAGCATCTGAAATCAGGCCTCTCTCCCTCAAGGCGAGGGTCATCTTGCGATCGGAATCGAAGATCTTCCCAACGATGCGTTCGCTCGAAAAGGTGGCCCGGTTCAGTTCAGATGATACGATTTTCATCCAGGGATATCGTTCTTTGAGAAAGGGAAAGACCATCATGTGGTCGAAGTGGGAGTGGAGAATAACCAGATAGGTGATGGATTCGGGAGGAACATCCAATTGTTTCAATTGACTCAGGAAAGAGTAGGTGATGCCACTGACGCCCCCCTCAATGATCGCATAGGTTTCACCCTCGATCAGATAGAGGTTGAAAAGCTCGCTTCCTAAGAGTGTGATATTTTTAGTTACCTGAAACGGGAGAACCACAAATTTTAATTAACCCATCTTTAGAGATGAATCAACCTATCTCTTAACGAAAAGCGCAGAGCGCCTGCCTGCGGTAGGCAGGCAGGGCGCATAGCGGCTTTATTCCTTTCAACTCCCCACCTCCCCATCTCCCTATCCCCTCACGGGCCGATTAGTGGGGGTGTGCAAAAGTGCGAGGATGTTGAGCCGTTCCAACTGGCGTCTCAGGCTTGATCTCTCCACGAATACCAATCTTTGCCTTTTTGAGTGGGATATTCTTACCTGAAGCTGCAATCGCATCCTCTGTTGCCTTGACCAGACCGAAACAGCAAGGGACCTCCATATAAGGAACGGTCACACTCTTAATAGCATTTGTTCTGAAAATCTCTGTCAATTTTTCCTTATAATATTGAACATCATCCAGTTTCGGACAACCCACTACCACTACTTTCCCCCTAATGAAATCTCGATGGAAATCAGGGTAGGCAAAAGGGACGCAATCCGCTGCCACCAGGAGATCCGCATCCTGGAAATAAGGAGCACTGATAGGAACCAACTTCAACTGGACAGGCCATTGAGAAAGCATGGAGACTGATGGTACGGTGGATCCCGCGTCAGTTGCGGACTCGGGAACTTTAAAGTGCATTGCCGTTGAAGAGGGACACCCGGTAAATAAAGGGGCAGGCTGAGGTTTAGGTTCAGGCTTAGCCTCCTCTTTTTTATGAAGATGGAACTCCACTGCTTTTTCATCGAAGTCCTCAGCTTCCCTTTCCATTACGGTGATGGCATCCTCGGGACAATGGCCGAGGCAGGCGCCCAGGCCATCACAGAATTTCTCACTGACCAATTTCGCCTTTCCATCGATCATTTGAAGGGCTCCCTCAGCACAGTTGGGAATACAAAGCCCACAGCCGTTACATTTCTCCTCATCGATCTGAACGATCTTTCTCGCTACCATGATTTTTCCTCCTTGGTTCTATTTTTCAATTTATTTACGGGCACGAAACACGGACACGGTCACGCTATTTTGATTTTAAAATAACCCTTCCTTGAATCTTTTTCCTTGATCTAAGTCAAACCGATGAAATAATTTTAAATTTCTCCGATTCCTAACAAAATCTCCCCTTTTAGGATGAAGCGGCTTGACATCATGATGTCATGATGCTAAATTTGGACTAAGAGGAGGTGGGAAGATCTGTTATGAAGCGAGCTCAAATTCAATTGGATGAAGATGTTTATGACCTGCTGCGTCGGCGGGCTTTTCAAGAGAAAAGGTCGATTGCTGGAGTGATCCGGGAGATCATCCGGAGGGAGATTACCCCATCGGACCGCTCCCGATCTTCGTCGATTAAAGATTTTAGATTTATTGCCACGGGTCAGTCAAAACAAGGCACCCTAAAACCTCTTTCCGAACGGCATGACGAAGCGCTTAAGGAGGTCTTTCAAAAGTGATCTTCTTAGATACCTCAGCCATTTATGCCCTGGCCGATAAGGCAGAT
>Ga0315280_10001326_pt1 | contig 42754 bp, 33 predicted proteins | sample YL17G06_40_MG_FD_203697 | JGI IMG/M metagenome (GOLD analysis project Ga0315280, IMG submission 203697) | Sediment microbial communities from Yellowstone Lake, YNP, Wyoming, USA - YL17G06_40 | ecosystem: Environmental > Aquatic > Freshwater > Lake > Sediment | place: USA: Wyoming | collected...
GTGGTGGACGGGGAGAGGGAGAGTTGGGCAGATTGCTTGGCGCTCGTTCCAGAACTAGTTGTAAATGCCTTTATGCAGATGTTGGTGTTTGCTTTGTAAGAAGTCATATCTGTCCACGTATTGCCCTGTGACCACCTGCTGTCATCCGCGTGGTAGTAGCTCTCTCCAGCGTTCGCTCGCGCCTGGCTGCTGTAGCCGCTAAGAGGGGCCTCCGTCGGAATCGGCAAACTCCCACTTGAAGTAAACTTCACGACGACAGAAAACTTCTGCCCGGCTCGCAAAGAAATGCTCGAGGCGAGCGGGACCGTATGATACCCAGGGAGGGCAATGCTACCTGTAACGTGAGCAGCAGGCCCCGACGGGTTGATCGGCCCCGCTGTGGGGTCAGCATAAACGTACACTTCATAAGGTGCATTCAAACTTAGTGTGTAAAAGCTGACCGCAGCGAGGTTTTCGCCCGTTGTGGCAGTGAATACATTAGCCCCCCAGCCAGACGAACCTTGACCAAAAGCTGCAGTATTGCCAAGAGGATCGTACTGATAGATGTTGTTGTAGTTCGTCGTCGGTTGAGCGGTGAAGACTGCGTTATCTTTGCCGATATTCGCATCGTAATAGGATACGTAGAAATAGCCTTGATCCCCCCAACCCGTGCCCCAGCTGTTTTTTACAATAAAGGCTCCGTCTCCAGGAGGCTGGTTTCCACCGACGAATTTGGTTCTGCTAAATGAGTCATCCCACCCGACAATCGCCACCGCGTGATTTGCTTGAACGGCTTGCCGGAAGTAATACGCATTGGTCGCTGGGTTGAATTGAGGGGGGTACATAGGCACAATATACATATTTGTGTAAACTGCGCCGTAAGTCAAAAGGGCTGCCTTGATATTATTGTTGTCAGTAGCGCCGGCTCTATCAGGAAGGAAGGAAACATCTTGCACATGTTTTTGGACGGGAAGGTTTGACCGAGAGGATGTGCTGCTAGCGCTGTACGGATCATATGACTCACTGACCGGCCCGCTCCATCGGACAAGATACGCCGTCGCCATGAACTCATTGCCGCCTTGACACGCTGCGACGTCGAAACCGTTGGTGTTTTTTAAGTTGTTTTCAGAGAAGTCCGACGTCTCGCTTGGCTTCAAATATGATTCGAGCGAAGCATACGTCGCGAAGGCATAACAAGCGCCACATGTGCCCTGCAATTTCACGGGGGTCATCTTGTCCAGCGCGCGGAGATCGTAAGATGCCGGAAGAGACGCAGAACGAACAAGCGCGCTGCTAATCTCTTGCCCCTTGAGTTGCTTCAAGTTAACTGGAGGCGGGGTAAAGCCGGTCACAAGTTCCGCAGTTCCACCCGTGAGCGCGCTGCTACCCGTCAAACCCTGCTGGTAATTGACAAAATCCGGATTAAGTTGACCAAAATGCGGCGCAGCCTGTGCCAATCCACCGGTCGCGCCGTCAACGACTTTCGTTTGTGTGACAGCTACGATGCCGCCTAAAGAAGAGGCCAGTAACACTGCAACAAGAACCAGGGACACCAGTTTTGTATTCATAGGTTCCTCGAGCACGGGCCAATGATCGCAGCAGCGCGAGCGCACGCAAGCGAACTCAAAAAGATCACGAAATTACATACCAAATGCATTTGAAGTGAAAAGTGAGAGCTTAAATAGTTTTCCCAAACGTCCGTAGCGGCTGTAGCCGCCGAATCTGAGGTTTAAGATGTTTCTCCTCAATGCGCCGCGGGACCTATGTCTTTGATTGTGGTCGAGGAGCAAACAGACGCGGTGCATCGCACACCAATCTTTAAGTTGTAGAAGAAAAGTTATGTGCGTAACGTCCGTTTCTTGTGACATTTGACTGATACATGAAGACCGTTGCCTGCGCGCTTATCGTGATTGCTTTTTTGATGCCACTCCAAGGATCGGGAGACGTGCTGCTTTGTCAGGGCACTATGGCGAGTTCCGTGCACTACGTTCAGACGCGGGAGGTCAGTGCACCTGACGGAACTCAGAAGCTAGTGGTGGAGCTCCCCGGCGCGCTGAATGCCACGCTCTTCGGATACTCGCTGGAAATGCAGTCCTTTCGCATTTCGTACAGCAAGAGACCTGATGAAGTCGTGCCGACTAGTGGAGGAATCAGCGCGACGTGGATCAACCCGCCACCGAGGTTGAATTACACAATAGACGCCGACTTGAAGATCGACGTGCACGTCGACGGATTGAATTCAGAATCGCAGTTGCCAGTCAAGCTCCCTGCTTCCAATGAGGGCGCAAGCAAATATTTGTCAGCCTCGAAATACGTCCAGTCTGACGACCGTGAGATCAAGAACACCGCCAAAGCCATCACAAATAACACGCGCTATGAGAGCGCAGCGGTAGCGTCCCTTATGCTCTGGGTCAGTGATAACCTCAAATACGACGCGAACGTGGCGAGTCACGACGCATCTTGGACGTTCCACAACCGGCGAGGAACGTGCGAGAACTATGCTCACCTCTCGCTGGCACTGCTGCGGAGCGTCGGTATACCGGCTCGCTATGTAAGCGGCTATCTAGTCGACGGCGAGATAACGATGAATGGCTACGTGACGACGTATGGATATCGTTGGGACGCCGGACCGCATTCTTGGATCGAGGTGTACTATCCGGACTTGGGATGGGTGCCGTATGAACCACAAAAAACGTTAGGCTTTGTGGACGATCATCACGTGCGCGAGGCTGTCGGCGCAGACGCGGCTGACGTTCCGAACAAACTTTTCTATACGTACACGGGTGGCAATAGCGGGCGCGTGGCTATCAACGACTCATCAAGTGCAACCATTGTGCACGATACTTCAGCTTTACGTATCGTCCACACGTCAACTGCCTCGAACCAGAGAGTCATCTCGGAGGAGATGGCGCACGGCGGCACGGTCAATGATCACATTAACGTCGTTAGCAGCGAGGAACTTTTAATTTGGCTCGCATTAGCCGTCGCGGTCGTTTTCGCAGTCATCGCAAGCTCCGGACTCCTACTCGCCCGCAGACGGCGTCGTTAGCCGCGGCGCTCTCCCTCGCATCTCACGTTTGTGCCACATCGAGAGTCCATGCGATGAATCGTCGTGCGGGAAACTCGTGAATGGCTGACAGTATGATGCGCCCTTGACCCATCGTTGTCACTGTCAACACAGCGCCGTCTTCTGACTGCAATATCACGTCGTCCTCGTTTACTCCCGTGAAGCAGCCGTCGGTATGGGCCTCAAGCACGTCCAGGATGCATGCGGCGGGATGCTGCCTTCTGACGCATATTTTTATGGGTCTATCGCTCACGAGGAGCCTAAACTTGTGCGGTAGCTTGAGCCATACGAAGTCGTAGTCGTCGACGTAGGGGCTAAACGCTACCAATGTTCCTCCCTTCCGCACAAACTGCTGAAGTGGCGTTCCCAGGCTTCTCACTGATTTCGCGACCGTACTATAAGCCGGATTTCCAAAGCCAACGGGAAGTATCGCCACCTTGAATTTCGGAGAGTATGCGCTCCCAATCTGTAGCGGCGAGACGCGCTCATATGCAAATTCATATTCAACAAACAACTTCTCAAAAAGAAGCGGGCGATCCCAGATGAGCGCAATTTCAGTCATTGCAGAAAAGTGAGTAGGCACCTACTTAAGGATTCTCGAAGCCGTATGGCGCACCTGCGGACTCTGTCACAGATAACGGCAAAAAAGAGCTTATTTTTAGGATAAGCGCGCGTGCACGTGGGGTTTAGAGCAAAATGAAAACCTGCATAAACTCAGACCTTTCTCTCACGAACGAGTCAGAATTAGTACTATTGAAGCTATTCGTGAAATACGTACATTCGATTCTTACATCGAGGGTCGAGCGCGCTTCCAAGTATCCACCAATCGGGATAACTCTGCAACATCGGTTATCTCCTCGATCCATATCTCATTGAATCGGGTGCGCAGGGCCGGAGAGAGCACGTTTCTCGATGGGTGGATCTTAGGCGGATTGATGGAAAAGAACAATCTGAAGTTGGGATGTAGTTCAAAGATGGTTCCCTCTTCGTCAGTGATATAACCGAAGTCAAGTAACGTGTTGAGGTATTCAGAGAGAGGGTTAAGGTTCGCTTCGTCGATCAAAAGCCACGCACCCTTCTTAGCAGCTTTAAAGAGGAGGCCTCGCTTGTACCGCCATTTGCCGCTCCGGTCTTGTGCAAAGCCACCCAAGAGCTCCTCGAGGCCCGAATCTGATGAAAGGTTGACGTAGTAGAGGTCCGTTTTCTTCTCTCGTGCGACGTAGCGTATCAACGTCGTTTTGCCTGAAGCTGGATAGCCAACTAAAAGAACCGGCTCATCGAAGACTAGGGCTTTGAGCACACTCGCAAGAGTGTGCCGCTGCGTTTCGGTCGGCACGATTCTAGCCTCTTGACCAGGAATGAAGTAATGGCCCCGAGTGACCGGCAAGTCGGCCAGGAGCTGCTCGAGCTGTTCAGAAACCGTGGTGAGCACATCGTCATTGCTGCTGCTGTCAGTGATGCCGAAGATGGTATCAATGAGTTTACTCAAAGCTTCCCGTTCGTCACGGCTTCGCACACGAGCCACGTAGACGTTGGTCAATTCTTTGCCAAGGAGACGCAGAAGTGCGGGTTCAGGCACATTCGTCTTTATGGCGGGCGACAATCGCCTTCCGAGCCGCAGCAAATCTCGTAGACTGAAGATGTAGGGTTCTTTTTCCTCCTTGCCGATGACTTTCGAGTCCGCTTGTTCCTGCACAGTGACGTGAAAAAACGCGATAGAATACGCCAAATGAGCGGGAATCCCAAACAACCCGCTTAGAATCTCAATCAGATCTTCTTCGCTCAGTTCCCTCTGATACTGCACTTTGAATCTCGAAACAAACACCTGTGAAAGTCGTTCCCGTTGCGCGTAACTTAACGGGTTCGCCGTGGCAAACAGCCGGAATTCGCTCGACGGCTCGACAAGGCGTTGATCGCCATTCTCTGAAAACACAAACTTACCGGTAATCAGATAGTCATTCAGTATCTCGAGGACTTCAGAAGTCGCAAGGTTCAGCTCCTCAAGAACAAGCCAAGTGCCACGTTTGGCTGCTTTGAGGACGATTCCATCCTGCCAGACAAAGGTTCCTTGGTTGTTTGGCTTTACGCCACCTATGAGTTCTGACTTAGAAACGTAGGGATTGAGCGTGTAGGAGATATGTTCGTAGCCTAGCGTCTCTGCTAGCCACTTTATCAGGAAGCTTTTTCCGGTAGACGTCGGACCCATCAGCAAGAGCGGATGGCACAAAAGATACGCTGAAGCGATCGCGTTGAGCATCTCATAAGCGGCCTTCGTTACAATACACAGCTGAGCACTGGTGCGCAGCCTCTTTTTTTTCATAGAGAGGTGACCTACGTGAAGGGAGTCCCTTTCCAACTGGACAAAGGCAGAATAAGCGCCAGAAAGCGGCGCAGACAGTGACTTGTTAAGTTCCTCGCCCAGTTCGTGAATCGTCTCCTCAAACCCCTCCTTATCGTATCCCAGCAGTATCGCACGCGCGACGCTTCCGAAAAGGTTTTGGGCCGCAACACGGACTTCAGTAGACTCGTCGTCTAGCGCTCGTTCCAATACGTGCAGATTCACGATCCCTCCCCTACCGACGTGTCTAGGGTAGACTCGCTCCAGCGCTTCGACGGCGGCTCGACGCACGCCTGAGTCGTGATCGGTCAGGAGCTTTTCCAGTGGTACTATATCAGGCTCTTTCCCGCGCTCAATGAGTGATGCGTAGACGTCGCCCAGAGCTTTAGCCGCTGCTAGGCGAATTGCCACGTGTTTGTCGCGCGCCGATTTCTCTAGTTTTTTGACCCTTACAGCGGCTGTCTTCCTTTGAAGAAGCGCTGGATATATCACGCCCAGTGCTTCGACGGCGGCTCGGCGGACCTGTGTGTCGTGATCAGTGAGGAGGCGCTCTATGAGGGCAATATCAACCGGTTTCCCGCGTTCAATGAGTGCTGCGTAGACACGACTTAGTGCATCTATTGAAGTCCGACGGAGCTCATCGTTTGATTCCGCTAGGGCGTGCTGGAGCAACGCGCTATCAACAGGTTTCCCGCGTTCAATGAGTGCTGCGTAGACGTCGCCGAGTGCGCTCGCGGTTGCTTTGCGCACAACCCAAGATCGATCGTTGAGTGATGCCTCGAGTCCTTTGAGATCGACGTCGACGCCCCGTTGAATGAGAACCGGGTAGATATTGCTCAGTGCTTCGACAGTCGCTTGACGCACTGCCCAGTATCCATCATTGAGCCCAGTTTCCAAACGGGGCACGTCTACCTCGACGCCGACCTCGATCAGCGCCGGGTAGATGATGCCCAACGCCTCTATTGTTGCTTGCCGGATGTAATCAATAAGCCCGTCCAAGCCCATTTCAATCTGCGCTAAGTCAATCGATTTTCCGTGCCTGATGAATGCCGGATACACAGCAGTCAGAACGTCGGCTGCTGTCTTGCGGACCCCCAGAAACTCGCTGCTAAGGGCGCGCTCAACTTTTGACAAGGAGGGAACTACCTTGCGGTCGAGCAGCGCAACATAAACACTGCCGAGGGCAGTCATGAGCGCCATCTGAACTTTTTCGTTACGGTTTACGATATCTGCCTCGAGAGCGGCGACGTCAACGTCCTCGCCGCGCTTTATGAATCGTGGATACACGTTACCCAAAGCCCCTAGAGCGGCTCGACGGACCTCTGAGTCGTGATCGGTGAGGACGTGCTCTATCGGGGCGATGTCAATCGGTCTCCCGCGTTCAATGAGTGCTGCGTAGACGTCGCCGAGTGCGCTCGCGGTTGCTTTGCGCACAACCCAAGATCGATCGTTGAGTGAGGCCTCAAGTCCTTTGAGATCGACGTCGACGCCCCGTTGAATGAGAACCGGGTAGATATTGCTCAGTGCTTCGACGGTCGCTTGACGCACTGCCCACGCTTCATCGCGAAGCATCATTTCTAAGAGACGCATGTCGATTTGTCTTCCCTCCCTGATGCGGTCACAAAACAGAGAAGCAAGAACGGCGACGGCCGCTTGGCGCGCCGCCCACGCGGCGTCAGTCAATTCGTCTTCTAATTCATCCAAGATGACGTCGCGCAAGGAATTATCAGAAAGCAAGCCGTAGGCGATTTTCCGTGCGGTAATCCGGGTCTGTTTGTTTGACGCACTCGCCAAACTGTTGAGCAAGCTAAGCAGCGCCTTGACAGAGGGACTCTCGCTATCGGTGATGAGAATCTCCATAAAGGAGTTCATGCCCGCGGAAATTGACGTGACGAGTGCAGGCAGCCGAGGAGCCTGCGAGATCAGATCCCGCGGTTCGAAATCCGCCAAAACGGCTTTAATGTTTTCATCCTCTTCAATTATCGCTCGTATGATCCCTTCACTATCTTGTTGTATCTGCGTGAAACCGTAGTGACACGCCTCAACGAAAGCGTCTTTTTCTGTTAAGCCGGACTCCAAGAATAGCGTCAGTGCTTCAGTTGTCCGTTTCAGGTCTCTAATTGTGAACAGGTCGGGAAAGTCTTGCTTGAGTTTGAGGTAGACGCGAGCGACTAACGCGCCGAGTTCATCGGTGAACCGACCTTCAGTGGATTGAGAAGGCTGTCGGGCGTCGCTTGCAGCGCTGTTTTTCAGCGAGTCATTGTGATGAATCTGTGGTCACCCCTTGCTCAAGCACACGGCCCAGTGTCACAGGCAGCTCGTCAACTGTCGCGACTTGTATCGGACGGTCGTACCGTGTGCGTATTGTTTTTGCCTGTTCCCCGATGCCGATTCCAACGACCTGTATGGATTTCGTTGCCGCAACTTCTTGCAGTTCTTTGAAGGTTAGACCAGTGGTATTGACATTTCCTTCACCGTCTGAGACAACGATTATGAGTCGATACACGTCTTCGGGTTCCCGTTCGAAAAGATCAATTCCCAAAGCTAGAGCGTCGGCATCTGCCGTCGCCCCGAGCGGAATGAACTGAGAAACGTCCTCAAATACGCGCTCGCGCTCGTGCTGCGTGAAATTGTCGCCAAACGGCTTGTGGATGATAGGCGCGTCCGCGAAGCCGATGATCGCGTAATCGATTCCAAGATAGTCGAACGCTTCCATAAAGAGCAACACACCTTGTAACGCGGCAGTCCGTTTTGGTTCCTTCATCGAACCTGATTCGTCTAAGAGCAACATAATCCGGTGATCCAAGTGGGTTGGCCGCCGGCGCTTTAAGAACACGTCGAAGTCTTTCTTCGTTGTTGGCAAACCCTGCTGTATCTTTCGCGTAACGTCCATCACTCGACGCAAATCTGGTTTTTGGCCGGAAGGGTAGTAGCCTTCGTACTTCGGCTTGCGATTTTTGGCAAGCACATTCTCCAACGTTCCAACGAGTATCTGCAGTAATCCTGACACCGCAGCATAGGCCCTGTGGTATTCGTCCGTATCCGTGCTGCGTTCGAATTGGAGGCGTCGGCGCTGCGCGATAAGATCTCTGCGGGTGAGCTCAGAGTGCGGCTTTTCGGGCGAGATTCGCACGTGTTCGATGCTATCTCTGTTTTCCCCAATTCTTTTTTCAAGGGCATCCGCGTCAAGTGATTCGGGCGAAGTGCGCTTCGCAGACAGCCGATCGGCCAGTTCTTTTGAATGTTCCTCTAGAATTTGCTGTGCTTCTTGCTCCACTTGCTGAAGATTGATCTCCGACGGATTCTCGCCTTCGCCTAGGGGTTGCTGCCCACGCTCAATCGTAAGTGCAAGGTTGTCGGCAGCTTGTTTGAGGAGCTTTTCGTACGGCTTTAAAATATACTTCTGTATGTGTTCAGCTGCTTCCCGTGCATAAAGACGCTTTTCTTGTTCTGACGCACGGCCAGCGGGGTAGTGGTTGAAGATTGATTCAAAAAACTGAACGGTGGCTTCGAGGGCTGCACTCACCTCTGGATTGATCAAGTACGAGGGGAGCCTGCCAAACCTCCAAAAGTAAAGGACGGACAACAGATACTCAAGATGTGGGAATACCTGATACGCCTGAATCGTTGAATTAGAGCGTTTTTGAACCTCCTTTTGCAGTTTATAGCTGTAAGAAGTCGCTTGCAGGTCTTCCGAGAGCAGATCGTCGTACATTAGGTCAAAATAGGGGGTTGTTCCTTTGAACGTGGCTTTCATCCAGTTATTTGCCCGCGGATCTTCAAATGTATTAAGAAGCAATCGTAACGATTCGGTGGCAAGGAGGCGTATGAATGTCGGATTTTTTTTGTCCACACGCGTTATCTGATAGTGACCGATTTCGTGCAACAGCGAGCCTATGATTTTGTCCGGCGGTGCCGTGATGAGCTCGATCAGCGGGAATGTTATAGTATTGCTTTCATAGTCATAAGCCCACCACTCGCCGGGAGCGACTTTAATATCGACATCTTCTCCTAGTCCCGTCGAGATGATGGTAATCAAGGTGCTCATCTTCTTGAAGAGGAGAGCCTTGTCTACCTTGCTTCTCGCAGCTAGCTCTGCTATTTGTCTCTGTTGCGCCTCTGAGAGCCCAACACCCCCCTCTTGCAAGGATGCTATCGACCTGCTGAGGGCCGCGGACTCTGAGGCGGCGTGCGGCACCGCTTTCGCGCCCAATCGTGGATTTTTTTTAGTCAAATGCACGAGTAATGCATCAAACCAGTCTTTTTCTGCAAAAACGGCGTAGCGCTCGGGTGTCCGCAATACGTTAACCTGGTCTGCAAGAAGAGGCAGAGAGAATCCCTCGAGAAGTTCGTCACGGTTTTTGTCGTGTCCCTCTCGCGTCAAGCAGCCGAATATATACTCAAACACGCCGAGTCGGAACCCGACTGGTACACCTTCGCGCAGCAATGCATAGCTCAGATAAACAACGTTGTCGTCTACACTCGCTAAAGCGACGTTATCTGCTTCATCGACGAGAGCGTGTGCAGTAGCCGCAAGGGTCACCTTTAGGGGGGACAGGAGGCGTAGCTGATTATTGCTGAGTGAAACCCACATGGCGAAATCCCGTTCAAACTGAGCAAGGGCCCGTCTTAACTGTGCCTGCAACTCCGATGGCAAACCAGCTAGGAGGTTCTCGCTCGAGTGAACCTCCACGTGCGGACTAGTGAGACTTATCCGTATGGGCAGCTCGGGAAAACCCTTTTCTTCTTCTGTTGGCGCAGAAAACGCCGGGTAGCGCATCATTTTGACCGTCGATGCTCCTGTCTCATTTGCTTAGGTTAGAAAAAACTTGCCAGTCGAGGGTGACCTGTAGTCTCGAGTCGTCATATTCAACGTCGCTGTGCTTGCACATGTATTCGTCGTAGGAAATATAATGATAACGAAGCCCTATTTGCGTAGGTCTGAAAACACATAAGCACGCTGAACCCACCAGCTCAGAGCTCGCATAGCCCAAGTCAAAAAATAAGAACAATAGTACTTTGCTAGGCCGCGCGGCGCTTACTGATGGCCGAGTTCTTCGGCACAAACGGAGACAGTTTTTTTGCGATTTTTACTTCCTTTCGCCTGTGTCTTTGATATCGACTTTTACGGCTTTCACCTTTTCAACTGGCTCTTTTCGGGGCATGGTAATTTCTAATACCCCGTTGTTGAATCGCGCTTTTGCTTTGTCCGGAATTACGGCGGCAGGTAGGTATATTCTTCGCTTATACGCCACGTAACCCCGCTCTCGACGGGCGTAAGGTTGCTGTTCACGTTCCATTTCAGCTTTTGGTTCAGCAGTAATGTCTATGGTTTCGGGCGCCAGGTCGATGTCAATGTCCTCTTTCTTGACCCCTGGCAGATCGGCCACCAGGTAAATTTCTATGCCAAGGTCGATAACATCTACATCAGGGGTTCTAGTAGCCCTCCAAGGCCTTGGTATTTGCTCAGGGACATACGTTTCGTACAAACGCTCAGCACGTGAGCGCTGTGGTTCAGGTACGAACCTTTGGTAAAGATCTTCTGCAGTCGCGATCACGGCGGCGAGTGCGCGTCTGACGTTAGCCATAGCATCCAGAATCCAATCGTCTCTCGTGGTCATTATCCTCCCTCCCGCTTGTTTGTCGACCGTATTTAGCCCTCCGAACGGAGAACAATCACGTTTGTAACGAATTCTGCTTTTTTCCTATTTATATCCTCACCCCATTAGGCAACCGGACGCATTTTGAGTGGTTCGGCGGTCCGCGCCGGTGCGCTCGAGATCAGCATGATGTCAGCAGACGCACGCTGAGATTTATCAGCACAGGCAGCAGGGAAAACGCAGCTGCGGGTTCTTATGTGGCCTTTGGAGCGAAAAAGAACTAAGTAATTGCACGGCTATCGATGCAACTAACACTTTCGAGAGCCGAGGGAGCGAGCTTTCTGGCAAATTCAGATCATCAGCCAGAATGAAGTTCTTCCGCGCAACCTTCGAATTATTAAGGTCGGATCTACGTGGGACTAGATATTGCACTTATTCATCCCCGCTTTGGCAAAGGAGACGTTAGAAAACTAGATATCTGCTCGCCGCCCATAGGCCTCGCTTACATCGGCGCTTGCCTAAGAAAGTCGGATTATCGCGTATCCATCATAGACGCTGAAATTGAGCGACTGACCAACACACAGATTTTGGAACGAGTCAACAGGGCAGACCTTGTTGGGATCACGACGACTGCTCCGACATACAACTCAGCTCTTGAGCTTACGAACCTTATCAAGCAATCGAACAACAACGCGGCCGTCGTTCTCGGCGGCCCACAAGCGACTTTTTTGGACCGCGAATCTCTTGAGAAATCAGCCGCCGACGCTGTCGTCAGGGGTGAGGGAGAGAACACGATGCTCGATATTGCGACCTCTATCGAATCGGGCGCTATTAGTGACGTTGAGGGTATTACCGTGCGAGAAGGGGATACTATGGTCAGAAACCCCGATAGGAAGCTGATCCCCGATTTGGACGACATACCGTTTCCGGCACGGGATTTGCTGCACATGGAAAAGTACTCGCCTGTTAACAGCACTGGTATCGTGTCAAGCAGGGGGTGCCCATTTAGGTGTATTTTCTGCGCCTCATCAAAGCTCTACGACAAAAAGTTTCGCTCGCGGAGTGCGCAGAACGTCTTCCAAGAAGTCGCTCAGCTCGTTGGTCAAGGCTACGCGAACGTCACAATGCTCGACGACAATTTCATTCTGAATAAAGAGCGCACATTCGAGTTTGCCGATTTGGTGGAAGAGAACAACCTCAAGTTTGAATGGTCGTGTACTGGGCGCGTTGACTTCATTGACGAGGATTTGCTCCGAAGACTGCGCGAAGTCGGCTGCAACGGGCTCTTTTTTGGCGTTGAGTCTGCTTCGAACGACACGCTAAAGCTCATCAAGAAAGGGTTTACGACCGATCAGATCATCAACGCCTTCGACGTGCTCAAAAACTACGATTATCCGACAACGGCGTCGTTTATGATCGGTTTGCCTAGAGACGATCCAGAGAAGGTTGCCGACACGATCAGCCTCGCAAAACAGATCAATCCAGACTTCGCGATGTTTTCGGTAACGACGCCCTATCCAGGAACCGAGCTTTACGACAACATCGGCAACTACGACCTTGAGATTACGATAGACGACTGGAGCAAATTCACCCTCACAAAACCAGTAGTCCGCACGAGCGCTCTTTCGACAGCTGACCTGCACCGGTGGTTTTTGAGAGCGTACTTCAGTTTCTACGTGCGAGCGTCCTATTTGAGGCGAGCTATCGCAAAAAAGCAGCTCGGCTTCGTATTTAGCCCTGTAAAGAACGCAATGGCCGACGCATTCCGTGGGGCATTTGCGCGGCACAGTAGATGATTTTAACTGTGTGGATTGACGGCATCAATTGCGTCGCGAAGCCTTGGTTAAAGAGGATTAAGCGTAAATATCTTGCCTCATAGAATCTAAAGCCTGTTACACCGAAAAGGAGATGAGACGTATGGAAACGAACAAGGTCTATGTTTTGCCAGAACTGCCCTACGGTTACAACGACTTAGAGCCCTATATTTCTGAGCAACAGCTTAGGATTCACCACGACAAACACCATCTCGCGTACGTAAACGGCGCGAACGCGGCTTTTGAGAAGCTTGATGCAGCACGAAAGAGCAGCGCGGAGATTGACGCTAAGGCTATGCTAAAAGAGCTGTCGTTCAACATCGGCGGTCACCAGCTGCACAAGCTTTTTTGGCCAACGATGGCGCCTGCTGGCAAAGGCGGCGGTGGAGTCCCTATAGGGAAGTTAGCAGATGCCATAAACAACGAATTTGGCAGCTTTAGCCGGTTTAAGGCGGAGTTTAGCAAAGCCGCAGCAAGCACTGAAGGTTCCGGATGGGCAGCACTCGCTTTCGACGTGGAGACAAAACGGCCCATCATAATGCAGATAGAGAAGCATAACGTCAACGTCTATCCCAACTTCCGCATCGTAATGGTGCTCGACGTTTGGGAGCACGCCTACTATCTCGATTACAAAAACGAACGCCCGAAATTCGTCGATGCATTCTGGAATATCGTCAATTGGGAGATGATCAACAAGCGGTTTGAAGAAGTGCTTGAGTGCGTGTGCGCGATCATCTAGGTCTGAGTTCCCACAAAGCGACGAGCGCATTAGACGGCCTCCTGTCTAATAGCTCTCCTTTTTTTTTCTACGACCATCACTCCCGGCGCTACGCTGGCCGTGAACAGACGATGTGGGCATCAAGCTGGTCAGCTTCGTGCGCAGCCTTTACGTGACATCTGAGGTCCCTGCAGGAAATGGAGAGTCCATTGTCTCCCAAATACGTGCCTAAAGCTCGACCACGCTGGCGCGACGGTTCGGATCCTTTCGTATGGTGATTTGTTGCTGTGTATACGCGTGAAACGTATCATCATGGCTTATCACGATCACCTGATTCAGCCCTTTGATTGCACCTATTTGCCGAGCGAGACTGTCACATCTCTCTTCGTCGAGATGGATTGTAGGTTCGTCTAGAATAAAAAGTCCGAGCCCTCCTAGAACTTCTTGCATTGCAAGACGAACGGCCAAGCACGCTGAGACCTTCTCGCCCCCACTCATTTCATACAGCGATATCACGTTGCTGCGATCCGACTTAAAAACGAGATAGTCCTCTTGCCAGTGAAGTTGTGATTCGTCATTCACCATCTGCCGCCAGTGGCGAGCAGCGTTTTGGCTCACCTTTTTGGTATAGAGCGGTCGCATCGCGCTTAAGTTCTTGAAACTCTCCCTGAGCTCATCAAAGAATTTCCCATCAGCTGCAATCTCATTGAGGTCAACGTCTAGTGCCATCAGGTCCTCCTTTTTGACCGCGAGATCTGCTGCACGAGGTTTTAGCTCTTCAATTTGCCTGTTGAGCTGAAAAGCAATGCCACGCATCTCATTAAGCCGTTGACTCGTTTCGACCCACTCTTTCTCGACTCGCAGATGGTCCCCTTCGTCATAGAGCTTTGATTCTGAGTCAATGTCCGCTGCAAGTCCTCGCCGCCGATCGTCTAGTGCTGCCAAGTCCCGAGCATACTTGCTATGTCGCTCTATCGCCTCCTCTAGATTCGCGGCCAAGCTCATTGTCGCCATATATTGATCGTAGGCTTTTTGAAGAACACGCAAATCGACTTCTAGTCGCGATACAAGTGCTTCGTCTCCACCTTGTTCAGTCAAGTGCGCGATAACACCTTCAGTGGCCTCCATCTCTCTCTGCAGTTCTTCGTCTCTTCCATAGACCTCATCGAGCGCATTGACGAGCGCCGCCCTATCTGATTTCTTCAGCGTGTACTCAAGCGAGTGATACTCCTCAGCGCCCGTTTTCAGCGCGTCTATGCGCTCTTCAAGAGGCTTTATGCGCGCTAGGTTTTGGCCAATCGCATCGGCACGACCACGTTCTTTTGCCAATTCTCGCTGTTGCGTCTCGATTTCTGCCTGTCTTAGTTCCAGTTCTCGTCGTTTGCCATCGAGCAGTTGAAGTTGCTGCGCAGCTTCGCGCGCCTCCGCGATGGTCGCGACCCTCCCGTCGCGCTCAGACTGTAGCAGCGCGAGTTCAACTCGAATGGCTTCAAGTTCGCGCTCGTAACGATGGCCGCGTGCTTCAATAGATTCGCATCGATCGCTCGTATACGGACAAATACCTTTCAGCAGGCTGTCGAGATCTTTTCCTATCTGCTTCTTGTACCCATCAAGCTCGCCGACCTTTTTTGCTAACTCATCGTATTCGCGCAACAACGTTTCGAGCGTGTTAGCACGCGCTTCGAGCGCACTGTGCTCTGCAAAATCAGCTTTAAGCCCCTCTGCTGCCGAGCGATTTCTTTGTAGCTGTTCCTCAATCGCTGAGATGCCCTCTAAAATTGAGTGATATCGCTGTTCATCGAGCTTGAGCTGCGAGAGGATTTCGCCGAGGTGCGAATGTTCTGCGGCAATAGAGGACAACTGAGCCGCTCGATTTTCCGCCTCGTCAATTTGTCGCAGCTCTTTGAGCGTACTTGCTTTCGCACTTGTGATGCGCGCGTGATCGATACGGAGCTCAGACAGGCGGGCAGTTTCACGTCCCACTTGTCGCGTGAGTGCCCGCACCTCATCCAGTTGCGCCGCAACGTGCTGGTATCGCAAGAATGACGGTCGAAGGTTTTCTACAACATCTTGTGCTTCGCGAGAGTTTTGTACCTCGCGATTTGCGGCCTCGACCGTCTTAGCGAGATCTTCCGCTTTTGAGTCGGTTGCACTAAGTTCCGTTTTGAGGCTCTCAAGTGTTACGCGGTGAGATTCATGGGTTTGCTTCTGATTTTCCACCGACGACAGTTTGGCTTCGACTGCTCCTATCGACTGTTGTAGGTCTTTTAGCTCTCCTTCGCTCGCGCGCAGGCGCTCAACAAGTCCGCTTAGATGCACTATTTCGGCGTCTATCACTCGCGCGTCAGATTCGGCGCGGCCAATCTTACCTTTGAAGTTGTTCTTGACGTGGACTGAATCGCTGTACGCCTGTCTATAGCTGTATAAACCGAGAACTTTGTCAAAATGGTCTTTTCTTTTTTGTGAGGTGAACTCAAATTCGTTCACGACCTGCCCCTGCAGCACACAGATGACGTCGCTGAACAAGCTCTCAGTTGTCGTTGCGTGAGTTTCCGAGATGCCAAGCTCATCGCGAATGCGTTCGTGAATTTCTTGCTTTCCGTACAAATCTGCCTGTTCTCCGTCTAGATACAGCTCCCAACTCTGAGCCTTGCGCGAAAGGACGTTTTTAACGCGGTAGAGGCGTCCCTTGTGAGAAAACGTGACGTCTATAGACCCTTCGACAGCTCCTTTGCGCAAAAGGTACTCAATAGCTCCTTGCTTGTGCCGTTCGCCCGCATAATCTATTATTGCTTGCCGGACGCCTTCGCCCTCCCAGCCGAAGATCGTCCGGCCAATGCTGTTGACTATGGTGCTCTTGCCGACGCCGTTTTCGCCAAATACGGAAATAGTACCGTCTTGAAACTGGATCTCGCCCGAATCTTCAAACGCCCTGATGTTGACGAGCCGCAGGCTTTCCAGTTTCATAGGTGGTCTCTCCTGAAGCGTGAGACGTGTTGGGCAACAGGCTCAGCATCATCCGTGTTCGTCAACTGGCTATCGATTATTTCGCGAAGGAGGGAACGAGCAAATGCTGCAACGTCTCGAGCTTGTTCGTTGTACCGGGCGAAGTTTCCTTCGAACATGTTCATTTCCAGGTCGTCAATGGTGCCTGGCGTCTCGAAAAGCCCGTCATCTGCGCTTACAGTGTTGTCAAGGATGGCGCAGTAGAGGGGCTCATATCGCTCTTCTATGAACTGCTTTAGCTCAGAGAGGTTAGGGGGATTCTGCAGCTCGCCGTTGAGAATCACGCGTAACAGCGATCCCGAAACGGGAGCCTCCAGCTCGGTTTCGTCCAGCAGCGCTTGCACTACACCTAGCAAAGAATAGTCGTCGCCCGGATGGTCAGCCGAAATACTCACCATTCGCCGAACGTCGCGCACTTTGACTTCAAGAACGTGAGGGGCCCCGTTTTGGATGGTGACATCGTAAAAACAGCGCCCAATGCCATAATCGGAGAATCGATAGTACTCTGGACTGCCTGGATTGAACATCCAGTCGTCGATGCGAAACTTGTTATGGTAATGCCCGAGTGCGAGGTACGCCGTCTTGGGACGTAGTATTTCTAGCTCATCTGGCGTGATCTCTGGGTGCCCCCCTTCCGCGTATCGGGTAACGCCAGCGTGGAGCAGGACGACGTTGTGCCCTTCGGGCATTTGCTCGTAGAAATCGCCCAGCCTAGACCTAAGATATGCGCCGTGGTAGCCGAGCCCGACGATCCGCGTGCCCTTTATCTCGCCAATCGCACCCTCAATGGTCCTCCCGACTGGAGCTAAGTAATGACAGAGATCTAAGCGCTGCAACACGTCAAGCGCGGTGTGCGTCTGAGAGCCTTTACGTCTATCATGGTTGCCGTCAATTACAAAAAAAGGAATTTCTGCGTCCTTCAGCGCTCTTAGCATCTCTATAGCGTGAATTAATGAAGTGTGATCTACTTTATTGGAATTGAACAAATCGCCGCTGTGAACGACACAATCTACCTTGTTCCGGACGGCGTAATCAATACTCTCACGAGTGGCGTTGCTCCAATCATTGAGACGCTCACTCAAACCGTACTGACGATATCCAAGATGGGTATCGCTCACGTGCACAAATCTCAAAGCAGGAGCTATTTACGATTCCCCAGTGATACATAAACGTGAGTCATTATTAAAATAGTTTTTATATAATTTTGTTGTATAAAAAGCCCAGAGGTTTTCAAACTGCCATGCACGGCGCCTGTGCCGATCCAAAGCAATCCTAAAGCCCGAAACTTGCGCGCTACAATCGTTCGCACGAACTGCCGTTGGCCTCCCGTGCGCTGCTCTCTCATTACGCTGCACTGCTCAAAATCAGTCTCGAGCAGCGCCTTCCCTCCTGAAAAGATTCGGGAATAACGTTCGCCTAACTCGGACGAGGGCTACCTCAAGTTATCGCGATTTTGTGTTTGCCAGGGCGGGATTTGTTGGTTATATTCTGGAGAGCGTGTGCAGCAGCTTTTTGTACGCGCTGATTATCATCATTAAGCGCTTCGTTAAGAGGATTCAACGCACGAGGGTCGCCCAGTTGTCCGAGTGCCCAAGCCGCAGCTTCGCGCACGTCGCTGTACGGATCGTCCAGGGCTCTTATGAGGGGCCCTACCGCTTGCGCGTTGCCGAGTTGTCCGAGAGCCAAAGCCGCAACTTCGCGCACGTTTTTATATCTATCGGACAGCGCTTCGATGAGTGGGAGCACCGCGCGGGGATTTCCGAGCTGGCCGAGGGCTTCGGCGGCAACCCCTCGGACTTCACTATTTTCGGCGTATAGCGCGCGGATAAGCGGCTCGACGGCGCGGGGATTTCCGAGCTGGCCGAGGGCTTCGGCAGCAACCCGTCGGACGTCCGTCGGTCCGTCTCCCAGGACTTCTATGAACGGTTCTAATGAGCGCAGATCGTTAAACTGCTTAAGTGCACACGCTGCTGCAAAGCTTACGTGCAAGTCTTGATCCTTTAGGACGGCTATGAGCGGCAGAACTGCACGCGGGTTGCCGAGCTGGCCGAGGGCTTCTGCCGCGGCTCTGCGTGCGTTTTTGTTCATCGCTTGTAGAGTTCGGATCAAGGGGTCTGTCGATGGTTCGCCGAGCTGTGCTAATCCCCCAACGGCGGCGATTCGGACACGCCGGTCATCATCATCTAAGATCTCTATGAGGGGAAGCACGGCGCGGGGATTTCCGAGCTGGCCGAGGGCTTCTGCCGCGGCTCTGCGCACCCTGTTATCTTTTACGTGCAGTGCATTGAAGAGGGGATCGAACGCCTCGTGCCTCTTGAGAGCTGCTACGGCGCTCAAGCGCACACGCTCGTTTTCATCCTGTAATGCTCCAACTAGAGGATCAATCGCTCGTTGATCTGTTAAGCTGCCAAGCGCGTCAACGGCTTCTCTGCGCGTATTTTCATCGTCGTCGAAATAAGGGCTGCCAAATTCTACCGTGTGCGCTAGGTCTTCGACGTCGCCGTTGGCGAGCATTTTTGCAATATCGGGTTTGCTGTCAAAGAGTCTCACGGCTGCCTGCCCCTTCAAACGATTCGCTAGCTTGACAAAGCGGTGCACCCATTAAACGTCATTTTAGAAGATCGTAAATCTTTTGAATCGCATTGACTTGAGCTCTGACGTCAGCAAGCCAACAAAAGCTAGCTTATCATCCACGCGATGCCAAGAAAGACAGAGGTTTAAGAAAAATCGCAAGCTAGGGGCTTACTGTGACGGCCTCAACAATCACTTCTGGCACCAAGGGACTGGAAGTAGCTGCAGAGGTCTTACGTCTGCGTTCGGTCCCCTCCCTCTTTAGAGGCATTCTAGCAGCTGGCTAGACGCTCGAACGAAATACTCGCGCCACTATGCGACAGCTCGCACGCTCGACCAACGCCAAGACCGCATAGTCAGGCCCAAGCGGCCGTTATCAGCTTGCTTTCTGTGAAGAGCCAAGCATGCGCAGACATAGATCTTTGCCTTCGCGTGCTTCGCGATTGTCTGGCTCAAACTCTAGGGCCTTGTTGAAAGCCTCCAAAGCCGCGTCGCGCTCGCCAAGACGCCCCAAGGCACAGCCTTTGTCACTCCAGGCGGCCGCGAGAGTTGGATCGGCTTCAGTCGCCTTTTCGAACTTATCCAAAGCGCCTTGATAGTCACCTTGTTCGTATAGAGCAATGCCTTCGTTGACTTGCTCCTTTGCAGGCGAAGACGCCACCGCTGTCTGTACGGCCGCAGTCGATGCGCTCTCATCGACGCTGGGCTCTTCGGTCACAGCGGCTCCGCATTCTCTGCAAAAACGCGCGGAAGGGCTTAAGGTTGTTGCACAAGACTTACACAACTTTGTATCGGTCATAAACTCGGTTTACAATGTCGCAACAAAGCAATAAAGCTTGCGTATTGGGCTGAGCTTCGAAACCGAATCAGCACAGTCTGGCGTCGAATCTTAAAAGTGGAAGTTCGATGATTTCTGCAGATCTTTCGACTCGCTTATCGAGGGAATGCTGACGAAAGTCGAGAACGACGCTATGTGATGACTAGTGGCGTTGTTTGCAGCAGGCCTAACCTAGCACGATCATTTTGGCACGAGAGCCCCAAACCGTTGACGATTTAGGTGCAGTCTCTTAGGTCGCAGTTTCCAAGACCGGCCCAGTGATCGGACGACTTCTTTTAGGTCGCGCTGGCCCTTAGAAGTCCATTGCATTCAATATCCGCTTGTTAAGCCGCGCACATTGAGCTTTGAGGTAGTACTTGCTTTGTGCAATCTGCTGCCTGAGGAGCGCTTCCATCTCTTCAGCGGTCCGGTACGTAAATGGATCGAGTTGCTTTAAACGCTCTTGCGGCAACCCCTCTACACGTGTTGGCACAAGCACGCTGTCGCCCCACAGCGGGTGTGGCTCATAGTCAACTGCACCACGCGTCGCTTGGATTAAGAATACCTGCGTCTCTTCGATGGTCGGGCCTGTCCCCCCCACTGGCTTCTTTTTGCCGTTCACTTCTTCAAAAAGAGTCTTTGCGAGCCAAATGGGTTCGTCGCCAAGGTGCGTATCGACCCAGACATACCTGGCGCCGATGCGTCCGGTCGTGTTGATGAGATACGATTCGATCGGATTGTCGGTTTCCGCCCTCTCCTGCATGAAGGTATAGAATCGGTGGATGTGGGCGGCGTTCCCGACGCCCATGGTGAACGGCAGACAATACCTTGATTCATACTTCTCACCGCCGACGCCCTCTCGGCCTTGGGCCGGGTGACCAATCGTTCTGCCGTCTGCAAGCACCTTTGCGGCGAACGCAGGATCTTTCAGCTTCACCCAGGCATAGTCTGAGTTATATCCGGGGCTAATGAACACCGCCATGTTGAGCGGTCCTGATGAGTCGACATTTCCGTCGAAGTAGCCAGTGTCCTCCAAGAAGATGATGCTCCGTGCGTTTTGATTCAGTTTTCCGTGATACTGGAGTATCTCTCCGCGGAAACTCACGTCGCCGTGCTCGTCCCATTCCGTGTTTTCGTGGAGCGCGTTCGGCGACGTTCCGGCGTTGTAGATGGCATGCTGCGTAACGTCGACGTCCTCTGTTTTGGTCCAGCAGCCGCGTTCTGGGCTGACAACGCGGTCTTCGAACACCGCAACAACGTCGTCGTTTCGAATGAGTTGGTTAGAGATAAACTCAAGCGGGTTGATTCCAAACTTGTCGATATAGATTTGCGCAATCTTGTCATCATAGACATAGTGCCCGTGAGTGGATTTTCCGCTGCCCGTCAATCCCCACACCGACATCACTATCTTCTTGCTTGTGCCGTCAAGGCGCTTGACCGTAAACTCCTTTAGCGAAGCGTGCTCACCTGTCCCCCCTCTCTTGTAGATCTCATAGATCCAGTGCGAAAGGAAGCCCTTCTTCGCTTCTCCCATGTAAGACGATCCGACGACCACCGTGTAATCGTGGAAGGGAAACCTGATGACCTTGAGCATCTCGTTTTTCCCGGGCACGTTTGGATTCTCGAGGTAGTGAGGGATCATAAAGAGCTGCACGTCAGGTTGTGCGTCGAGATCGCCCGGGAAATTAACCGCTTGCCAACGATACGCAACGTCAGGAAATTGCGCGTCGCAATAGAGCCGACATTTCATTTCCCCTTTTGAACCCTTTTGCCCGAGCGAGGCATCTGCCTGAATCAGCGGTTGATCAAGAACGTGCTCCAGCACGCGGAGCATCAACCGCTGATGCTCGATGCGCAGATCCTCCTCACGCTCAACAACGACGCTGCCTGCAGCGCTTCGGTTCCAGATGTTTGATGCCCAGTTCCAAGATCCGTTTTTAAACTGCGTTCCGTAGCGTTTTGCTCGCTCTAAGAGATCCGATGGATTATTCTGGATGGGCGTCAAACCCACCTTCTGCTTGGCTTCTACTATCTGCTCAAACAGCTTGGGAAAACTCGCTATCGTTATATCATCGGTGGAAATTGGCATAAGACCTCAGCGCATCCAGCTCGGCTGGTACTTCCGGAACTCTTGCTTAATACTGTACTAAACAGTATATATCTTTCGTCAGCCGCCGCTAAACAGCTTCAACTACGCTTTTGACGTGCCCCATCGCTGCTTCCGCGTTCTTACGCCGCGAGGCTGAAAACGTCAACGCCCCTAACCGCGACTTACGTCAAGTCCTGAGGCGGGTGTGACCTTCATCCTTTCTTTCTGCATGGCAATTTCGTAGAGAAGGATGTGTTTTTGTGCGACGATAGACCATCCTATCTTTTTCCGAACGTACTCAAGCGCCCGCTGAGAGAAAAGCTCTCTCAACTCGTTATCTCGAAGAAGTAAGAGCAAAGCAGCCTTTAAATCTTCAGGCGATCCGAGCGGGACGGTTGCGCCTGCTTGACTTGCTTCGACTTCCGCCTTGAGGCCTTCAACCGCCGTCACCACGGCAGGCTTTCCTAAGGCAAACGCGTGTGCAAGATTCCCGCTTTGCGATGCGCGATCGTAAGGCAAGACCACCAGATCGGCCAGGTTGAGTATTGAGTCGTACTCTTTTGGCGTGAATGCACCGGTGATAACCCGTATCTGGTCCTTCACTGGAGATTCTCGAATGGCCTTAAGCAGCTTGGGCTTGTAATAGAGCCCACTGGGCGACCCTGGTCGTGCGTCGCCTGCAATAATCAGAACCGCGTTCTTGGCCTGTTCGAGAACGTCGGGCCATACGGTTATCACGTCTTCGAACCGCTTGTTTGGTTCCCACCACCCGATGCACAGGACGACTTTCTTACCTTCGTATCCGGCCTGTCTCTTCGCTTCTCGAACGTCGGGGACGTCTTCAGCAAGTGCGGTCTTTGCTCCGTGTGGGATGACGTAGACGTTGTTTGGAATCCTGCCTAAGTTCGCCGGCAAAAAGATCTTCTGAAATTCTTCGTGCACGATGCCCGCGTCAACGGTATCCAGGCTCAAACTCGTAAACATGGCCTCTTCTCGACTGAGCGTGCTGTACACCGAATGGTACGTGATCACGGTGGGAACTCGTGAGACGAAAAGCAGAAAGAGCAAATCGATGATGCTTATCCCGTAGTCTCCCGCATTGGCGTACAGCCCGTATTCGTGTTGAACGTGTACGACGTCCGGTTTCAAATCCAATATCTTGTCAAAAACAGCCCGTTCCCAATCGGGCTTCGAGATATTTATAATCCCGAACACGTTTGGCTGTGATTCGTGCCCGCCCACGTGCTCATCCGTGTGACTGATCACGTAGACGGTGTGTCCAAAACTCTCCATCGCATTGATCAGTTCAGACGAGTATATTGCGATTCCGTCGTGGCGCGGGGGAAACGGAGTCACCATGCACACCCGCAACGGTGCCGCATCGTGCTCGCCCAGATCTTTTGTAGCGTTCATAACGTTTCAACTCCTGAGATTCGCGCAGGGATGCGCCCTCCGTCCGATTCGTGTTTAGCGCACAAGTATGACAGCGTTGATCCTGGAAGTATATTACCGTACGCCTTGCTCTCCTATGGAGTCACATCTCGCTGCAGCATGCGTTTCTGCACACGACATACCTATGTAGAGAATAACAAGCCTGCTAGGCCTCAGAATCGCCGAGATATGGTGACGCGCAACGCCGGCTTGAAAGTATAAAAGAAGACGGAACAGCCCGCTGGAGGAAAAAATCAAAGCGACTTCAAACCGAAGACAATCAGCGAAATCAGCTTGTCTTACGATTCAGCCAGGGACGCGCGATATTCGCGTAACGGCCAGTTAGTGCGTTGCTACGCTGTGAGCTTACGTATATCCCACGGCGCTCGCAAGGAGCGGTGCGGAACCGGCTGAGCTGACGGACAAAGAAAAACGTTCAGCTGAAAAGGTCTCCTTCGTACTTTGTAGCGCCCTTGCTCAACGCCATTTCGACTGCCTCTTTGTCCTTCATTAGAAAGACCTTGTCGTCCTCCGTCTCCTCAACGTCGACGCTGTTTTTGAGAATCTCTTTGTGCTTCTGGAATCGGCCGATCGTTACAACGAACTCTTTAGCATTGTCGATGATGGTAATGTCATACCCAGCTGCCTGCAGGATGTCTTGCACCTTCTCCAGATCTGCCTCGGGGATCTCAAAACGATATTTGGCTCCGTTGTAGTAATCGCCTAATTGCTTGAAGAGCCCAGGATCGCCAAGGTACTGTTTAAAGACGTAGTCGTTTTGGAGCTTAAATATGTTAATACTAGCCATTTTAACCACAAAAAGATACGCTTGCAAGTATTTAGCTCTATTTCTGATGGACCCCAGAACAGCGCGGACCTGCGGTATCTCGATCGCTTTTTTGGTGATCCAACAAATACGCCCAACACGAGAAAGGTTAATTTGTATCAACAACAATACCATTGATAAGCAGCTGCTTTGTTCCGTGCTTAACTCGTCAAGATGATGTAATGATTCGAGACATCAATGAATACTTTGAAAAACTGGAATCTGAGCTTCAGACCTGTTTCACCATCGCGTCTGAAGCACGGAAAAACGGCGAAGATCCTTCTCTTTCTCCTGAAATCCTACCTGCTCGTGACCTCGCCGAGCGCGTTGAGAACCTCATCGGCATCCCTGGACTTGCGCAACGTATACGGCAGCTTGATGAAACAATGTCCCGCGAAGAGGCTGCCCTCGCAATTGGTTTGGGCTTTGCCAACGGCGAATTCGGCTCTTACGAGAACAAAGTCCAAGTAGTAGAGAAGGCCGTCAGAACCGCGGTTGCAGTGTTGACCGAGGGCGTTGTCGCAGCCCCCATTGAGGGAATTGCACGGGTAGAGCTCGGCAAGAACGACGATCGTACCGACTACCTGCAAATATTCTATTCCGGCCCCATCAGAAGCGCCGGAGGGACCGCCCAAGCCCTCTCTGTGTTAGTCGCCGACTACGTAAGGCGCGCCGTGGGCATTGGCCGATATTTGCCGCGGGACGATGAAGTTGAGCGATATGTAGAGGAGATTCCTCTTTACAAGACGCTCGTGAACCTGCAATACACGCCGCCGGCTAGTGATATCAGAACCATCGTCACGAATTGTCCCATCTGTGTCAATGGCGAAGGAACAGAACAGGAGGAGGTTTCAGGCTATCGAAACCTTGAACGGGTGAAAACGAACGCAGTTCGCGGTGGCATGGCGCTCGTCTTGGCAGAAGGGCTGGCTCAGAAAGCGCCAAAACTGAAGAAGTACGTATCGCAGCTCGGACTAGACGGGTGGGAGTGGTTAGACGAGATTATTCACGTTAACGTGGCCGAAGAAGAGGGTGAGGGGGGGTCAAAAGTCGTTAAAAGGCGCGCCGGCGAGAGCAAAATTGCCCCAAGCTGGACGTACATGGAAGATATCATCGCGGGCCGACCCGTGTTCTCGCATCCTTCGCGCAAGGGAGGCTTTCGGCTTCGCTACGGGCGAGCACGCAACACGGGCTTTGCTTCCGCAGGAATCAACCCCGCAACGATGGTCGTGCTGGGCGAATTCTTAGCTCCGGGAACGCAACTGAAGATGGAGCGGCCCGGTAAAGCTGCAGGCATTTCCTCAGTCGATTCGATCGAAGGACCGACCGTAAAACTATATAATGGAAGCGTCGTCCGCATTGACTCTTACGACGTGGCGCTCAAACGTCAAAACGATATCGACGAGATCCTCGACCTCGGAGAGATTCTCGTCAATTACGGAGACTTCCTCGGCAATAACCACCCGCTGATTCCTTCACCGTACGTGCACGAATGGTGGACGCAAGATCTCGAAGAAGCGGCAACGCGCTTGCACGAACCTGTCCCTTCCGTTGATGCGAAGGAGCTCACTGCGTCAGCCGCGCTGGACCTTTCGCGGCGCTTCGGCATCCCGCTGCACCCCAAGTTTACCTATTTGTGGCACGACATAACGCTCAAAGAGCTGGCGCAGCTGGCCGAGTTTGTCAGCCAAACGGGCAAGATAACGCAGGGCGCCTCACCGGTCGAAGTCGCTCACGATTCTGACGAGCCGGTCGAACTCATCGTGCCGTATGATCCCAAAATGAAGGAGCTACTAGAAGCGCTCCTCGTCCCACACGCTGTAGCTGAAGACAACGTGATGATTAACGACGCAGCGGCATTCATCACGAGTCTCGGGCTTAGCGAGTCGCTGAGCAAGGAGTGGTTTTCGCTTAAAAGCCCGCGCATCAAATCGACGATTGACGCGGTAACGCTCCTCGGCGGGGTCGAAATACGGAAACGCGCGCCTTCAAGGATCGGGGGGCGAATGGGACGACCGGAGAAATCTAAGGCCCGAGAGATGAAGCCGCCCCCGCACGTGCTCTTCCCGATCGGCAATGCGGGTGGGCGTGACCGATCCCTTCGAAGGGCAGTAGGGTCATCAAAAGCGGCCGTTGAAAGCGCTTCGGAAATTGACGTCCAGTACCTCGGCATAATCGACGTTGACGTAGGCGTCCGCCGCTGTCCGACGTGCCTGAACACAACCTACCAAACGCGCTGCGAATGCGGAGCTTTTACGGAGCCCGTCACTTTCTGCCCAGCGTGTTCGCGCGATCTCCGGAACGGGACCACGTGCCCAAAGTGCGGCAGACAAGGGGTGAGTCATCGGATCCAATCCATCGATCTGCGAAAAGTCTACCAGCAGGCACTCACCCGACTTGACGAAACGGCACGATTCGAGAGATTTAAAGGCGTCTTAGGTCTAATATCTAAGAACAAGACCCCTGAGCCCATAGAAAAGGGTGTTTTGCGCGCAAAACACGAAATCTTTGTGTTTAAGGACGGAACCTGCAGATACGATTTGACAGACCTGCCCACGACGCACTTCACGCCGCGGGAGATCTCAGTTCCGACGAGCAAGCTCTGCGAGTTGGGGTACGACGTGAAGGAAGACGACCAGGTCGTTGAACTGGCGCCCCAAGACATCATCGTTTCTGAGGACTGTGGGGAGTGGCTTCTCCGCGTATCTAAGTTCATTGATGATCTCCTCGTCAAATACTATAAACAGCCCCCTTACTACGAGGCAGATACGAAAGAGGATCTCATTGGTTCATTGGTGATCGGCCTGGCGCCTCACACAAGCGCTGGCGTATTAGGCCGCGTCATTGGTTTTACACCTGCTTCAGCAGGCTTCGCTCATCCCTTCTTCCACGCTTCAAAACGCCGAAATTGTGATGGCGATGAAGACTGCGTCATGCTTCTTCTCGACGGACTTTTGAACTTCTCATTGTCGTATCTTCCTGATCGTCGCGGGGGCAAAATGGACGCCCCACTAGTCTTGACGACGCGGATCGATCCGAAGGAGATTGATGCTGAAGCGCACAACCTCGACATAATCGATCGGTACCCGCTCGAGTTCTACCGCGCGACGCTGGGCTTTGAAGATCCGAAGCGGGTTCGCGTTGCGACCGTGGCGTCGAGACTCGGCACGGACGCCGAGTACACCGGCTTCGGGTTTACCCATCAGTCGTCGTCGATTTCGCTCGGCCCTTTGAACAGCTCCTACAAGGTGCTTGAATCAATGATGGATAAAATGGAGACCCAGCTTGAACTCGCTCGTCGCATCCGGGCCGTAGATGAGCGGGACGTCGCAGAACGCGTTATCAAGACGCACTTCCTCCCCGACCTGATCGGCAACTTGCGAGCGTTTTCGCGCCAAAAGGTAAGATGCGTGAAATGTAATTACAAGGTGCGGCGGCCGCCCATTAGCGGCAACTGTCCCAAATGCGGTGGAAAGATCGTGCTCACCGTTCACGAAGGCACGGTGACTAAGTATATGGAGCGTTCGATCCAGATCGCCAAGGATTACGGCGTCTCCAAGTACACGCGCCAGCGGCTTATGCTCCTCGAGATGTCGGTCAACTCATTGTTTGAGAGCGACGCCTCAAAACAGATGGGCTTGGTCGACTTCATGTAGGTGCGAACGAGCGGACTTGTGATAGCACCGACTGCTTTCTTGCCGCGGGCCATCCTTTTGACCGAGGCAAAGCCTTATCAAAGGACTGCGATGTAAACAAGTCGAGCGATGAGGAGCGGACAATAATGGTAGACATTCCCAGACTGGTGTTAAACACCGGTCTACAGTTCTTGCGTTCGCCTGCAGGCCCCATTGACTGGAGGCAGGTGGCGAAAAACGCGGCAAACGTCGGCGATGCGAAACGATGGGCCTCCGCAGAGAAACAGCGGCTGCTGCCGACATATGAAGGCTTTGTGAGCGAGCCCACGCCGCAAATCATCGAGTTGACGGGGCTTCAGACACCGAGCGCCCGTCAAATACGGGTTTTTGACAGAAATGATTGGATCAAGACGAACGTCACCGCGTTCGCGGATCAGCTTGCGCCTCTAGAGGAGGCGCTTATGACGCGTAAGAGCGATTCGCTCATAGGCAAGGGAGTGTACAGGTCGAATCAAGTCTTCTCGACGGTCGGTCTCGGCCTTCTGCTTGGCTACATTGCAAAGAAGGTGCTCGGACAGTACGATCCAAGCCTTTTCGGTCGCGAGATCGTCAGTGGACAGATCTATTTTGTGGAGCCGAATATCGAAATAGTCGAGCGCCAACTCTCTTTAGCGGGAAATGACTTTCGACGATGGATCGCCATCCACGAGGTTACCCACGCTATCGTGTTCGAGTCGGCACCGTGGCTTAAGGGACACTTAAACGAACTCTTAAAACGGTATCTTGCGGCGACCAACGAGGGACTCGCCTCAGACGGGCTCCAAGCGCGGGCTCGCGCCGTTGCGAGTCATTACGTCGAACGAAGACAATTCTCGCTCATTCACGCGGCTCTTTCTCGCGAACAAATAGGGCTCATAAATCAGATTCAAGCTCTGATGAGCGTGATAGAGGGTTATTCAGATTTCGTCATGGACAGAGTCGGCAAAGAGATGCTCGCTACGTATGATCACATGAAGCGTGCGTTTGAACTCCGCAGAAGGCGCAAAAGCGGGAGGGAAAGGTTCTTTGAGCGCGCGACGGGACTCGGCATGAAGATGGAGCAATATGTCCTCGGAGAGCGATTCGTCTCGCATGTTGCGACAAGTCGGGAGATCGACTTCGTTAACAGGGTTTGGCGCTCTCAGAGTGATATTCCAACGCTTGATGAAGTAGCCCATCCTGAAAAATGGATCGCGCGGCAAGAACGCGCGACCTAGGGGATTAGCGGTCTAAGGCGAAACAAGAACAGCGGCTATGAATGAACGAGCACGCTGTGCTCGGTCCTTTCCAGACGATCACGACGTTCGTCAAATGAGCGGAACTTCTCCCGCCTTGCGTAGTAATCAGCACGTTCAATAAGTCCGCGAAAAGTCTCACTTACCATGGATCTTCACCGAATGAGCTGACGTACCTATAAGAGATAAGCGCGCGGCAAGAGCACCGTGAAAGTATTAGCACCTCACGTCGGTGAGCCCTTTGCCAGACTCGGTGAACGATCGAGGGGGACATTCTGTCCTTTTCATCCGCTCACGCTCCCAAAAATCCACTAAAATTGATTTTTATGCACTCCTAACTTCTTAATTGGCGCCATTCGCCCGGAGCAGAGGATACCTCCGCGTTCGGCAGGATAACATTAAATAGCATGCAAATTGAGCATTTAACGATTGGCGTGCCTCAGAAACTACCGTCAAAGGATTTGCTGCAGTGGGATCAAACGCTCTTCAAAGACGAGCGCTATTTTGAGTTGGACTACATCCCGGAGCACTTCTCCCATCGAGATACGCAGATGCGCGCCATCAAGATCGCCGCGCGACCAGCGCTGCGGGGCGCCCGTCCAATCAACAGTCTGTGCTCGGGGCCGCACGGCACCGGAAAGACCACGGCAGTACTGAAGGTATTCGAAGAGATTGAAAACTACACTGACAGCGTCGTACCGGTATACATAAACTGTCAGATCGATGGGACTCGATTTGCGATATTCTCAGAGATCTACAAGAAACTCTTCAAATATACGCCGCCCGACTCGGGGGTTTCATTCAAGCGCGTCTTCAAAAAGATAACCAAATATCTCATCGATCAGGAGAAGGTGCTCATCGTCGCGCTTGATGATATCAACTATCTGTTCTATGAGAACACGGTCAACAAAGTCTTATATGCACTCCTGCGGGCTCACGAAGTGTCAGCAGAGGTCAAGGTCGGTGTCATCGCAATATCAAGCGACCTCTCGGTCGAGATGTCGAAGCAACTCGATCCACGCGTGATGTCCGTTTTTCTTCCTGAGGAAATATACTTCCCGCTCTATACCCGTGCTGAGGTACGCGACATACTGGGAGACCGCGTGCGGCACGGGTTCTATGCAAACGTGGTGCCGGAAGATGTGCTCGAAAAGGTCATTGATCTTGTGGAAGAATCAAGCGACTTGCGGGTCGGGATCGACCTCTTGAGAAAAATAGGACTGCGGGCGGAGATAAGCGCTCGAAGATCTGTCACCGCAGACGACGTGGCGCACTCATACGAAAAATCGCGCCTCGTCCACCTCACGTACTCCATACACTCGTTGCGCGAAGAAGAGCGAGACCTCCTTAAACTGATCGCAGAGCAAGAGACAAAGATAAAGGCCGGGGACCTCTATAAGAAGTTCAACGAAGAGACGCATCTCGGCTACACGCGATTTTATGACATCGTCTCAAAGCTTGATTCAATTCGACTCATCAATACTGATTTTACAGGTAAAGGAACACGCGGACGAACGCGAGAGATTCAACTCAGGTACGAGCCGGAAGATGTCTTCAGCGTGCTTACCGGGATGGATACGTAATGCCCGCTGCAAAAAACGACCGAATTGACGCGCTCATCCAAGAGGTTCGCAAGCTCAAGAACGAGGTCAAAGAGCTTCGGATGCTTCTTGTGTACGAGCTCCTGAAAACAGAGGATCAGCGATCACGCGGCAGGTTTAACGACACGCTCCTCGCCTTTACCAAACAAGCACTCAAAGCGGCCGTTGAACAGCTTGCCGACCTCGAGCGCAAAACCGACGCGGAAGCGCGAGATGTGCCACGATCAACCAAAGTGCCGGTCAAATCACGCAAAGACAAACCAAAGCCAACGGTCGACGTCGACAGGGAGATCGCCATTTTAAAAAACGAAATGGCCACGAGCCTGCGGAACGCCGCAAAAGAGATTGAGGAAGAGCGCGCAGAAGAGGAAAAAGAGGACACGGAGTAACCCATGTGGCTTACGCTCTTCGGCGAGCACGAGGCGGACGCAGAAGCGGACAAGGAGCCTACATGGCAAGAGTTTGAGGAACAAATCCGCGACGTCCTCGAGTGTGCCGGCTTTTCAACCGATTTCAGGAAGGTCTTCGTGGCAGCCGGAAGGCGCCATGAAATCGACGTAGTCGCTCACCGCTTTGACACGACCGTGCTCATCGACGCCAAGCGGTACGGCAAAGCCCGGCCCCGAAGCTCGTCTATTCGGGCACAGGCGCGAAAACACCTCGCCCGCTGTGGCGAGTTTGACCGTGCGTTTTCCGTCAGCAGTGTGCCCGTCATCGTAAGCTGGATAGACGATGCGCTTCTCAGCGAGGGCGGTTGCTTCATCGTTCCTTTCGACAAGCTTGAGGATTTTGTTGTTCACTTCGAGGGCTACGTCGATTCGATTGGCGAGCTTAACGCCCGTAATTCCATAATCGATAATATCAATGAAAACGGCATCTTTTAATCGACGCCATTCATAAAGGCAATATTTTAAGGTTCGTCAACGCATTTCTATCATGAAGCTGACATGCCGAGGCTGATTTCTCGAGCGACGAATCGAAGTAATTGAGGGCATCGATGAGAGCGTGTATCATGTGTGGCGGCGCCGGGACGAGGCTCAGACCGTTGACCTTCGAACGGCCGAAGCCTAGCATCCCACTTCTCAACAAACCGTCAGTCGGCCACCTCGTCGAACATCTGTCAGCAAACGGCTTTAACGACATCGTTGTTACGCTCGGCTACCTGGGAAGAAACATCGAGGAGTACCTTGGAGATGGCTTGAAGTTTGGAGTCGAAATAAACTACATTCGCGAGAGAAAGAAGTTGGGCACTGCCGGGAGCGTCAAGAACGCTGAGCACCTTCTCAAAGACGGGCCGTTTCTCGTTGTCGGAGGAGATCACGTGATGGACTTCAACCTTCGCGAGTTTTATCAATTCCACCGAAAGAATGACAGCATACTCTCGGTGGGGGTCATGTCCATCGATGATCCACGCGAATATGGTATCCTTGACATTGACGTCAATAATCGCGTGCATCGCTTTACAGAAAAGCCGAGTTCCGGCGAGATATTTAGCAACCTGGCAAGCACGGGCATCTACATGTGCGATCCGGAAGTCTTCAGCCACATTCCAAAAGAGCGATTCGACTTTGCTAAGGACCTTTTCCCGAGGCTGCTGAGCTCAAGTGAGCACATGTCAGCGTGGATGGCGCGCGGCCATTGGAACGACATCGGAAATGCGACCGCGTATCGGCAAGCGTCGAGGTGGCTGCTCGATAACTTGCGTGGCACAGAAATCGTCGGACACTTCCAGATTGAAGACGCGCGCCTCAACGGCCCCGCATCAATCGGAAATGACGTGTCGATCGGGTCAAACTCAGCTATCGTCGGTCCGGTTGTGATCGGAGCAAACACCGTCGTCGGCGACAATGTGCTAATCAGCCCCTACACGACCATCGGCTCCGATTGCGACATCGCCGACGATACGTCGGTGCTTTCCGGCATCGTGTATGACGATGTCAAGATCGGTACACATACGTCCGTTTCAGGTTCCGTTGTCGACAACGGAACGAGAATAGGCGATCATTGCGTTCTTGAAAACAACACCGTCATCGGCCCGCGCGTCGTCGTGAACGATTTCGTTACCGTGCACTCGGGCGTCTCTATTTGGCCTGAGGTCGTCATCGACGGTGGCGAAGTGTTTAAGGACGTGCTTAATGCCGCGTACGACACGCACAAAGACGGGTCGTGACGGACAAGGAAATTGTTCGCTTAAGGAGCTTTAATAAAGGTGGAATAGTGAAATGCTTGATATTCAAAACTTGCACGTAGACGTTGACGGTAAGAGCATACTGAAGGGGTTAGACCTCAGCATCAATGAAGGGGAGACTCACGCCCTTTTTGGCCAAAACGGCTCAGGAAAGACCACCCTTGTGCTGACGATTATGGGCTTTCCCCGTTATCGCGTCACCGAAGGGCGCATCCTGTTTAAGAAGAAAGACCTCACCCATCTGCCCGTAAACGAGCGGGCGCGTCTCGGGATCGGGCTCTCATTTCAACACCCGCCGGCCATTCACGGGGTGAAACTCAAGGATTTGGTCGAGATCGCCGCACAACACGGCAACCGACCTTTCAAGACCGCAGAAGTCGCTGAGACCATCAATATCCCGCCGGACTTTCTCGCGCGGGACGTCAACTTCGGGTTCTCTGGTGGAGAGGTGAAGCGCACCGAGCTGTTACAGCTGCTCGCGCAAAACCCCGACCTCGTGCTCCTCGACGAACCGGATTCGGGCGTCGATCTCGAAAACATTGAGCTCGTCGGAGAGACGATAAACAAGCTGCTCGACAGAGACAAACGCTCGCGCGAGCGACATAAGGCGGGACTCATCATCACGCACGCCGGAGGTATTTTGAAGATCGTGCAGGCGGATAAAGCACACGTGCTGGTTGACGGCCAGATCGCGTGTTCCGGCAACCCAGGAGAGCTTCTGCACGACATATGCGAGCTCGGTTATGAGGAGTGTGTGAGATGTCCAAGGTAGATGAGCTGACCGAACGCGCCGAAAAAGCTCGCGAGAAGAAGGCGGCGTACGGCCCAGACATTCCGCTAGAGAGTTACACGTCGAAGGCCCCGGCCCACGAGAAAGTGCAGACGCTTAAGATGCTCCCCACAAATTACCAGAGCCAGTCGCTCGGCGTGGGAATCGATGCGAGAGAGGAGGAGCGATCAGGCTCGTTTTTTCAGCTCGATACGAGCGTCGTCTACTCCAAGGCCTCGGCACAGAACGTCGAAGTGCTCAGCGTGACCGAAGCGCTTGACAAGTACGACTGGCTCAAGGACTACTGGTGGAAAGCCGTGGCGGTTGACGCTGACAAGTACACCGCCCAGGTCGCTCTTGAGTTCAGCAACGGCTACTTCATCAGGGCAAAGGCGGGCGCGAAGACTATCCTGCCAATTCAGGCGTGCATGTTTCTGGCCCAAGAGAGCCTGTCACAAAACGTGCACAACATCATCATTGCTGAGGAGGGCTCGGAAATGCACATTATATCAGGCTGCAGAACCGCAGACGAGCTCTCCCACGGAATTCACGTCGGAGTTTCTGAGTTCTTCATCAAGGAAGGCGCGAAATGCTCCTTCACGATGATACACAACTGGGGCCCTGAAGTTGCTGTTCGCCCACGGAGCGGCGCCATCATCGAGAAAGATGCCACGTTTATCAGCAACTACGTCTGCTTGAAGCCCGTTAAAAGCCTGCAAATGTACCCCACGCTCCGTTGCGTCGGCGCGAACGCCACCGCATTATCGTATTCACTGCTATACGCGACAGAGGGCTCCCATATGGACGTCGGGGCGCGAGTGATTATGGAAGCGGAGCAATGCAAGTCAGACGTGATATCGCGGACCATAACGAACGGCGGCGAGATCATCTCGCGCGGAAACCTTACCGCGCTCCACCGTGATGTCAAAGGGCATCTCGAATGCCGCGGACTGATACTGGGTGATCACGGCAGGATTTTTGCCGTCCCCGAACTCGATGGAGCCGTTCCGGATGTCGATATGTCTCACGAAGCCGCAGTTGGAAAAATCGCTGAGGAGGAGATAACCTACCTCATGACGCGCGGGCTCAGCGAAGATGATGCCACGTCCGCTATCGTGCGCGGCTTCCTGGACGTTGAAATCAAAGGGGTGCCGCCTGCTTTACAAGAAGAGATGCGGCGTGCTATCCACACCACTGAGGGCATTGGCCTGTAGCCAGTCCGCAAAAAAAGTGCCAAAAACAATGAGGTGGTCAGGAGCGAGCGAAGCCGCCTGTTACTTCAAAGCAATATAATATAGCATTCGTCGGTCGATCCGCTTTACCCAGCGCGCTTGATAGATAGACACATATAGCGTGTTCTCGCCTATGCGTATCGCGACATCAGTCTCTTTAGGCGGGCTAATGGAAGTAGGCAAAATAAGAGCGCCTGAACACGTTGTCGTCACTCTAAAATCTTTCCGTTGCTCCTTGATATAAGCGGCGACCGCCTCTTCAACTTCAATCTCTTCTAGACTCATCGCTAATGCAATCTAGGATGTAGCTCTAATTATGAATATATATCCATCGACATTTGCCCCGATTCTGCTTGAGGAGTTTTGGCGCTTCAACGGGACTTAGGTCGCAGCTCCGGCTGGCTCAAAGTGCTTAAGTTAATAAACATCTTCTGACTGACTGTGAATGATGAGCGGCAAATACGTCACAAGCTGCTTGGCGTGCACCATTAGGAACGACCTCGTGCTAATGGTGGAGCAAGCAGATGTCTATTGGGCCGGCCGATGGATACTTCCCGGAGGCAAATTGGAGCTGGGCGAATCCTTGGAAGACTGCGCTGCTCGTGAGTGTTACGAAGAGACACACGTGAAAGTCGCCGTTTCTCGTCAGGTAAAAGCGTACGTGTCCTATGACCCCAACACGGAGTGGGACAAACAAGTTCTGCTCATTTGCTTCGAAGCTCAGTACTTGAGCGGATTTCCAACCGTTGGACAAGGCGTGACTGGTGCCAAATGGGTCGCACTCGACAAAGTCAAGGAGATGAACTGGCGCAATCGAGAGGTCCCTGACATCATCCTTCGCATGATAACTGATACGTTAGAGTCCAGAAACCAAGCCTGAAACGTTCAGCGCGACCGCGGAAGGGGCTAACTGTAACTCTGACTTGGGCTGGCAAATTTCTCAACCAACCGCTGTTATCCCCGCTCTTGGAGCGACGCTTAGCTAGGTTATTTCATTTCACAGCAGAACGCTTCCGAACTGAACTCTGATCGAGCTCGAAGTAGTAGCTTTCGACAAGGCGACGGGATAGCCTGAAGTTGCTTACCGCTCCTTTATCGCTTTGATAAACTCGTCGATCGGTATTGCAGGCATGCTCATTATCTGGACCGTGCCGCGAGACCCTAGCTCGACTGAGGCCTTTAGAATGGTTTCGTTATCAGGCGCTTCAACTATGTTCACAAAGTCGTACGGCCCTACGACGGCGTGCTGAGATATGACTTTTACTTGCAACGCTTCGAGCATCTCTCGATCGACTTCCTGAATGCGATTGGGTCGCTCCCTTACCGTCTTCCTGCCTTCAGCAGTAAGCTTAGACAAAAGAATGTACGTTGGCATCGAACCACCTCCCCATACAAATTCGTATGAAAGAACTTCTGTCTTTCCCTAAAAATAGTATGACGGCTTGAATTTTTGTGAGCCGATGCACGGGCTCTGACTCTTGCGCAGCGTCAAGGTCCTATGTGGGACGCCACGTACAAGTGTGGAAGACCAGCAGCGCTTATCTCAAGCTGTAGCCCGTCACAGTTCGACGAGCTCATACGAGCTTGTTCCGAGCCCGATCTCCTCGCCATACTTGATCTGTATTGAACCTTCGGTCTCACTCCAGACGCCTTTGAACTTGTCCTCGCCGGGTTCCAGATTGGTCACAAGGCGAGTGCCTGATATGCCCTGCTGGGCGTTCACCAAGTCTACGCTCGCCACGTCAATGGCGACAGGATCCAAGGAGGCAAGAATCCCTATGTCCGGGACGATGGGGGCGTCACTAAACGGAACACAATCACAATCAGGCGTAATCTGCAAGAGGAAGTTGAGATACCCCACGCCGCGCTTGCCCGCTATCGCGCCAAAGGCGTATTCGGTCAGCATCTCCACAAACCGTTGAAGATCATTTTCCCAGTCAAATCCGATAGAGGAGGTCGTGCACGTCGGAATACACTCGCCACAACCAACGCAAAGGTCGTAATCGATGCGCAACGCACCACCCTCAATCGTGATGGCAGATTGCGGGCACACCTCGAGGCATTCCCCGCACGCTATGCACCACTGCATATCGACGATTGGCTTCATTCCTTTGTGTTGGTCCGTCTTCCCGGCGCTCGGAGCGCATCCCATTGCCAGATTCTTTATCGCGCCCCCGAATCCGGCCATTGCGTGAGCCTTGAAATGAGACATGACGATCATGCTCTTGGCCGAGACGATGTCGCCTGCAATTTTGACCGTGTCGAAGTGTTTCTTTTCGATTCGCACGTCCCGGTAGTGGTCGCTCACAAGGCCGTCAGAAATGATGAGAGGTGCCCCTAACACCGCGTAGTCGAACCCATGCTCAAGAGCGGTCGCCAAGTGGTCAACCGCGTTGTGCCGACTTCCTGAATAGAGCGTGTTTGTGTCGGTCACGAACGGCTTGCCACCGCTCGCTTTTACCTGCTCGACGATTTGCCGGACGTATTCTGGACGAAGGTGTGAATCATTACCGCGTTCACCGACGTGGAGCTTTATGGCAGTCAGAGCGTCAGCTTCGATCAACGTGCCAAATCGCGCCGCTTCAAAGAGCTGCCTCACCCGAGTGATCGCACTTTCATCCTTGCTTCCGGCCTTCAGGCGCGCAAAATATACCCTGCTTGCCATTTTTCTCACCTGTTGCTTACGCAATACCTCGATCCAACGTCCCGCAGCGATATGCAGCGTCGCTACGTTCGTTCTTTTTTCCTCGCCACATTCAGGAGATGAAAACGAAGCGACTGCGCTTCATTTGAGGCATTGTCGCGTATTCAGCGCTCATCTCTCAAAAGAGCGGCCCATTCACCGATCCTGTCCAGCTTCTTCTTAAGTGGGAGCGGATTATGGACTGCCGTTGCCCATATGACTTGCACGCCGTCAATCGATTCGCCAACCTCGTTGCTGAGCGGCTCTGCCTCTCTTCCAAAAACAACGGCAACAGGGGTGCTGCGTGATAGCGCAGCAATCGTCGCAAGATATTGCACGCCCGAGTCCTTGTGAATGAAGCCGAACGTGAGGTCGACGTCGAACGTCCCCTCGGCGATTTGGTCAATGCACTTGTCGATGTTCACGTACGATTCGATGTACGCTTTTTTGGGGTCCGCGACTTTCATCAAGTTGACAGCGCTCGGTGTTCCCGCACATATCACCTCAAACCCCTGCGCTTTCAAAGCGTTCCCGATGTATAGCGCGAGGCCGGTTTGAACTGGAACCTCGGGACACCCCAGTAGGAGTAACGCCTTCATCACTATCGATACAAGAGTGTCGACCTATTGTATTACTCTTTTGCAGCTCAAAAAGGGCGCATCACTCAGCGGCGCCGTAAGCGCAGAAGAATACGCCGTTCAACTTACATTCGGCCCAGACCGGACAAGAGGGGCAAACACACCCTCTTTTTTCAAGCGTTTTTTCGCTTCTACCTCGTGCGCAGAACAGTCCGCCCGTAAGACCGCTTCGATTGTAAGTCGGACATCGTTCTGTATAGCACAAACAATTCGCGTAGTTCTCATTCGTGTTTTCTACTCGTGCACGGCTCCTTTTTAACATGGACCTCTATCGCTCCTTGTATTCTCCATCAAACTTAAGCATTTCACAAGCTTCGGCGGGAAAGGCTAAAGCCGGCGTCGCATCATAACTCAGTGAGTTGACGAGCGGCAGTGTACAAGCGTGAGGACACGACGGATCGCTCAGCCAAGATAGTAACCTTTGACAATGCGAAACGCTCCATATCTAGCGACGCACCGCCCACGATTGACAGAAAAGGAGAGCACAGCCTATTGTGAGGTGAAAGATGGAAGTTAACGGTGGAGGATTTAAGACGCTTGTTGCCGTCCTTGCAGGCTATGATAGCGTCACGAAGAACAACGAGCTCGTTCGCGTATTCCACGACCTTTGTGATAACGCCGAAGATCGAGAGACGTTGAAAGAGTTCCACTTCTTGTTCACGGGCGGCACATTCAACCGCGTTGTATTGGGAGAGGCTGCATCGGAGACGCCGCAGACTGAACGGTTGCAGCCGATGAGGAACGACGTGCGCGAGTTCCTATTGCAGGAGTGTGGCGTCACCGTTCTCCCGGATCGCAAGAAATGCGGCGTGACGATTCTTGCGAACACGATCGTGGAGCGCCAGTGCAGCATCGTGTGGTCGTTCTTGAGCCCAATTACGACCCATTGGCTCAGCCCTGAATATCGTGCGCTGAATCGGCTTAGCGATCTCTGGAACGTCAAGCGTCTTGTGAACGCTGGTTCGGTGAAAGACTGGTTCTGGAACGAAGCCGCGCGAGACGCCAGAAGAAAACCGCAAAAGGCGCCGAAGTCGCCGCTCAAGATTAGGCTAGGCTCGCGCGAGCTCGATGGCGCGTGGCCTGTCGCGACGAGAAGAGACGGAAACGCCTACGATGAAGTGAGCATACCAAACCGCGAGCGCGACGCGGCGTTTTACACCCGTTTTGAAGACCAAAGCATCGCACTTATCGCCCACGATGACATGAAACAACGAATGGTCGATTTTGCCATTCAGTACGAGGATGAGCTTTGCGGATTCAATCGCGTCTTGACGACTGGGCACACCGGTGAAGAAGTCGAGAGCGCCTGTAGGAGGCTGCGAGAGGGGGGAACAATCAGACGATACCTGACAGGGCCTAAAGGCGGCGACATAGAGATTGCGACAGAGATTCTGTTCGATCGATGCCACGTCGTCGTCTTTTTTGTCGATCCCCTGCACCCTCACGCGCACATTGACGACATAATGGTTGTTTTTAGCACCTGCATGGCGGAGATTGACGGCAATGACGTCAGGTTACTTACCAATGAGCTACACGCACGAGAATGGATGGAAGAGGCCGTTCGACGTCATAGATGATCGGGCGGCCCTAGCCACGTTCGCAGCGGACTTCGCTGGCGGATGATCCACGATTCAGCGCTTGGACTTTCACGAGAATACGCGTGAGGTATTTGGGAAGAGAGGGCGCGCAGCCATAAGAGACATATCGCTACGTAATGCGCACGGCGATTCTATGCAAAACCTCGAACTGTAGCCTGAGAACAAGTATTTCAATAGGCAAACCAAATTTTGATTGCGATTTGCAGAAATCAAGAAAACAGAGTGAAAAACATAATGCCCGGCCCAGTTATTCACATTGGAGTCGCCCTTGTGGCGTTGTTGCTTTATTTTGATGACCGCCACCGGAAGTACGTTCTTCTCTTGCTGCCTTTCGCCGTGCTTCCCGACCTCGATCATTTCACACCGTTTTACGCATCCCGGGAGATGTTCCATAACGTGTTTTTGCTCGTGCCTCCAATCGCCATCGCGCTCTACGGGCTGAAGACAAAAAACAATGTGCTATACAGCGTCGCGTTGATGGCAGGCTTTGTGCTGTTTTCACACTTCGTGCTTGACTTCTTTCAAGGGGGGAAAGCACTGTTCTATCCGCTACGAACAACGTGGTATGGTTTCACGAACACGCTGCAAGCGTCTCACGGCGCTGTCGCTCTCATTCCCGAGCCACTGAGGGGGTACGCGCCAAGCGAGGCGTTCGGCTTCGCGCTGACCTTTGTTGCCTTAGCCGTAATTCTCTTCGTCAAAAGGCAGCTTCAATTCAACACCGATGTTCGTGGACGTGCGGAACAGATTTGAGTCTGATTTTTCTGCGGCGGCTTGCTATTGTTGCTGGAACCGATCGCATGCCCTGCGGTGAAGCTAAACGACGCCGAGAGGTGACTCGCGCGCGTGAGGCACATTTCGGGGCCTGCATGGCTGAGATTGAGGGCAATGACGTGAGGCCCTTCACCAATGAATTGCACGCACGAGAATGGATGGAGGAGGCCGTTCGACGTCATAGATGATCGGGTCGTCCGAGCCGCCTTCATAGCGGACTTACCAGGCAGGGGCACCCAAGCCTCGGCGTTTGGACGTTCACGGATATCCGTCTGAAGCGTTCGGAATGCTGGAGCGCACCCCAAAGGGATGCCCCGCTCCGCAACTCGAACGGCTTCGATGCATAACGCCTCGAACCCTACCCTTAGAAGAAGAAATATTTAAATAGGTAACGCCAAAATGCGATCCACCACTTAAATAAATCAAGCGAGAAGCGAGCGAAGGATACTATGTCTGGTCCAGTTATTCACATCGGAGTTGGCCTGGTGGCTTTGTTGCTCTATTTTGACGACCGCCACCGGATGTGGGCTCTTTTGTTGTTGCCTTTCGCCGTGCTTCCCGACCTCGATCATTTCGCCCCGTTTTACGACCCGCGCATCTACTACCACAACGTGTTTATGCTCGTGCCCCCCCTCGCCGTCGCTCTCTGCGGGGTGGCGACGAAGAGAACGCTGCTACGCGACGTCGGGCTGATGGCAAGCTTCCTCTTGTGGACGCACCTCATGCTCGATTACTTTACCGGCGGGGAGGCACTGCTCTACCCGCTGAGAACGACAGAGTACTACTTCGTAAGCAGGCCAACCCTGTCACGAGAGGCCGTCGTGCTAATTCCCAAGACGCTGTGGCCGTGGGTAAATTACGAGGTGGTGGGCATGGTGCTGATCCTCCTTGCCTTTGCTGGAATTCTTATCTTCAAGAAGCTAGTTCAGTTGAACACAGATGTTCGTGAACGCCCAGAACAGATTGAAGTCTGATCTTCTGCGTAGTCGTGATTGCAAAAGTCTACCTGATCGCGCGTGCGCTGCAGTGAAGCTGAGCGGCGTGCGAGAAGTTATAGCTTAGATGCGGACGGTACATCTCGGCTGCTCTCTTAGCGTTTGATTCTCAAAAATGACGTCGCTGAAGCGCTTTCGCGTCTCGCCGAGCATCTCCTCGATTCGCTTTATCTTCGCGTCGTCGAGGAAGCTGCAGTTTGAAAAAAAATGCCAGCGAGCGATGCAAACCTAAGCCGCACCAACGAGGAAATATTTAAACTGGCAGTTTCAAACTAATATCTGCGGCTAGCGAAACCACTGCGAGGAGCAGCGTCAAAAGATACAATGCCGGATCCGTTTACTCACATCATCGTCGCCGTTTTGGTACTGTGGTTTTTTTGGGACGAGAAGTACCGAAACTACGTTCTTCTGCTGTTTCCCCTAGCTGTGCTCCCGGATATAGATCATTTCCTGCCGCCCTACCACCGTTTGCTTTTGCACAACGTCTTCATCCTCGTGCCCGCTATCGGCCTTGCGTTGTACGCGCGCTTTCGGACAAAGAATGACGTTTTGTATAACGTGGCACTGATCGCGAGTTGCTTCCTGCTTTCACACCTGTTGCTCGACCTGTTTCAGGGCTCTGGGGTGCCTCTGTTCTATCCGTTTGCAGCGACCACCTTTGGCTTCACGTACGAGCTGATCATTGCCCACGGCTCCGTGGTACTACTTCCTGAGCCGCCTGCCGCGTTCGTGCAAAGCGAGTTGCTCGGCATCGCGCTGACGTCCCTGGTGCTCGCTATGATCGTATTCGTCAACAACCGGGTGCCATTCCACAAAGACGTTTTGACACCACTGAAATCTAGGATTCATTAGCCGCGCGCGGCGAGCTCCCGCCTGGTCGCGCCACGAAGAGCGGTGAGCGGGAACGCCTGTGTGGGCTGCTTAATGCAAAAGCGCTGCCTGATGTCGTATCATCAAGGCAGCAGCGCAAGCGCTTGGTCACTCGATCGACGTTACTCGATGTGGCTGCTCAATCGAAAGCGCATTGCCCCTGCACTCGTGTGTGTGGCTGTGGCAATGGCTGTGGAAAAGGCTGTGGAAATGGCTGCGGCTGTGGCAATGGCTGCGGCTG
>Ga0315280_10001327_pt1 | contig 42750 bp, 45 predicted proteins | sample YL17G06_40_MG_FD_203697 | JGI IMG/M metagenome (GOLD analysis project Ga0315280, IMG submission 203697) | Sediment microbial communities from Yellowstone Lake, YNP, Wyoming, USA - YL17G06_40 | ecosystem: Environmental > Aquatic > Freshwater > Lake > Sediment | place: USA: Wyoming | collected...
CATTGCCAATTTTAGTAGTTCTTTTAAATCTTTCATTGATTGTATAAAGCTCCAGCCTGGGATTTGTCTGATGGCAAATGTCTGCAGTAGCATGGACTTTAAATCGCTTTAAGTCATCTTCAAAATAGCCCTGGCTTGCCAGATTGCTCTCTTCCACAACATCGAAATCTATTGACTGCAGCCATGGTATCCCAATAGCTGTAAGCTGTGATGCTACCTGTCGACCAATAGCGCCAACGCCGATAACAGTGGCTTTGCAGTTGGCAATTCTGTCAGCAGGTACAATGTCCTTCTGTCGGCTGTATCGTTCGTTTGTCTGTTGTTCACTCATAAATACATCGCCTCACTTTCTTCATCCCATAGGTCCGGCCTATCCGCCAGTTCATCGAGGATAAGGTGGCGATCTGCTGGTTCCATCTTCTCAAGCTCATTGATAAAATCATAAGGCAGGGCATAGCCCGTGACATCGTTCTCAACAGAGCTTGTTTGGTCCTTTTTGCCATACCCGTCAAGCCAGTCACCAGCTTTGATATTTGCCTGGTATTCAGCATCCCAGAGCTTCTTATCACTTGCTTCAAAATCACAGTTGTAGTTGATTTCAACAGGGATAAGCGCTTCTCCGCTGGGGCCTACATTAAACCGCAATCTGGCATAAGTTTTATTGTCCTGGGCCAACACAAACATCACAGCCCACTGGCAGCCGCCAAAGACCCTTGCAAATGTCTCTTCATCAACCATGCTCGGCTCAGGTGAGTTACCAGGATGTGTGTGCAGCCAAATTCTTGCGAATTGCTCTGGCTTTCTACCGAGGTCAACCTGACTATCAAAGAAATCCGCCACAGCAGCATCGTCAAACTTCACAGTAATGCCCGTGACCTCTTGCTTTACCGTAACAAACTCTTTCACAAACAATAGGTCATCTGGCTCTGTAACACCAAATCCGCCGACCTCATTGTCTGTCTTATCCCTGAAATACAGGAGTTTTGCCCATGCCGTTGGGCTGAATCGAAGAGCTAATCTTCTCGATTGTCTGGTCTTCTTCTCAGCCCGCGAGCCTGATTTCTGGTTTGCCAGTTTGAGGCTGGTCTGGACCTGCGTTTTTATCGGTTCCGTCAACTTGACATTGTGGTTGTTCATCTTCTTTCTCCAATTCTTCCACACACTTTGGACATAAATCATCTTCAAGACACAAAATGCAGCACAAAGAGCCGCATTCACAACATTTCTTTATGCAATTGGGGCAGATGTTTTCCTCACAGTGAGGACATTGCTGGGAACAGCTCAAACACACGGTTTCATCACAGCTGCGGCAGCAGGTAGAACACTCCCCACAATAAGTGTGGTCACAGAAGCCGCAGTAGTAACTGTTTTCGCTATCTACGGTGTATCCACACTCATAACACGCCTCACCGTCCCATTCTGAGAGGGAAACGTATGGACTATCCGGGCTGTAGGTATTGAGGATTCCCTTCACTATTGTGAAAAAATCGCATATCCTGCCCTGCTCTAACGCTGCCCTTATTGAAGTATATCCTTCACCTTCACAGAGCCTGTCCCCAGTTACATGAGGATGGGTTATATCATCAGATGAAGCTGCTGGATGCGGGTCGAGGGCGATGCAATAATAAGGACTGCTTTTGTAAAGTTCAGGCAGCCTATTTAATTCCAGTCGTATCTCGAATGGCCCAAGATAGACGTCTTCCAGCGTGATTGGCTCGGTTATGACGGAGAGCGTATTGGCTTTCTTATCAAAATTCATCTTGCCGAATTCCTGCTGCAATTGCTTAAGGTCCTCAACAAGGATGGATAGTCTGGGAATTTCCTGTGCCGGTTTGTCAGAGAGCTGTTTGAAGCGTGAGAGATAGCAAGATATGTCATCTCCGAATCTATTGATGGCATCGCAACAGTCATCCGCTGCTGAGAGCCACTCGTGTTCCACTGATATCCTGAGTCTTCTGGACTGCACTATAATCTCCGCAAGGTTACTTGTAACGTAAGTTAACTGGCTCAATAATTCTGCATACCGGCCGATCCTCAGTTTCGTTAAGGATTTCTGCACCCTGTTTGCTATGGCAATCAACTTCTTTACATCTTCCATAATCAAAACCTTTCAAAAAAGAAAAGGGCATCTGCCTATCGAAAGGACAAGCAAATGCCCTAGTGACATTTGTGACCTGTGCTTCTTACGCCGCTCCCTCGATTTTTAGGGGCGTGATCGTTATACGGTCATTTTCCTGCAGAACGTAATCGCGGGACACCGGTTGACGATTGACTCGTATCAAATAGTCACTCACCTCTTTGCCCGACATCTTGATCTTGAAAAACTGCTCAATAGTCGTGTTCTCGGCAATGTCGATATGATCGGCAAAGCCCGCGCCATCATTGTCGATAAATAAAATTCTCATTTTAGTTCCCTTTCAATTGTAGATAGTTATAGTCTTATTTAGTAACATTAAATCACGATATGTTCAGTCCGTTATTCTGGTGGACTACGCGCAGAGATTCCCTTGTTTTGCATAATGCTCCTTTTAATTCATTTGAAAAGTATCAGGTAGGTTACAAATGGTGTATCAAAGGCTAAAGGGTTGCTTACGTTTCCTTGACAAGTTCAAGAGAGGCACCTTCGTTGATGCTCTGCTGTCGTAGTCCAAATGTCCACTGCCTTGCCTGGTCGTAGCTTGCTATGGCAGGTGGCACACGAAGCACATACGTCTGTCCTGTAGATGGACATACCACCTTGACCATTCTCATTATCTTATCTACACCATGCAGGTTTCCAGCGGTCTGGGTATCTACCTCTAAAAGCTGGCCGCCATCGTCGCAGCTCTCTATTACCTTGCAGTTGACCTTCTCAAGAAGCTTATCGTATCCCATTCTGTTTAATAAACTGCATCGAAGCTGGGCATTAGGTACCTTCAAGACATCGTAGCCATCCCACTTGGAAGGATCGCCTTCGTAAATCTGCTGGCTGACCTGAACTCCGGACATATAGTAAGTATCCTTACCCTGCTCAAGCCACTTGCCTTCTTTCTGGCGGTTCTTCATCTGTCCTTGCGTAACCACCTTGACACCAGATGCATCATAAACCGTTAATGACCATTCTGACCCGCGCATCATATACCACAGGCCGAGGTCGATAGCTTTAAGCTCAAGCCTCTCGGCAATTGAAGACCTGTTCAGAGATGTCTTTCCCTGTATTATCAACCATAGTTTGCCATTTGGGCGTTTTACTATAAGCTTCTTTCTCCATCTTGTAGCTATATATGCTTGTGCACCGTTGTCGTACCTAAATATCTCTTTGCCATAAGCTCCGCCGGAGGTTGAATAGCACTCTACCGTGCCTTTGCTGCCACAAAGCGGTATCCCTGTTTGCCTTTTCCACAGACTGCCTTTTTTGATGGCATGTAAAGTCCCTGGCTCAAAGTTCTCTTCTTCTATGTTGTTACCTTTCCTGGTCTTGCATTCCTGACCATATCTTAAGGTTGTGCATTCATCTCTCTTACGAGTGGTCTGTTCTATGACAATCCCGTTCTGGACCCTTATGTGCCATTGCTCACCTCTGGTACGGGCATCTATTGTTCCATTATCTACGTTTATCCAGAAACCTCGTCCCCAGCCGGCATGACGTGATACCAGATACATAGTTAGCTCCTTTCCAGCCTCAGTCCATAATACGGCGGGCTTTTATTTCATCGTATTCCCGCTGTATAACAACCAGAAAGTTACCCTTAGGGAGACTCAAGGGCTTATGCTCTGGATGTACAATTTCCACCGGCTCCTCTGCAACAAGCAGTCTATCCTCGTTGCCTATGAGGTCCATGTTTGGCAGTCCTGGCATGAGCTGTCTTTCAGGTGCCAGTAGAGTTGCCGTGCCAGCTGTCTCTGTCAGTACCTCGTGCTTATGGCCGGTTGCTTCTCCTTCTCGAAGGACATTGCTGCCGAGCTTTTTCCATAGACGGTGCGATGGGTCCTTAAGATCAGGGTACAGCTTTGCCAGGTCCTCTCCACCGAGGGGTATAAACAGCAGCTCTCCCTGTCTATATGCTTTTCGTATTTTGTCATTTTGATTTGCCATTGTAAAATCTCCTTTTCAAACTCTAAAATGTGCGCAAAAAAATCGCCTCCCGCACTGTGCAAGAGGCTGTCTAAAACAAACCGTTTCACGAAACTTTTAGACAATCATAAATATCACCAACCTTTCTTCGTATTGTGTGCAGCCCTAAAAGCTGCATCATTGTGTTATTCCTGAATACCCTGCCCATCGAGTAGTTAACCGGCGAGAATTGTAAGCTTTGTCTATTTCTCAACGGTCGGCTTGCTATCAAACCTCCAGATGCGGATGCGCTCATACTGCTTTGAATCCTTTGTAATGCTCTCTATGGCTGCATCCATATCCTCCTGGCCAAACATTTTGAAGAGCACGTTGAGCTTGCTTTGAATTCCTCGAGCCATCTTTGCCAGGAAGTAATCAAAATCCCACAGGTTTTCGTCAAACTGAAGAGGGTCTTGGTCTCTGTCAATGGTTGCAATCTCCAAAAAGAGGTTATGCAGATAAAACTCCGCCTCTTTATCGTTCTGTTTGATGGCAAAGACCATGTCAAGACCACAGCCCTCTTGTTTCACCTGCCAATCTAAAGACTGAAGGATTGTTTTTATAACCTCAACAACTATGGGTGACACAACCGCGAGAAAATGATTTATCTCCGCAATTTCATTCTTATCTTGCATTTCGTTTCCTTTCAATTCAGGATATTTGTACTGCTGTTCTACCGAACATGTAAAACACCAACACATACAACTCATTGTTCAGGTGGAACACGCGCAGGATTTCTTCTACCTTGCGTGGCATCTTCTTTTCATTCGACGAATGGGTTTAACGGAACATTATTGATATGACAGGTGAGAACAGGCGTGACGGTTAGATGGCCGGGATGTCAATAAAGACGTCGCTCAGAGTGAATTCCTCAATTATATCGCTGCCGCACTGCTTGCAGGTGTAGTGGACTTGTATAGCTTCAATATCCAAAAAGTCCCTCTTCATAAATTCTCTCTCATCCGAGCCGGCACCGCATTTTGGACAGCTGTCATCGATTGCCGGGATTTTGCAGTCGATAGCCTCAGTTAGCATCCTCCGACAAGCCGCCAAATTCTGCATGAGAGTCGTCAGGCCACCTTTGCCCAGACTACTCAGAAGTTTTAATACGGCCTGACAGGTCTTTCGCAGCTTCGTATTGACTTCTCTTATTATCATCAGCTCATTTTCTACAAACTTTCTTGCGGCTTTTTCCGAGTTGAATCTTCCAGCTTCGTAAGATTGGCCCAAGGGTAGAATGGAACACTTGCCTTCATCAATTTCTTGAATTTGTATCTGTACTTTGTAAATCATCTGCGGGCCTCCTTGATAACCTTCTTTAGATATGCAATTTCATCAGCAAATTGCCGTGACTGCTCACCGCCGACATCGAGACAATCTCGTATGTGTTCACAGGCAGCAAGCAACAAATCGCACTTTTTGCAGGATAACTGTACCTTTGGCAATCTGTTAATACTGTTTAACTGGACCTGCCTATCTGTCCAGTCTTTAAGGGTGGTTTCAGCGATACTGTCTATCTTCAGGATGATACTGCCATCCAAAAATTCAAACTTGTTAGGGTCATCAGGGTCGATATGACAGTCCTGGTCATCCTCATACCATTTCTCAAAATATTGCCTGGCTAATTTACGGGCATGGCCAATGTCTTTAGCAGCTAACAAGTGGCTGTTTGAATACTCCTGCTGGCCGTTGTATTCAGTTGTTCTAATTTCAAATAGTTTCATAATACATACCTCCATTAATCTTCGTGACTAACTCAAAGAGTCATATTGTACGGCTGATACTCGTAATCCGGCGGGTCTATTGGATTGCCCTCAGCGTCTTCGTATTCACACTCATCGCCAGCGATAAACTCCTGCCGGCTACAAACAAACCGGCCCTTATCATCTTTCTTGAACGTCTGAACCACGAAACCGACGGTTATTTTTGTGAACTTATTCATGGTTCGCCCTTTCATATTCTGATAGCTTATTCTTCAGCTCCGGCGCTATTTCGATAAGAGAAGCAGCCTCCTGGCTGAATACATCAGCTACAATATCACCATTGCCATCAACAATAGTGGCCACGGCGAATGGATTGGCTATCTCCGTCTTGTCATTGTATGGCACAGCTCTCCAGCTTTGCTCAGCATTAAAGCCACAGGCTTTCAGGAACGCCTGCCGGTCGAAGAATCGATTTTCAGACTTAAAGTAATCTGCCAATTCATTGGCTATTCGCCTTATGGCATCGTGCCAGCCCCTGTCGTAATCCTCTTCGGTGAAGCCGTCCCCAACCACGGTTTCTATAATCTGTGCAATTTTTTCAAACATGATCGTTTTCCTTTCATTAAATCCTTACCTTGCTTAAAAACTGTCTGGCAAACTTCTCATCTTCCCTGGAACGCTTCACACAGGCCTCGAGCACATCCAGACTGTGCTTAATACCAGCTTCTGCCTTTGACAGGATTTCGTCCTTAAACTCCTCATAAACCTGCCGCATTGCTGTATTGAGGTCATCATAGTCGATATTCGCCCCATAGTTTTGAGCTGAGTACTCACAGAAATGCTCGAAGAATCTTCTGTGTCCTGACCTGCTTCAAAGTATGTTGCGTAAAAGCCGTGAATGTTGTAGCACGCGATAAAGCCACAATGCAGTTGCAGGTGGTCATAAAGCCTCTTTGTAAAATGCTCTTTCTTTAGGCCGTTCTGCAGGAATGTCTTCCAGTTCTTCAGCACAAGCTCCTTTTCCTTTACCGTCATAAACTGCACATCTGTAAACATATCAATCACCCCCATTTTCAGTATCGTTGAACATCTCCGGCGCAATTTCTTCCAGTGTCTTTGGCTGCCAATATAGGTCTCGCTCAATAGGAAGACCCATCGGACCTTTAGCACTTTCAAGCTCTGACAGGCTGAAATAGCCAAGTTCCTTTTCAAAACCTTCCACGAGGCCGAAAAATGTGTCCTCGCCATCGAATTTAGTTACGTAAAACGTCCAGTTCGAGCTGGGGCTGAAAAATTTGGCATAGGCAATTGCCTTTCCACCTTTGCCATCTTGCGAATACAACGGCGGCAGTTTCTTGCGGATTTCATCAGGGAGAAGCTTCATGCCGCGTATCTTATTATTGGCAGTTCTCTTATCCGCTTTAACGACTGTATCGCCACCTACGCAGATCGCTCGTTCATTAGGAATATTCAACTCCTGTGCGAGGCCGCCTAAGAATCCAGCCATGTTACGGTTCTGCTCTTCGCGTGAGATCGGGTCTGACTCTATTGCTGGTATCGGTGTGCCAATGACCTCTACCTGGACAGTTTCCAATTCAATGACTACCCTGCCGTTCGCATCTCCGTACCATTCGAGATAGCAATAGCCAGCCACGTAGTCTGCTGGGGGCAGCCCTGCTGTCATATCACCCACCTTGCCCGTCTGATGCTCAGCAAAGCCGTCGAAATAGTCACCAGGATCAACGTCAGCCTGGTCTTCATAAGCATCTCCTGTGAAGCGAATCTTTGCCCCTCTGATGTCTCTATGGAAGTTGCCTTTCAGGTCAAAGGTGACTTTCCCTTTTATTCCGGCAAATTCCATCCATCCTGTTACTTTACCTAACGTTGTATTGTCCAATTCACCTTGGACTAAGTATTCTGTTGGTCTCCAAGCCATTTTTAATTACCTCCATTTCTGTTGAATGCGATGGCATACTCTCTGCCACAAAAGCAAGCCATCTGGTTTAGAATTGAAAAAACAACAACTGCAACTGCCGTCTTGTATTTTTCAGGTCGGGCCTTTTTGGTCAAACTTCCATATGCGAATCCGCTCATACTGCTTGGCAAGCTGACCGATGTTTTCTATCGCCGCTTCTATATCATCCTGACCAAATAGTTGAAAAAGCACATTCAGCTTGCTCTCCACAACGTGAGCCGTCTTGCGTAAGAAATAGTCAAAGTCTCGAAGGTTTTCGTCAAACTGAAGAGGGTCTTCGTCTCTGTTGACTGTTGCAATTTCCAAAAGCAGATTGTTTAAGAAAAACTGGACTTCTTTCCCTTCTGATTTGATGTGAAATGCCAGGTCAAGTCCAGAACCTTCTTCTCTAACATCACAGCCGAGGGTTTGAAGAATTGTTTTTACAATGGCCACAACAACAGGCGAAACCAATGATAAAAAATTGTTTATCTTTTCAATTTCTATTTGATTTTGCATTACGGGATTCCTTTCATTGAGAAGAAGTTTTTATTTGCAAATTAACATCAATAATCCTCTGGCAATAAACACGTCACATGACTGACATCATCGATAAACCACAGTCTCTGCCCATCAATCTCAAAAACTTGCAGATAATCTAAGCCGCCTTTTTGCTTAATTTCCTTTAGAAGCATTATGTGTGCTGCAATAATCACTGCTTCACCGAACTTTTCTACGGCAGCACGCGTGGAAAGAAACTTACCGCTAAACTGGTATGAACCTTCTTTCTCCTGTGGCAAGAGTTTGATAGTCTTGCCGTTAATGGGTTGTTTAAGTGGTGCAATCATAATTTAGACCTCCAAGTAAAAAGATTAATGCTATGTTTTCTTTTTGAAATGTTGGTGGGAGCAGCAGGCTTATTCAGGGCTTATTCCAGCATCTTCAGCTTCTTCTGGCTCTTTGTGCGTGGTAAGGTACTCAAATGCCTTCTGAAGTGCCAGTATCGCTTTAGGAAGGTCATTTAAGCTCAGGCTATTGGTGCCGTTCCATTGGCCTGTTTTGTCTTTATACCTGACTTCAATGACAACCTTGGGCAGTGGAATTGATTTGCCTGCCTTTTCAATGATGTTTCTAAAGACCGCTGCTCTAACAGCTCCAACCTTGAAAACAATTTCTGGTTTTGACATTTTCCGCTTATTCCTCCTATCGATTGGATATACCAATCAGTACGATCGTACAAGGCGATAGGGGTTTATAAATCTTTTGGCTGATGCTGAAAATCACAGGCCGAGAGAAGGTGCTAAATAAGCGTCCTTTTTAGGGAGCGACTTTTAGTAAGACCTTCTCTAATGCCGCTGTTGAATAATCAGCATCAGGAGCGAAATGTCGTCGGTAGAAAGTATTGCGGCAAGCTAAAAAGATGGGATGAAGGAAGAAGAAAATAGGCGATGAGCAGATAAAGATAAGGTATGTGTAGATTATATTGGATACAGCAGCGGCTAAGTTGAAAATTGCCTGCATTCTTGGCCTTTGCCTGAAATTCCGCTCTTTCCAGGCGGGAACAGACCAAGTTTCAAAAGGCATTTAAATCCAAAATTTCAAAAACCACTTTGTTTGCCCTGACAATGTTTTTCTCTCTGAGCATTTTGTCAGGATTGAAAGCAGCTTTTGATGTTTTGATTATCCATGCCTTCAATGTATATTAAGATTTTGAAGTTTATAAATCTTTCGTTTTTTGATAAACGTGTCTTTAGAGAAATAGTTGTTGGAACCAATAGTTGCTGATGGGTATAATTCCGAAAAATAGAAATATGAGCACAAGGGATAAGGTATGGTCGCTATAAACCCAGAAAGGATAAAAGTTATAAAGCTAAGCGAGGAAGAACAGCAGGCCATACTGCAGTACTGTCCATATCTTGAGCCTGATACATCGTATCAGATAGCCAATTCCACCGATGGCGTCGTTCAGTTAATAGATTACGAAGCATATAAACTCAGAGCCATCATCGATGAAGAAATTTACAGAATAGACAACGAAAAAGCAAAAAAAATACTTTGCAAAGTTTCCAATAAGTTGTGCCCTAATCCTGCAGTTGCCTCTATAGCCGAGCAGTTGGTGGATAAGGATTTCAAGAGTATTGATGAGTTACAAGAGGAAGTCGCAAAAATTAATGAAAGGTATAATAACACGCCAGACCCTGAAATGGCCGGCTTAAGCCCAAATCAGGTGTTCAGACTCGTCAACCTGCCCTGGGAGAATGATAACTTTGCTATCAAGTTCAATAACCAGCTCAGTATTGATGATGTGTATGGCTCTTATTTTTACAAAAATAGCATGATCTTGCTGAATACCTTAATAGAGCTTGAGAGCGAAAACACTGCCACTGTCGCCGGAAACTTGAGCAGAAGCGTACTTAAGATTCTATTCGGCAGGATTATACTTCGAGAGGTGGAGATGCTCTTTGTTGATGAATTTAACCGCTCCTTCAATGAAAGAAACTTCTACACAATACATGAAACAAGAATAATCTGCCAGATGGCTAACCTTATCAGAAAAAAGGGTAGAAAATTTCTTGTCACCAGAAAATATAGAGACCTTCTGTTAAATGAGAATGCCGGCAAGCTTTATTACCTGCTGTTCAGTACGTTTTTCAAAAGGTTTAATATTGCCTACAGAGATGGCTTTCCTCCACTATATTCCATACAGTCAACAATTCCATTTAGCTTTTACGTAATAAAAAGGTTTGCCAATGATTTCTGCAGCGTAAATAACCTGGAGGGGAAAATATTTCTACCTGCCATCAGAAAAGAAATAACAAACCAGAGTAAGGTACGCTGGGGTATTAAAGGATTGTTCCATACCAGGATAATTGAGCCATTGATAAGTTTCGGGCTGATTGAGGTTATCAGGAACTCAGGACGTTCGGTCTTTAATGTCGAATCTATCAAAAAGACGGAATTATTTGATAAGTTTATGAAATTTTTTCTGTAGATTCAGGATGACTGGAAAACAATTTCCAAAGCTTAATAGCGAAAATGCCAAGCTGGTTATAAAGAAGATAAGAGAGGTCCTCGGCCCTGAAATAACTGATATGCTGGACAAATCGGGTATCAACCCTAATCATCTGATTCGTTTCCAATATATCTCAAGTCTCTGCACAAATGCAAGAGAGCAGAAGAACATATCCTTAAAACAGGCATCTGAAAAACTGAAGATACCTCAGTATCGCCTCAGAGAAATAGAAAGCGGCAGCACAAAAGCTATCCTGCCGGATATTCTTGATAAGTACCTGGATTTTCTGGGGCTGACAGATGCTTTTTGTGACTGGCTAAAGGACAACGAGGATATTTACAAAAGCATTCAGGGCAATCGTGGCAAATAAACAACCCTTGTTAATTCAGAGCCAAAGGTTTATAAATCCATTTGGTTTCACCTTAGAATGCAAATCGACAATTCCGAACTGTCTACAGAACCTGTCAATGTCAATAAAGATAGAAGGTGTTCCCGAAAATACGAGCGCTTCGGCGAAATCATAAGATACCTTACATCAAATGAACTTGCACAGCTATTTGACAGCATCGACAACTACTTTCACAAGCTTATGTTCGAGGTCATCTATGAGCTGGGTTGTCGCGTCGGCGAATTCGTGAGAATCCAGATAAAACATCTAAACTTTAGCCGAAGCACAGTTTTCTTTCCTGCAGAAAATACAAAAACCAAGCACGCAAGGATAAGTTATTTGCCCAAAGGCTTAACTAATGAAGTAAAAAGTATGCTAAAACAAAAAGGATTGATGAATAAACGTGGGGACAGGGTAAGAGTGCCGGAAGCATATCTATTTCACCCAGGAAAAAGGCGGAATCAGCCATATACGGAAAATAGAATAAGACAAATATTTCAAAAATATGTCACTAAAGCCGGTCTTCAGCAAGTATACGGCAAAGACAGCTTAGGCAGAAATCTAAAAATGTTCACCGTCCACAGTTTGCGACATACGCATTGCATGACTTACATTGTTGACAAAGGTGTGCCATTACCTATTGTACAGAAACAAATTGGCCACCTCAGTCTTAAGACAACTTCTGTTTACTTACAGCCTTCAACTGAAAAGATGGCTGAAGCTTATAGCAAAGCAAGAAAAGAAAAAGATACTGAAAAAACCTCTGCTTCTTATGGAAACTGACTTATCATAGAACTCTTACTTTTCAATCATTTTTTCGGGATTCTTTAAGGGAGTCAAATTTCACATCTAGGCAGTAATGTGAAGGATATCAGACAAAATACCAACTCCCACCGTGTAGAAAATTCCGGAAAGAGATTAAAATCGTCAAACGTGAAATTATTTGAAAATATGGGCGCTTTTTTAATAAAAAGCTCCCTCATGTGCAGGCCGAAGACGTAAGAACCGCATCAACTATATTTGAGAACTTCGAGATCTCTTCTGATTTAAAAGAGCAAATGACTTTGAAATGAATTTGAAAATTGTGTATAATCTATATGTCTCAGAGGATATTTTAAGGCACTGCAAAAAGTAACTATGGGCACACTCATAAAATATAAGACTTGAATTTACCGATAAAAAAAGAGGGCCGCGATTTGCGACCCTCCCTTGCCGGCATCATTGTGTGTGGGACAAGCACGGCGGAACTTCGTGAAAGAAACAGGCAATCAAAAACTACGCCATTTTGACAGACTTGGCTTTAGAGAACAACTCTTTTTTGCGTGACGTCATCCTATAAAGGTTGAATCTGTTAACGCAAGTATTGGCTATCGCATTCAAAAAAATCAAGTGACAATTAATTACAAAATCGACGAAATATATTGCAGTAAGTTAATAATTATGATAATATATTGCCATGAGATGGGCAGATTTGTTATTTAAGGTGGCGAACGAGCCGGTTTTCCGCACCGGCTTTTTAGCTGCAAGTGAAACAAGTGTAGGAAAGTTGCGTCTGCAGCTGACTCGTTGGGCTAAAGCTGGTAGGCTGATCCAGCTTAAGAAAGGGTTATACACTTTAGCTGAGCCCTACAGAAAAGTAGTGCCACACCCTTTTGTTCTCGCAAATGCGATGAAAAAAGCATCCTATGTCAGCTTGCAGTCGGCGCTATGGTACTATGGAATGATTCCTGAGCATGTTCCTACGGTTACAAGCGTTACCACACAGAGACCGGAAGACGTAGGGACACCATTAGGTCAATTTGTATTTCGGCACATCAAGAAAGGCTGGTTTCACAGTTTTAGACAAATTGAGCTTGGTTCGAATCAAAAAGCATTCATTGCCACTCCTGAAAAAGCCCTGCTGGACCTGGCGTATTTGACACCAAGTGCAGATAATCATGATTTCTTAACCGAGCTTAGACTACAGAATTTAGAGCAGCTTAGTATCGACGCGATATTGGAACTGGCAGACAAGAGTAAAAGCACGAAACTGTGCAGGACTGCCAAATTTATTACAAAATTAGCTCAACAGGAGGCAGAAGAAAAACTGTGAGGGAGTTTCTCAGGCAGATTATAAATGGTGTAGAAAATCAGATCCTACGCCGCTGTATCATTAGAGAATATCTACAGGCCCGGTTGCTCCAGTCGTTACAGGAACGCGGAGTTTTCAACACGTGGGTATTTCAGGGCGGAACCGCTTTGCGGTTTCTCTACGGGATGCCGCGCTTTTCTGAAGATTTGGATTTTGCTTTAATCGAGCCGGGAATAGAAGACAATTTCCGTGAGAACCTGACAAATGCCAAGAAGGTTTTCCAGGCAGAAAATTATGACATCAATATTCGGATTAACGACACAAGAACCGTCAAGTCCTCCTTTATACGCTTCAGCGGACTGTTATTTGAGTTTGGCCTTTCTGCTCATAAATCAGAGAATCTTTCTGTCAAGGTGGAAGTAGATACAAACCCGCCTTTAGGGGCGAACATCAGTTCAACCGTAGTTAGGCGGCATGTTACTTTGAACTTAAGACACCATGATAAGGCATCTTTACTTGCGGGCAAGCTGCACGCGGTTTTGGCACGCCGGTATGCCAAGGGCCGGGATATCTACGACCTTATCTGGTATCTATCTGACCGGACCTGGCCTGGGCCAAATATTGAATTGCTAAATAATGCGTTGAAACAAACCGGCTGGACTGGACCGGCGGTGACTCCCGGGAATTGGCGGCAACTTGTTTGCCAGCGTGTTGAAACGTTTCGCTGGAAGCAGATTATTGAGGATGTAAGACCTTTCCTGGAGCGAGCTGAAGATGTGGCACTATTGACAAAGGAAAATCTCATAGCATTACTGGGACAGTGATGTTCAACACCAAGTTAGGGCCAGACGGTGCTGTCTTGAGAAAAAGCCAATCGAGCCATAACGGGCTGAACCTATGGCATTTTTGCTGACGTCGGAAATTTTTATGTTTCAATACATTAGGTGTTGATTTTTTTATGAGAAAAGACAATTATGTAGGAGCCATAAGCACGACATGCGCATAAAAAATGGGAGGGTCACGTTGACCCTCCCAGGCCGGCATCGCTGAGGTGGCGGGTTTCGGTGGAACTTCGTGGAAGCACCGAGTCGCCTAGCGGTGCCGGATTACTTTTGACTTTTTAGCAACGCCTTAAAACTCTATGGGTCTATTTTTCACCTATCAGAATTTGGTTGGCAAGCATTATTATTTGTGGGGGTTTTACGTTTCGAGTTTTTAAGGTATATAGAGGAAACCAAAACGGTAACCGTGCCGCCAAGATCTGCCAGCCAGTCAACCAAACTTGCTGTTCGGTTCACAAGTGGCTGCGTAACTTCGTCAACAATACCAATTGCCGAAACAAAGAGCAAAAGGAACAGGATTTGCGCTGGACTGACAGCGGTCTTGACAGATAAAAGAAAAAGTAGGGTAATAAACGCATACGCAAGAGTATGCTGCACTTTGTCGAGACCTTTCATCTGCAGCACAGGCGGTATTACATCCGGAGGCAGATGAGTGAGAATAAGGACAACTGCGGTTAAGGCGACCGCAATGAGCAATCGCTTTATGTTGGGTACTGGCATACCGATTAGTTTTGGAAAACCGTCCTAACAATGGGTATTTAGGGGCACGAAATCAACAAGGTGCAGACACAACGAGTGTAGTTGTTGACTACTGACCTATCTTCTCAACCAGTACTCACAGTTGAGCAGTATCCGGACCAAGAAAACCTGCCATAGCACGTTCGACCGAGAGAATCCTGCTTCGCATCTGGTCGTGGTTTGCGATGTCTTCAGTTGACCAGCGTTTGAGCGATGGTTCGATGGTACGGTTACCATCAAGCAGACTCAATACAGGAACCGGTTTTCTTTGGTAGTAGAAGGATTTGATGTAGTCTTCGACCATTCCAAGCATAGTAGAAAATGAGTAATTCTGAAAGAGCCATTTAAGCTTAGGCAGCGTACTTTTCAGGTTCACATAGCACTTGAACCGACGCCACAAAGGCAGCGGCAGACGCGGTTGGTCAGGGTCAATTTCACGCGGATGGACATTTACAATCTTCACTATCCTATTCCCCAATTTGAGCAAATTATCTCTTTCGTCTGTTCGATATGTTCTCTTGACGAGGCACCGAAGACAATAGATTTGATGTTTTTTTGATTGGCCACATATTCAATCGCTTCTTTGGGCTTTACGGCTCCGGATGCCATAATAGACATAGCCATAGGCCTAAAGGACTTCTCGGCTAATACCTTCTCATATGCCTGCCTATTAGGACACATTAGATAGCCTGCCTTATTGATAGATGAACATACGAGCGGGTTCTCAATTCCACATTCCAACAGGAACTCAACGAGCCTCGGCATATTCATTGAGTTAAAGCCTGGGTCAACGCCATAGGTGGCTTTGATATGATCAGAGAACTCCACAAAGACTTTCTTCGCCTTCATACCCAGAAGCAGGTCAGTAACGATATTCTGGAGAAAAATGGCCCTGACGTTCAGGCCCTTGAATATTCTCATCTCGGCATCGACCAGTAGTTTCATGACCTCGATCATGTCGCGGTTGAAAATACCGCGTCCGCCCCGAATCAACGTCGTCAATGCCTCGCCCGCCGTGCGGCCCGTGAACAGAAAATCGTTGAGTGCGCCAATCATTCCCTTTTCATTGACTGCATTTGCATATTTATGTGCATACGGCATGGAGGGATAGAGCCTCAAGTCTGAGTACTTCTCCGGATGGGCTCGAAAATGATCACATAACTCTGCTACCCGATCATGGGTATTGAACATGAAGGCATGTATGCCACACTCATAGGCAGTGTCAATGACCCTTATTATCGCTTCTATATCCTTGAAACGCTCTGCTTGAGCCTGGGCTTTTTCCTCAGACATATGGTTAATACCAAAGAACTGATTATCGCCGAATATGATTCTATCCATTCCCAGTTCTCCTTTTCCCTGCATCCTCAATAATTCTCTCTATCATCATGTCAGTCTTCAGCCCCTCTTCAAAAGAGCACTTTTTAGAAGGAGTCTCGTTTATAATGCAGTCAATGAAGCAATCCAATTGGCGCGTGAACTCGAAGCCACGAACATAGAATCTCACCGGCTCGACAAAGTCTGTGATATAACGCTCGTTCCAACCTTGCGTAAAACCATCAAATTCTGGTTTGTTCCGGAAAAACACTTTGTAAGAGTGAAGGTCGGCAATGATCTTGCCCTTTCTTCCAAATATCTCCATCCTGTAGGCTGGCTTGCGGTAAGATGGGTCACTCCAGTTCACAAGCAAATTGCCTCGCAGATTATTCTTGTACAAGAACGTCGAGCAAAGTGCATCCTCCACATTCACTGAATGGATACTCTGAAGGACGCTGCCACAGATTTCATCAGGCACACCAATGAGATAGTTGATGAGATCTATACTGTGAGAGGCGAAATCATAAAGACAGCCGCCGCCCTCCTGCTTCTTTGAACGCCACCCGCTTTTCGCATCCTTCAAAAGGGTAGGGCCATACATTTCCATCTTGAATGTGAGCAAATCGCCAAGCACACCTGCATCCAGCAGTTTCTTTACCTGAATAAAGACATCATTGAACCTGATGACATAGCCAATCTGGTTGACAAGCTTCTTGCCTTTGAGCATCCCAACAAGCTCCTCGCCCTGCTGGACATTCAATGCGAAGGGCTTTTCGACAAAGATGTGCAGATTGCTCTGGATGGCGTATTTGACAATTTCAGCATGCATACCCGTCGGGGTGGCTACAATCACGAAGTCCGGCTTCGACTTATCAATCATCTTGCGATAGTCTTTGAACGTCTCAACCCCGGTGTACTTACCTATGTTCTTGAGCATGAACGACGATGAGTCGCACACAGCAACAAACTTAACTTCCGGATGGTTGTTCAAAATAGAAAAATGGGTCAGCCCCATCCGACCAAATCCGATCACCGCACCTCTAATCATAAATATCTTTCACAGAATATATTACTTACTGCACAAACTTCCTATATTTATTGAAACATCTTGCTATTGAGATTCTTATATGTGTAATCATCAAGTTTAAAAATATGTCTATATTTATAACGAGTAAGAAGATGCTTAATTTCTAATATCGCTTTGGCTAACCAAGGTATTTTGGGAGTTGCCTCCCGACCTTGTTTCTTTCTATTTTCCATTCTTTCCTCCAACAATGAAGAAACAGGCATAAATACACAATTATTTTTTGAAGCTAAATAATGAATGGCATCCACAAATCCCTTATCAATTCTTCCATCTTTCGCAAAATATCCGAGATGTGAAAACACAATACAAGTCCCTCTCTCTATTTCCAAGTTATCTATCGCATTTCTGTTAATTATCCTGTTAAATATCCATGGATTAGGAGCAAAGGTCGCTGAAAACCAATAATTACAGTATTCACTTCGCCGAGGGTCTACATAAGGCATATATTTGTCAAAGTTAGCAGTTAATTAGGTCGATTGTATGATTACGACTGAATTGTATAATTCGCTTATGGACATCTCCCCAGTAGTAGTCACTCGAAGGGTCTTCGCCCTGATAAACACCCGCATATTGAGGATACATCATTTTAACTAACGCTCTCAATGGCCAACTAAATCTTTTATATCCTCCGTAAATACTATCTTTGTTATAGGCATGATTAATCTGTATCTTAGGATATTCACCAAGAAGCCTCTTAAACTCTTTTAGCCCTTCAAGTATTTCTTCTCTCTTGTAATCCCCGCTTCCAACATTATGAAGACCTATTTCATATCCCTTGTTCCTAAGAGATTTTATAAACTCAAGATACTCTGGCCTTTGAAGAGAATCTCCTTTTGAGTATTTATCGCGAGGCGGATAAACCCATACTGTTTTTGTAATAAAAATTCTTTTTTCATAAAGGAAATCGTAAATAGGTTTGATATTTTCAAGGAAGGCATCATCAGTGTCGTCTATTATTGTAAAATGAAATTTATTGTCTTCTTGACGCCTGTTCTTCTTCATTCTTTTCTGTCTGATCAATGATTTCATCTTGTTTTTATGATTTGCTATGTGATGAGAACTAAAAAAAACGTCTACCAGCCCGTATAAAAGCTTTTCGATCTTTGGCAGTCGGAAATGCATAATAGGTGGCATCTTCTTGCCGGTTAGGCTTTCGCTGAACCGTACCTTCTTTTATCTGCTTTATTGCCTCTATAAGGGCCTGTGCACCTTGAGCTTTAATCTTTTTGACCAGATTATCCCATGTGTCATCTGGTGTTATCTCAATTTCTTTTTGAACAAGTATATCGCCATTGTCAAGCTTTGCTTCAAGATCATGAACAGTCGCCGCGGTTTTGCGTTCGCCGTTTTTTAATACCCAAAATGATGGCAACATGCCTCTATATTTAGGTAAAGGAGCTCCGTGCACATTAATACACCCCATAGGTATTCTATCTCTGATTTTTCTACCAACTATCTGCGGACAGCTTATTGAAATAAGCAAATCAGGCTTGTCCTTATCGAGGATGTCCTGAAACTGCCGATCTTTAACTTTAGGCACATTATAATAGGGAATATCAAAAGCCTTTGCAACCTGCTCAATGGAGTAAAACGGCCCACCTTTTAAAGGTCTGCACAGCTTAGCTCTCAGCTTATCGAATATAACTCGCCAACCCATAATCCAGGTACCTCTTAAACCAAAGAGCCGGAAATGCTTCATAAAACCCTTAACCGAGCCACCATGCGTACTCATAACGGGCAATGATACAATACAGACAACCTCATCGGGAAACTCTCTGCAAATTTTCGCGAAAGACATTGGGAGATATAGATATTCTTCCTGGGTAAGTATGATAATCTTCATGACACTATTTCTTTCTTTTTTTGATGTTTTAATTCATTAGCACATACAGGAAAAAATTTGGAGAAAACTCGAAAAATGGGTCAGCCCCATCCGACCAAATCCAATTACCGCGCCTCGTAACATATAACTCTCCTCATAATTACCGCTTCATTAGAAATGCTTCCAGATCAAAAACGTATTTTGACATGCCTTTTTAACAAGGGGGTGTTCGTCGCACTTTCTCAGGCCGACCGGCTGAAGCCCTAAAATTTCTGTACCAGTCCTTTCCATATTGCGCGGAACATGAAGATGGAAGGCCACACAACGATCCTCTTGAAGCGTATGCGCGGTTGAAGGCACAGTCGCCACAGCCATTCCATGCCGATGCGCTGAATCCACATTGGTGCCCACATGATTGCTCCTGAAAAGCAATCAAAGACTCCGCCAACACCGCACATCCACGGCACGCTGATCTTATCAATATGTTCGGCTATCCATCTTTCCTGCCTGAGCAGGCCTAATCCTACCCACAAAATATCTGGACGGGATTTATTGATTAGGTCCACAACCTCTTTGTTCTCTTTTTCCGTCAGCGGACGATGCGGATGACTACAAGTCCCCGCAACAATCAAACCCGGGAACTTTTCCTTTAATTTCTCAGCCATCAAAGCCGCTATGCCTTCTTTCGCACCATAGAAGAAGTGCCTCCATCCTCTACTTAAACCATACTCACAGCATTTTAGAAAGAGTACAGGACCATTCAATCTGGGAATTCTATACCCCCAAAAGCGCCCTGCTATAACAATCCCGATACCATCGCAAAGAGAGAATGTCGCATTGTGGATGAAATCCCTGTGCTCCGGAATCTTCACCGCGTGATACATCGACTCTGTATTCGTAATGGAGATATACCGCCGCTTGGAACGCTCGCGGATACACTCATCCATTTCAGAAAGAACATCCTCAAACGACACGCGCGAGACCGGAATCCCACACAACTCAACTCGTTGGTCATCTTTGTGCATATGCTGTCACCGCACCTGCTTTATCAGTGGGCGAGGTCATTTGGCTTGATGTTATCCCATACGTGGCTGAGCTTGGCTGTCCCGATGATAAGTTTCACCACCCGGTGCGAAGTGTTGGTAATTTCGTATTCAAACGGTATTTGGTATGTGGTGTTTTTAATGTCCCGTGATATTTGTAGTTTGACGGCAGCCATGATTACACTGGGGTCAAGCCCTGTCATAACAATGGTTCCCGCATCGATTGCCTCGGGTCTTTCTATTGCATTGCGGACCGTTATCGCAGGAAATGACAAAATTGCAGATTCCTCACAGATAGTACCGCTATCAGAAACAACACATTTGGCTTTCATCTGAAGATTTACGTAATCAAGGAAACCAAAGGGTTTTAAGAACCTAATTTTTTCAGACGGTTTTCTTTTGCCCAGAGATTTCAGCCGTTTTCTCGTCCTTGGGTGGGTTGAGACAATTACGGGCAGGTTATACTCACTGCTAATGCCTTCCAGAGCGGCAAGCAGCTTCAAAAAATTCTCACTATTATCGACGTTTTCCTCACGATGGATGCTGACCAGGAAATATTGTTCTTTTTTCAAGTTCAGTTTTTTCAATATATCAGACGCCTTTATTCGCTCCATGTGTGTCATCAAAACTTCTTTCATAGGTGAGCCGGTAACATAAATTCGGCGATGGGGCAGTCCCTCGGAGATTAGATGTCGACGAGCGTGCTCAGTATAAACAAGATTGAAATCGCTGATATGGTCGATAATTCGCCGATTTGTCTCTTCAGGTACATTCAAATCGAAACACCGATTTCCAGCTTCCATATGATAGATCGGAATCTTGAGTCGCCTGGCCATAATTGCCGCAATACAGCTGTTCGTATCTCCAAGGATTAAAACGGCATCGGGTTGTTCCTTCCTGAGTATTTGTTCGGCAGAAATAAGAATATTTCCGTAGACATGCCCAAGACTGGAGGTGTCAACACTCATAAAATAGTCTGGTTTTCGAACATTCAAATCCTTAAAGAACACCTCGTTCAGTTCATAGTCATAGTTCTGGCCGGTGTGAATAATCTTATGGTCAACATGCTTATCAAGCATCGCCATTACACATGACAAACGGATAATCTCCGGCCTGGTGCCTAAGATAGTGACAACTTTCATTGGTTCTCCTGTAATTGAAGCTTACACTTCCTCGTAAAATGTGTCGGGATCCTTCGGGTCAAACAATTCATTCGTCCAGAACAACGTCAAAAGGTCTGTTTGGCCTATATTTGTGATATTATGCGTGTGAAAAATCGGTATCTCGATGCTCGCCAGCTTATTACCTGAAACTTTATACTCAATAACCTTGTCTGTTCCAATCCTGCGAAGACGAATAATTGCATCGCCCTGTACGACACAAAACTTTTCCAATTTCCTAGTATGATAATGATTGCCCCGCGTTATGCCCGGCTTAGTAGTAGAATAGAAAACCTGCCCGCAACCTTCCTGTTTGAGTACTTCAACGAGGGAACCACGGTCATCGGAATGTAACATCGGATACTGCTGGTAGTCAGCGTCTTTCATATAGGTCAGGAATGTATTATATAGGTTACGTTCAAATGTGTTTTTTAGCTTAGGCACGGTCTTCTTTTCATAATAATACTCCTTGAATCTCTGCAGCAATGCCAATATTTCCGTAACCTTGGCATTAGCTGTAGGTTTGACACGCATTATATCAACGCCTTTCGGAGGATTTTTTATCATCTTACACATCAAATCTGTCAGTTCATTGATGTAAATAAGATTCATTTCACTATCAACCATAATTTTTGGCTGTTCATTATGCGTTAACTGGTAGCAGAACGTAGCAACAACAGAATTATAATAAGGCCTACAATAATCACCAAACACATTAGGAATCACCAGAGCAGTAAAGGATGCATTATTACGAGTTGCCCACTCACTAAGCAAACGCGTCCCATCTCTTTTTGAGCGACCGTATGGATTGTCCATATCACACTGAGTTGATGAGGAGAATATCACATAAGACGTTCCTTTAATCTCTTCCATACTCGCTATCAACTTATTAACCAGTTCTACATTAACATGGTATAATTCAGTTGGGTCACCACGATTCATAGCAGCAAGATGAACAACCACATCGCACTTAGCTAAATATTCCTTCAGTTTTTTGTCATCCTCAAAATAGGAATCTTCAAAGGGCATAACAACCAAAATGCTTTCCTCCCGAAGCAGACGGTCACGAAGATGGGAACCAATAAATCCTGCCATTCCGGTAATTCCCACATTTATCTTTCTCATATATTTTCTCCTATGAATACATAGTGCAATGGCAGCCAAAGATAGCCCCGACAAGTCTGGAGGAGTTTTAGTTCTCAAGCTCGGCCCTAATCTCCGGGAGGGTCAGTAACAGCTCTTCTACCTCTTTGACATTGAGCCTTCGGGTATTATGAGAAGTGTAATCCTCCATTGATACCTCTTGTAGGTCACCGACGATGAAGTACTTTGTATAATTTAAACTACGGTCATCAATACGTATCCGATAGTAATCACCCAAATCTTCGGCTCGCCGCAGCTCTTCTTTGCTAACCAGTGTCTCATAGATTTTCTCGCCATGCCGCATACCGATTATTTTCTTGGGCACGTCAGAATTGAATATGTTCTTTAGGGCGGTGGCTAAATCATCGATTGTGCAAGCCGGTGCCTTTTTAACGAACAGGTCTCCGGGCTCTGAATGAGTAAGAGCAAAAAGGACCAGCTCAACTGAATCTCGCAAGGGCAACAAAAACCGCGTCATTTCCGGCACCGTGATGGTAATGGGTTTGTTTTCCTTTATTTGTTTTATGAAAAGCGGTATTACCGAGCCCCGGGAGCACATTACATTACCGTATCTTACACATGAAACGATGGTACCCCTTGATGACCCTTTGCGTGATACTGCTTTTGCCACTTTTTCCATAAGGGCCTTGGTCATACCCATAGCATTGATTGGATAAACAGCCTTGTCCGTACTCAAACACACGATATTTGAAACGCCATGAGCGATTCCAGATTCAATAACGTTATGGCCGCCTAATATATTTGTGAGGACCGCCTGCATCGGGAAGAACTCACAGGAGGGTACCTGCTTCAGTGCGGCTGCATGAAAAACAAGGTCTACTCCTTTCATGACGTTGTTCACGCTGGCAATATCGCGAACATCACCAATGTAAAAATTGAGCTTTTCATTATTCAGCGCAATCCGCATCTCCTCCTGTTTGCACTCATCACGGCTGAAGATACGAATTTCCTTGACACCGGTATCCAGAAGAGACCGGACTACCGATCTTCCAAAAGAACCAGTTCCGCCGGTAACCAGGATGGTTTTCCCCTCTAAAGCTTTCATACTATTTCTCCAATTTTATTGCTTTTTCGTAAACAGACATCAACCGCTCGTAATGTTTTTCCAGGAAATATCTCCGCAAAGCCTTTTCTCTTCCTGCCTGTCAGATCTACTGACACAATGCTGGGTTCACCATTTGTTCAGGAGTTTCTTCATAGAATATCTTGGTCTCATAGCTGCAGCGCAAAACAGCCGCGCCACACTTCTCAGAATCCGTCCATGTCCTTTATCAAGGATAGATCGCCTGTACTGCCAGATAGACCAATCGTCAATTTTATTAAGAATCTTATTAAGTTTATTACGCCCATCCCATGATTGTGCAAAGTCTTCGAATTTTGGTTCATCAAGGGATTGACGTCGACATTTAGCACATGCAATTCCATAAGCATAGGCACAGCGTAGTTCGTCCTGCTTATTCAGAGCATCTGAATTCTCGTGAATCCGGTAATAATGCAATACACGGTCTAAATTTGCCGCTCGACCGACTTCGCAGAGTCTCAAACAAAAATCAATCTCTTGACCGGTGCGGTCGATACGATACCCTCTAACAACTCTTACGGCTTGCGTCCTCAACATTAAACAAGAGTGCCCCACACCCGAACTGCCCATCATCATCCGTGCATAAATATCCTTGTGTGCAATTGGGACACGAGGCGCTCTAACGATACGACCTCCAGCGATGAACGCCACTTGTGTTCCCAGTATGACAACGTCTTCATGCTGCTCCATGTATTTCAACTGTTCTTCCAATCGGGTCGGAGCCATTACATCATCAGAATCTATCCTCGCTATATATTTTGTTTCGCACAGATTGATTGCTCGATTTAGTGCCGCTCCCTGCCCCCGGTTTTCTTGGTGGATGACCACAACTCGCGAGTCTTTAACTGTTTCAAGGTAATTTGCCGAATCATCGGTCGAACCATCATCTATAACTAACAGACGAAAATCTTTTAACGTCTGAGCCAATATGCTATCAACTGTCTCAGGAAGAAAAGGCATACCGTTATAGACTGGGAGAACAACTGTTACCAGTTTATCTTTAGTCTTCATTCGCTACTCCTATACTTTGCTGTAGGTTGCCTGTTTTGGGTGTGTGGACACACCCGCAGCCACAATTCCAGCGTAAATACACATAGTAAAGAGATGCCCGAAGGAGCCGTCTGTTATAGCAAACAGAGCAATAAATATGGAGCAGGCAAACACTGCTCGCATGACGGATTTATCGGTGCTTGTTTTACTCTGCTTAAAAACCGTTCGCAAGATAGAGCACCAGCCAAAAAGATAAGTGAAAAGACCGGCCAATCCTCCAGTTAAAAAAAGAGAAAGATATGCATTATGTGGTGCGTAGATATCATCCTCCGCCATCGTGCGAACAACCGCACCCGGGCCACTACCAAAAACAAGGTGCGACTTTGCCAACTCAAAGTACCTCGGCCATAGTTCAAACCTTTGGCTCGTGTGTATTGGCAAAGTAGAACCTTCTTCACCACGAAACGTTCTCTCCCAAGATCGCGCTATACCCAGTCCAACAAACAAAGACAACATGATCACAAAAATAATTGCAGGGCCTCTTCTAAAACTCTTCACAGCGGAAGGATAGAAAACAAGGGAACTAACCGTTAATGCTGCAATGGAAGTTCGACAACCTGCCGCCAAATTGACAAGAATAAGAAACAAAATAACTAACCAGTCTCTTGCTTTTAGTTCACCAAGTTTCGAGAAATATAGCAAAGTAATATAGGACGTGAGGACTGCTAATTCGGAGGCACCCTGCAAGCCAGTAAGCTGGTAATTACTGCCCCCCCACAAGTTGCGCAAGCCACTACGCAGACCAAAATACGAGGAAAACACCCCACCCACTATAGATAAAATGACTGCTAACATGACGTAACGTCGCCATTGGTGTAAATACGTGGCTGGATTCTCACCGTCAATGAGAGCAGCTCCCAGAATTATTGGTATCAAAAGTGTCATAGAGGATTTTATGTCAGTGAAGGAACGGCCTTGCCATACAAGACTGATTATGCTGCATCCAATAAACGGTAGGAAAGGTAAAATGAACTTATGGACCCCGAGGCCCCTTGGTCGAATCAAGAAGAGGAATATTGCGACTATCAAGAACAGAAGCTTATGAAGGCTTTCAATGGGTGTTCCTTCTCCAACACTTGGCCTGAATAGTGACCAACTGCTAAACGAACCGAGGATCGCTAGCAAGTAGAGAGTGTATCTTCGTAATGTCCTATGTATCATGAGTGCCTTACTGCCCCCACTTTATGTACGAGATGCAATGATAAATTTTCTGTCGTAAATCTACAGTGTTATTATCGATTAAGCCCTCATTACACAATTAGACGAGGTTTTGGTGATCAGGTTAGCTATTTTATCTGCAAATGCGTTAAATTGATCCGTCAACTGTATGAGTCTCTGTTTTACAGACTGCTTATCGAAATTGTGCATAGCGTTATCTGTGATTTGGATAACATGGTCGATATCATTCATACCCACTCCGTCGATGTAATTAGTATTATGAAGCCCGAATAATTTTAACAGACTGAAATACTTTGACAATCCATTTTTAGTTACTACACTTTTATGACATGCTACTGAAACCACAGGCGTAAGATTTTTTAAACTAAACAACGTATCGTGGAACCGGCCGGTAACAACCAAGCGACAATCTCTGAATATCCCTGCCCATTCAAACGGCGATATATCGCTAAGACAGAGATCTCCATACCTTGCCGGATCCAATAACAGGACCTGAAAGCCTTTTGATTTGTAATAGGCGGCAAGTTCTGCTGCCAGCTTAAAGAATCTCCATAGATGCAACAGTACAGTTGGTTTGGAGAAGTCTATATTTCGCTCTTGTACAACTTTCTCACGGCAGGTGTAGTCAATATCATACGCAAACGTTGGGTCCGCAACCATTTCGAGTTTGGATTCATCTTTAACCCCCAAATCCCTCATCAAAGCAAAAGTTGAATCATCGCGTAAACTTACAAGATCAAAACTGTTTATCGATTTCTCGACAGCTCTTCGTTGATTGGAACTCAATTGGTCTAATGTCAGCACTCCGGCTGATGCGGCACACATAGCCTTTTTGCAATTGATTTCGGGTGGCAGGCAATACGGGGGCACACTGTCCTGCCTAAAATGGTATGGCAGAAATTGAAGTATCGTATCGCTTCCCACGACAATAAGGTCATATTTCTGCTCATTAATAAATTTCCATGCGCGTTTGCTATCACGGGTAACCAACTTCTCACGGCTCGTCGCCAAATATTTCTTTTGCACCTCCTTGTATATGCCGTATCTCTTAAGGTCTCTTATAAAGGTCCCTATTGTTAGCCGAGTCCGAAGGCTCTTGGGTAAGAAATATCCCCTTAAGTATCTGAGATCGACAAGTTCCACTCGGTCCTCCGGAAATCTCTTGTTCAGCGTTTTCAACATGGAATAGGCCTGGAGAAATGTCCCTGGATTCTCAGACCAAAAATATGTTAATATCCCAATCTTCATTACTCAAAAATGCCCTTTTGTTCTCTCCCCGGCCAGTAATTCACGAGTAATCGACTTAACTTGGCAGATATTAGCCTGTCATACCACTACAAATAACCATCTCATTCGAAAAAACTCGCGATGACAATGTTATTTGTATCCTGTCTAGGCGGTGCTTTTGGTTTTATACCGGGCTTGCCCACAGCAATCATACTCACAGGTACTAGTCCCTTTTTTAGGTTAAAGTACTCGTAGAATCTTTCATACTGAGGGCGATCTATACGCATGTTATTGAAGCAATCCCACATCGCAAAGCCAATCCAACATGCTCCGTACCCTCTCGCATGAAGCACCAACAACATATTCTGTATGAATGCGCCACCATCAAGGTAAGCATAATGTTTTTGGATTTTATGGTATGGTTCAGTGTTTATCAGGATTACTACTAATAGAGGAGCATGAAGCCAAAACTTGTGGTGAAAATACTTGAGTAAGAATTCCTTATCCTCTTGCCTGTTAATGAATAATGTTTGCCAGAGTTGTGTGTTGCAGGAGGATGGAGCCCATTTTGCTATGTCTATGATCGCTATTATCTCATTAATACCAACTGTCTCAGATGTCCATTTCCTAACACTTCGACGCTCCCTCAGAACTGACAAAAAAGTATCTTCGGCAAGTGGAGTTACAGACTCATTAGGTGCTTTAGTATAGTTTACCTGAAGCTTATACTTGCTAATTAGAAATAATTCTAACGCCCAAGATATTGTTTTATCGATAGGAATCTCGCGAGTGCGCATCTCGTTAAGAAGGAATTCAAACTCCCTTATCACAGAATACGGCACCTTAGTATTCTGAGTGATGTGCAAATCCATCTGGTGGCCAACCTGCCGTATTTTTGCTCGAATAGTGTTTTCGTCTTTTACCTGGCGATATCGAACTTCGTAAAACAATCTGTTAACTACAGGCAGACGGACCAATATTCCTTTGATTACAGTTCTTGGTTTCATACCGGATCTCATATACTCGTAACATTTTGCCAAGGATTACAGTGTAGATCGTCCTCTTTTCAAGGAGCACACTACTCAACCTTCCTTTTATCGCTGTTTTCGGATCTGTTGAATCATTGCCAACCAATAAAGCCCCATGGAAACACCGTGAGCAATTAATAGAGACAAGGCCGCTCCCAAGCCCGCCATCCTTGGAATCAACACTAAGCATAAGATAATGCTCAATATTCCACCCAGAATAACACTGGCAAAATAGGTCTTTTCCATCCGGGCTGAGACGATATACTGTGAAGCAACACATCCCAGCGAAAAGACCATAAGGTAAATACCCAATACTCGCAAAATAGGCGCAGAAGAAGCGTATTCCGGCTTGAAAACAGTCGTCATAATCCATCCGGGAAACAATATTGAAGGGATAACAACCGGCAAAGCGGTGGCAGCCATAACACACGAATATTTGAGTAGGAATGATTTTCGCCGACATCCATTGTTTTGTGGACGTATCGCTCTTGCCGTAGCCGGGTTGCCAACACGACTAACCTGGCCAAGAAGTAACACAGCGACAGCTACAATCTGCCAGGAAGCAGCATAACTTCCAAGCTCGCCTGGTCCACAATAGTGTTTTAGGATTATCTGATTCAATGTGCCAAATGACAATGCACCCATGGATGCCAGCCATATCCAGAAATTGCTTTTAGATAGATAGACCGCCAGACTTATCAAGGGAGCCTTAATCACCCCAAAGTCAATTCGCCGAAAAGCCCACTTTTGTTGAAGCAGCAGGTAGAAAACTTCCGTGCCGAGCAAACCAAAGCCGATCCAGGCGATAGACAAGTTATTCGGTGACCAAAGGATTATCATCCAGATTAACAGAAAGTATAAAATCCGCTGGATAAGATTATAGACAGCATGGCGACCCATCTTCAGCCAGGCATCATACACCGGCTGCAAGTCGAGTGACTTAAGGGAATATGCAACCACGACAGCCATTAATCCCCATGATAGTGCGCCGGACGCATCAAAAGTGAATTTCCATATCAACAGCCCAACAATCACAAGCACTTGAATGCCGCCACGCAATAACAGACTTCCAGCCACTAGTTCTGCAAATCGGTGAGGGTAATGAATCAGGTCTCTCACCAGTGTCCGATCCATTCCATAACGGACAAACGCCTGTCCATACATCCCCAGAGCGATAGCATAAGCCAACAGGCCGAATTGCTCTTTCCCGATGACGTTGGCGATCTTGACCTGCGTCACGAAAAACAGCCCCGCCGCCAGAAAATTAAGTATTACCAGAGCGGAAAGATTCTGTAAATTCCGACTTTGGGATGCCACCAGACTGCGGAGGCGAGATATAAGGCATTCGGCCTGGTTGCTCTGAGGAACAGATACCACATCAATCTCTTTTAGCATATAACCACTAACCGCTGATTATACTATGTTCATCAATTAGACGATTGAACAGCGTTGCTCGGTGGCCGGCAGATTCGAGAGAGCCATTAACCAAAATCGCTATCTCAAACTCCATCGCTCCGGCTAAGCCGTGATTACGGGCCGGGGCATTCATAATGATAACATCGGACATATCCGACTGCCTATCGGCTGGCCGCCAAAGCTCGGTTCGGAGCGTTCCATCTTTATCTGCGGTCTTTAGAGAGACCCACGCAAAATCCATTCGCCGAGCGGCTTCGCAGATTGACTTCCACCACTCATCGAAGGTTTGGACATGGCGGAAAAGAAGCTGTAGTTCCTCAAATGTTCGGACCTCTTCCTTCGTCTGGCAAGTTACGGCGTACTTTTCCTTCAAACCAGCAATAGTCTCACGCAGACGGACTGAGCCAACAACACGGAATACTAAAAGCAGTAACAACAGAATGCAGAAGAAAATTGCGAGAGAATTAATATCGCGGGTGAGCATCATAAACATTCCGCAGCCAGCGGCGAGCAGCGTAATGGCATATATCATAAGAACCACGTGATGCTGTTTTAGGCCTAAAGCAAGCAGTCGATGATGAAAATGGCTGCGGTCTGGAGCAAATAGAGACCTTCGCTCAAGAAACCGCCGCAGCATACTGAAAAGCGTATCGAAAATCGGTATGCCTAACGCCAAAACAGGCAGAGCAAGGCCAACCAGGGCTGTTGATTTGCTTGCGCATAGAACACTGGAGGCACCAATTGTAAAACCTAAAAATAAGCTGCCACAATCGCCCATAAAGATTTTCGCAGGGTTAAAGTTGAAGGCCAGAAAACCAGTTAAACTACCCAAAAGGGCAAGCATTACTACGGCCATAATAACCTGACCACTATAAACGGCAAATATGGCAATGACTCCACAGGCAACTGCTGAAATACCTGCCGCAAGACCGTCCAGGCCATCGCTTAGATTAACCGCATTGGTGATACCGGTAATCCACAGGATGGTTAACGGCCAAGAAAACCAGCCAAAATCAAGAGTGAGCCAGTCTGCGACAGCTACCGATTTTATTCGGATGCCTGCAGAACAAACAACGATGGCAGCAGCCAGCTCGGCAAGGAACTTTATGCGTGCTCTTAGCCCTTTGATGTCGTCGATAAGGCCTACTAAGAAGATAAAACCGGCGGCACAAAGCAAAACCATCAGCCGAGGCAGAATGTCGCGAAATGCATTGCCAATTATGTTAGGCAGTAGTAGCACAGGCAGGACAAGACAGAGTGTCGGCGCAAAGATAGCCACACCACCCATACGAGGGATCGGTTTACTATGGATAGTCCGCACGCCCGGGTTGTCAGTCAGGTTATGACGGCGAGCGAACCAGATTAACACCGGTGTAATCATCATCGACAGCAGCAAGCAACCGGAATATACAAATAGATAAGTCTTCATCAGTCAGCATCTAAGAAATATAAACAGAAAAATGCTAAAAAATAATGGGTGGTAGTTGGTATTGATGACCGGCTTTTAGATTGCTTCAAGTAGGTCGGCATCTATTTCAATAAGCGCGCCCTGGCCAAGGATTGTTACTTCAAGCACCATGCGGGCTTGCCCATCTTTTCTCTGGATGAGTATGCCTTCGATACCCATCATAGGGCCGGATATGACCCTGACTCTTGTGCCGACTGTCAGGTTTGGATATACATCCAGAATTGCTTTGCTCATAAGTCCCTTTTCAATGGATGATAATTCTGAAACAAGTTGTTCCTGGTCATATACTTCGATTGTATGGCATAGACGATTTGTGGCCATAGCTCTGTAACGGTCTTTTTCTGTGCCGCAGATAAAAACATAAGAGGAAAAAAGCGGAACCAAAACTTTGCGTTTTCGCCCACCTGAGAAAATAATCTTCTCCCGCAAGGGAAGAAAATAGCCAATACCATGATTTAACATATCCCAGGCAAAGACCTTCTCAAAGCGCGGCTTTGTATGAGCCACCCACCAAATTCCAGTAAGTTCGGTTACCGAATTAACTTCCGGTGTTAAAATTGCTGGATTATCCGATAACTTAAGCATCTTAATTGCTTATCAATCATTCATTAAATTTGCGCGTACTACGTTCTCCTCGGTGCACCGAAATCTGCCAAAACCTTTCGGCTTTGAGCCATCAATTGCCAAAGACCAAATTTATGTAGTTCCCTCCATGAGTTAAGGTAATTGTGTCGCTCCCTCAACTGCCTTCGGATGTACCGAAAGCTCTGCAATGAGCCGTTCAGCCGCCTTAAACTGCGGTTGCAGTCGCAGACAGATTTTCGCCTGATGAATCGCCTCAGGTATTTGCTCTGTATCTGCAAGTAATTTTGCCAGATTAAAACGCCAATTTACCTGCCCGTAATCTAAGGCAAGTGCGCGACTGTAATATTCGATTGCTGCTTTGCTATCCTTTTCTCTTTGGCAAACTGCCGCTAAAGATGCTAAGACACCAGCAGAAACATCCGGCTGTGAACATTTTTCTTTTAACAGCGATGTTACTTGAGCTCTTGCTTTTTCAGCTAACTCTTTATGCTCTTGAATCTCTGACAGGCGGTTCGCCACATAGCTCAATCTGCCGGTGTCATACTCGGCAATAGCAACTACTAAATCCGGCCTATTGATGTGGTTGATATATACATCAGTAACATCGGCAAAGAGCCTTCCATCCAGGTCAGTAGCTTTCTTGAGTTTCGTAAGCGACTGTTCGACTCTGCCTTCTGTAGCATCCAGAAAACCTGCGACAAAGCACGCTGTAGGGTCACAAGGTGCAAGAAGGTATCCGGTTTGTATATGCTTAGCACCATTGGGGTCATCTAAAACAAATTTTTCCAGTTGGCCAGCCACACAATATGTTGCTCCAAAGACAGGACATAAAACCCGAGCATTGTGCAACTCGCTGATGATGCGAGGGACAAATTGGACCATCTGCTGAGGAATAATAACCTGGCCTGTATTAGGGTCTACTATCCTGCTTATAGAATACCAGCGGTAGACATTCAGCCAGTGGCGGTAATTTACATTCTCTGGCTGATAATCTGCGGCAGCGGCAGTTTGTGAGATTAACTCCTTAAATTCATCATTTGTTCCCTGCCAGTTTTTTTGCCTGAGACTATCTTCAGCGATGAGGGCCTTTTTCCAGTGGCTCTCGGCGACTCTTGCATTATTAGCACCCAGAATAGCCCAGACCCAGACTACCGATATGCAAACAAGAATAGCAATAGATAATGGCTTTCGCATCTTGGAATTTGTGCTGACTTGAAGGACTGTCTTGTTTTTTTTGCCAATCTGAGCCAGACCAATTAGTAGCGCACAGGAAATAGCCGAGAGCATAAAATTAGCTGGCAGATGCTGGCCAAAATCGCTTAAACTATGAAGCAAAATAGCCAGTAAACCAAAGCCTAAACCATAAGCAGCTGAGCGAATAGGGGTGTATGGACTGGTCACGTTTCGAACATAACTGACCCAAATACTGACCCACAAGGCAGAAAGTAGGGCTAAACCCACTAATCCGGTCTCTTCTGCTGCCTGGGCATATTCGTTTTCTGCGTGAGATGCCAGGGCCGCAATAGTCGAGCGGTCAAACATAGGATATACCACATCGTGTGTGCCAAGACCGGTGCCAAAAAGAGGAAACTTAGTCCACGCAATCCCAATATCTTTTACTATTTGCCAGCGACCGTGATACTCCTGAATGTCTCGAATTGTCGCTAATCTGTCATAGACTGCATCAAAGCCAATATACAGGACACAGATAAATGACCCCAGTGCCATAAGGGCCATAATCCAGCTACGGCCGTGAAGTGACTTTCGAGAACTTAAAACAAGTGTCGTGAAAGCAGCGGCAATTAACATACTTATCATCCCGCCTCGGGTTAAAGATACAAACAGTGCCGAAACCCCCAAAATTATCATAAAAATGAGGGTCCAAATAATTTTGGCTTGCGGAGAACCGAGGTATTCAGCTACTACTGGCGGTGTTACCTTTTTACCGGCAAAAGCCTCGTGCAACTTTACCATCAAAAGCCCCAGTGCTGCCCCAATCGAAAGATTCATAAACTGGCCATAGTGACTGTGATTAACAAAAGTACCGGAGTAGGCCTGGTTATCGCCTGTGGGTATTATCCAATAGATTTTTCCATTACCAAAAAGGTCTTGCGCGAGGGCCAGCATAGCGATTGAGCCGCCGATAATGGCAATCGCTGCCAGAAGTCTTTTTATCTGGTCGGTCTGTCGGAAAATATTTACTACTACCACAAAAACCGCGGCGACCGAAAGAACTAACCGCAGGTCATGTTCAGTTGCGTGCGGATAAAAACTAAGTGTCATCGATGAAAGAATCTCACGCGCGTTGGGTAAATCCGCCAAAAGCTCGTTTTTAATCTCTGCGGTATTCGGGGCAATTACTCTTACCAGTCCAGTTGGCAGGGGAATAAGCTGAAACATGGCCACCAGTATGAATGCCCCAATGGGAACGTATGCCCACGACCACACAAAACTATCACTCTGTTGAAAAACAAACTTGACCAAAAACAAAATTGACATTGCCGCAGCTAGTGCTATCACGACCTGCTCGCTCCACGCCTCCACCGCACCAAATGCAAGAGGCATAAACGCCAAAAGCGAAATCAGCAGCAACTCGATTACCTGCTCGAGTCGTTCACACGTTGTGGTAATCGTAGTTTTACTGGTTTGCAGCAAAGTCATTTGCGGGTCTCCTGTCCTGCAAAGGTACTCGAGATAGCAGCTCCTGTCCGTTCAGGATGCGCATGGGATTCCCAACACATAGTCTTTGCGCCATAAGTCTGCTTTGGTGCTCTGCGATCAGCTCAAATGCCTTTGCCATACGAGGTGACCGAAAGTTCCTATCGTGAGCATCTGTTGCCACCAGCAGCCCTAAAGGCGTACTAAGAAAGTACCACGCAACATCTCGAGCGAGCGGCCCAAAGTTGCCAACCAGACTGGCAGCCGTGATTTGCAAGCAGGCACCTAATTCTGCCCATTTCAGTACCATACTTGGGTTTTTTGCCAAAAAAACATTTCGTTCGGGGTGTGAAATCACAGTCCTTAACCCAAGCGAGTTGAGATTAGTCATAAGCGGCTGCGGGTTTATAAATGTTTCGTGGGGTAACTCCAAAAGAATATATCTGCCAGTATCTCCAAGGGTGAGTATTTGACCGCTTCCGAGCAATTGCGGTATTCGTTCATCTAACCTTACGTCAGCCCCAGCGGCAATTTTCAAGGGAATGCCTCGTTTCTCCATCGCGTAGTTCAATTCTCCAACTGCCTCGCGGATTTGCTGCGTAGTGTAGCAGCCGTCGAAACGGCCAAGCTGGTGAGGTGTTGCAATAACGGTGGTTACACCGTCGGCAACAAGCATCTCGCATAGCACTATAGCTTCGCTCATACTTGTTGGACCGTCATCAAGACCGGGCAAACAGTGGCAATGCACATCCACACACTGTGATGCCCCGAACCGCTGCAAGCGCTCGTGCTGTGCCGCAATCAATTGTTTATCTGGTAAGGGTCCCATTCGATACCATCATCCATTCCTTATATCGTTGCCGGGATTTGCAGCAGCCACTATTACTGCTTTCTTTTGCTCTCCTTTTTCCCGCTCTTTTCGCCCGTAGCCGTAGCGGTATCCGTAATAACCATAGCCCTGGTAGTAACCATACCGGCCTTTCTTGCGCGGGACATCATTCACAACTGCCCCAAGAATATGGGCACCAACACTTAACAGGCCGTCCCGAGCCTGTTGAGCAATCTTGCGTGTTGATTTCTCGGCACGAAGAACTAAAACCGTAACATCGCAAATTGCTGCGAGAATACAAGCATCGGTCACCGGAATAACCGGCGGCGAATCCACCACGATGCGGTCATACTTTGATGAAAGCCCCGCAATAATGTCGGTAAAAACCTCACTATTGAGCATTTCTGAGGGGTTCGACACATCGGCTCCGCAGGACAAAACGTCCAGTCCCGCTACAGAGCTGCGGTGGATAGTCCCATCGAGAGTCTGCATACCAGCTATAATGTTGGACAGCCCTGGCTCTTTCTTAATCTCGAAGATTTCGTGCTGCATAGGCTTACGAAAATCAGCATCAAGGATGAGAACTCGCTGTCCAGCCTGAGCCATTGCAACAGCCAGATTGCTGACCAGGGTGGTCTTGCCATCCCCTGCGCCAGGCGAGGTAACCAAAACGGTCTTTGCCTTACCTTTTGGCACACTAAAGAATATCGCTGTACGTATCGTCCTGTAAGCTTCTGCCACTGACGATGTAGATTCCAGATGTACATTCTTTCCACGGGCTGCAACTGTCAGCTTTCTCGACATAGAAGGCACCACACCCAGCATAGGCACACCGAGGACGGCTGAGATTTCTTCCGCCGAGCGCAGCCGCTGGTCCATCCAGTCCCGAAGAAACGCCAGCCCGCCTCCTAACATAAGTCCTAAAACCAGCGAGATAGCCATATATCTTGCTTTTTGAGGCTTTGATGGTTTGTCGGCAGGGCGAGCAACCTCAAGAATACTTATGTTGAGTGCGCCAACGTCTTCAGTAACGTTAAGCTCTTTTATGCGGTCATCAAGAATATCACAGAGCTTCTTTGTCTGTTCCCACTCGGACTGCAATATTGTGTACTGGGCAAGTTGTTCATTCAGAGCCACGGCTTGCTGACGCTGTTCTTCAAAGTGCTTGCCTATTTGCTCTTCCTTTGCCTTGGCAGCAAGATACTGTTGCTCTGCCACAGCAAGCTGGGCTTTGGCAAATTCCTGGTCCAGGCGGATAATCTGTTTTTTTATCTGTACAATTTCAGTAGCAATAGCAATAATTGCGGGATGGTCAGGTGTGAGCTGACGCAAACGGTCGGTAGCACGACTCTCCAGTTCTTCAAGTTTAGATTTAAGCTGCACCCTTTCATTTTCTGTAGAAAAATATATACCCTTTGTACGCTGTGCTTCTATGAATTGCTTGAGCCCAACTGGATCACTGATCATCTTTTTAGTGGATTCGTATATGGATTGGCTTTCAATAGTAGCAAGCTGGGCCTCTGTTAAAATCATTGATAGTCTTTCGAGCTGTTGTAAGATAACATTGCCTCGCTCGCTTTCAAATGCCAGCGCCATATTTTCTTTTTTAAAGTCCATCATTGCCTGCAGCTTTTCCGAAAACTCTTTGCTGCGTTTGGCTTTTTCGTTTTGAAGGATTTTCAAAACCTCTGCTGATGTGCTGCGTTTAGTGGTTGCATGATAAGTAACATAGGAATCTACCACCGCATTTACAAGCTGGGCGGCCTCCGCGGGATAGGGTGAATCAAAGGACATGCTTATTAGGTCGTCCTTTTTGCCCACACTGGCATCCAACTTTTTTTTCAGATACGCAATTGGATTATCCACTCTGGAAAATGTCTTAAGCTGCTTTATGCCGGGGACATCGAGAGCTGCCGCGAGTATTGGCGTAGATTTGAGCAGTTCAGCCTGTGTGTAAAGGTAGTTTTTGGATTGGGTCATAACACCTTCGGCTGTCTCACCGATAATCTTAGGCCCGGTCTGCTCGACGTAGATTCTGGATGTGCTGGTGTAAATAGGCGTGGCCTTCGAAAGATAAACAAAGGCTGCTCCTAAAGTTATTACCGTGGCAGCAAGTACAATCCAGCGGTTGCGCCAGACAATCTCGATAAGACTTTCTGGCATGATTCCGCCAGCCCGCGGCATCTCTGCATAAGAGTTGGTTTCGCCGACCGTATTGTTATTCTCGTTATGGCTTATCATAATGCTTCCCTACAGTTTCTTTCGCTCAGACGCACCCATTTATCCTTAACGCTACTGCCGTATAGGTATAGGTACATAAGCGCCAACGTGGATGTAGTTGCTGAATATCTTCTGCAGCAACAGATTCGTCCGTGTTCGCGGCGTATGTTCTACAGCAACGATATCACCAGGTTTTATGGGGACGTTCAAAGCTTCTGTGAGATGTGAGATATTTTTCACGTCTATGATTTCGAAAGGCGCGCTGGCGATAGTGCCATCTGCCTTAAGGCGATAAACAGTCGCATATCGCGGCTCAAGGTCTCTGTCCAACCCGCCGGCAAATGCTATCGCCTGCATAAGGTTATATTGAACATCCGGTGGATAGGGGAAGTTACCGGGCTTTTCCACCAGACCTATGACCGAGAAGAGCGGCATCTGCAGCCGTTCAACAACCACGCTATCACCCTCATTTACGGCCACGTCTGCGAAGGGGATATTCAATCCCTTAACTGGCAAAATGATTGGTTCGATTTGCTTGTTCTGGTTAGGTATGGTTGCCGCTCGTTCTTTTATTTTTTCCTGTTCGAGTTTTTCAAGAGCCGCCTTGAGCTTTTCAAGAGCTTCATCCGAAGCTGCAGTCTGCTTTAGAGTATGAATGTTAACTTCTACTCTCGCGTTCTGCTCGGCTTTGATGTCGCGAGCGCAGGAACCGGGCTTAAGTCGTTCTGCCAGTGCACATAGCCTTCGTTCTATCTGAATAGTTGAAACAGGCACCCTCTTCTGTGCCAGTTTCTCCAGCAGAGCCTGCCTTTGAATCTTGCTTGCAACATCTAAATATTCGACCAGTAAGACCGTTTCACCATATTTTATAGTAAGCCGGCCAACCGTGCTTGAAGGGGCCTGCGGGGTGAAGGACAGCCGAGCTTCGACCAGTTTAGATTCTGGATAAATTGTGGTTGATGGTGCCTTTGTCTCGTTTGATTCAGATGCCTGTTCGATTGCTTGTTCGATTATCTCTCCGAGCGTTTCTTTCATCGTCTCTTTTATCTTTTCCTCGGTAGGTTCGTCGGGTTCCGCTTCGATTGTCTCTGGAGGCATTGTCTCATTCGTATGAGTTATTCGAATAAGAGACGCGCCCTCATCGACTATCCCGCCAGCCTTCATAACGACTATCCCGCCAGCCTCCATAACAAGCGACACAAGAGACATCTGGTCGCTGCGAAGCGAATAAATGCCCGGTTTCTGAACGGCCCCGGTAATAGAAACCTTGGCCGTTTTATACTCCAGCACCCGCGCAAAAACCGATGGACGAGTTACAGCATACTTAGGATAATATGCGTTGATTACTGCTGACTCTATCTCAGCGAGGGTCTTTCCTGCTGCCTTTATTTCGCCAACCACCGGAAGCGTAATAGTGCCGGTTTCGCTGACCCTGCAAACATACGGAGCGATTGGAGCGATCCTGTCGGAGTACGCTGGCTCGCTGGCCGTAACTATCTGCAATATGGTCGGCATAGTCAGCTCAAGGACTTCGCCTGGCACTACGCGGTAGGATCCCCTGGCTATCTTGGCCTTCACTAACCGGTCCATATCCACGGCAGGAGAACTCGGGCCAGCAGTTTCAAACTCGGCCAACTGCTGCCCAGAAGGCAAACGTACCTGGTCGCCGCACCCAACCAGACAGGTAGATAAAAGGATAATTGAAAGGAAATCGGAAAGAATTTGCGTTTTCAATGACCGCGCAACAAAACACCAATACGCCACGAAGTTCACTTTTCAAAACCTCCAACCTAAACTACATAAGTGCTACCCTCCTGGCTATTATTCAAAAATCAGTTCGCGGCTTTCGTCCTAAAAAGCCCGTATAAAACTTCTTAAGCCGACTTATTTTGTCCTTATTATAACTGGACAACATATACCAACTGTATATTATTGCGATTACAACAAACCCCAGATTACACTAATATTAATCCTGCTCACGTTTATTACGCTTCTACAGAGAATACTTGCCAATTATAGCCAGAGTGGCTGATATGGACTTCGCAACACCGGTCTAAATGGTATCCTTATGGGGGGCCTAAGTACTGGGTCTGGGTCATTAGCTCCCAAACCGCCTAAAATAGCTGGGCCAGTTCCAGGACTACTTTCCGTTGTCAGGACGAGCCGGTCCTGCGCAGCTATAAATGGAACGTTAGACGGGACAGGACTACTTTCCGCGGTCAGGCGGATCGTTTTTAGCTCAAAGGGGTCAAAGAAGCTCGTCTGGTTAAATAACAGAGTATCGGTTAGTCTGTCCGCATCTCCTTTGGCCGCCCGTGCAGCATTACATAGACCTACTACTGCTGCCAGAACTAAACTTCCTAACAGGATTTTAAATGTGAAACCTAATTTACGTTCTTGTTTTTTTACGAATGTCTTTTTCATATTTCCTCCTTGTTTGCCGTAATATCAGCCACACTTTAGTATTTGCGATAATCGTTTTATTTATTCACTGGCACCCTTTAACCAGTTCTCAGTCAGAATTTTCAGGTCAGCTAAATTCACTTCTCCACTATGGTCAATGTCGGCACCGTTACACCAGTCGCACGCGGTACAGCCTGCAGCACCCCACTGGTTAGCAAAAATTGCAAAGTCAATAAAATCTACGCTTCCATTAAGGTTTATGTCACCGTCGAAAACCAGAGCACCGAGGACTTGAAGCATCTCTCCTGCGTAGGTGTAATAAATTTTGCCTTTTAGCCACAGGTGGTTATAAACAACTCCTTCACCGTATACGCCGCCAAGAAGGGCCTGACGCGCAGCCAGAATAGCAGCATCCATATCTAAATCTGGATTAGTCTGAGCAGCGGCAATAAGTCCAAGCGCGCCAAATATTGTATCTTCTGTGTAGCCGCTATCAGCTTGGACTAATCCGCCATCACTATGGTCAAACCGCCAATAGAAGCTGCCTGCATAAGGCTGACCCTCGGGCACCTGGTGGCTTAGCAACATCTCAGGCAGGTCGGATAACTTTTTGAGGTTCCAATAAGGTGGACCAGTTCCATAAGGGTCGATAAGCGTGTCATCCAGCGGTCCTGTGAGCGATAGTGACCAGGTAGCTACGCCCATCGCCATCACTGGAAAGTCTGAGGAATTATCAACCTGAGCGAGCCAATCTATCAGCCCTTGCCGCCAGATTTCTTTGTCCTCAGCATTAACGTAATAGGCAGCGACAACATGGTTTGCAAGGTAAAAGACCGCTGTTGACGACTCAGTTCCGACGAACTGAGAGATATAGGCTTCTGTTCCGACAACCTGCTTGACCTGGGAATAGAAATCGCTTACTGCTGCCCGCCAGGCATTGTCGCAAGGGTCGGTTGCGATGTCACTTAAACGCGTTAAACAAAAAGCTTCATCACCATAAAAATTGCCCTGGGCGGACCAAATGATATATTCACCCCCCAGTTCAGCAGAGCTCTTGTAAGCACCGTCGCAGGTTACTTCATAAGCACTAACCATTCCTGCTGCAATTGAGCCGGTAAAGAGTGCCTCCCCGGGCCATATCCCAGCGTTAATCCCTTCCTTTATTTGCTCTGCTTCAAGTCGGTCCCCAATCGCGGTAACCGCCTGGCCAATTGGTAATGCCATAGCAGTATTTGCCGCAAATACTACGAACAGCATACCCTTCACTATTAGTGCTAAAGTTTTCATCACCCCGCTCCTTTCATTTTTGATTGGTAGGCAACACACTTTGCGTTGGCTTAGTTTTGCTCCTCCGGTTAATTAGTGTTTTCTTTCCTCACGGTAATTCCGGTTCTCCCGTAGCGCACGATATTTTAACACGTAACACACTTAATGGTGGCGGGACGCCTACTGCGCACAATGTAGGCGTCCTGCAGTAACTCGTCCTTGAAGTGGTATCGGCTCTTTTTTACTCCCTGGCATTTATCTAAACACCAGACGAGAATCTCTACATTAACGAACATCCTTAACTCCTGTACCTTTCCTCAATTTCTCTCCTAATGCCCTAATTTGGGTATATTGGTATATTAGGTAATATAGATAAGACACCGCCCCAAAACAATTGTGGATATTACGTAATTTTATGTGACCACCGCCATTTTTTCAATTAAAACGCAGTGTCTTCAAAAAAATTTCAGACGAAGGAATCGCCAGAGAGAGAAGAGCCATAGAAAAACAAAAGTCCGCCGTCTCGAATTAGACCAAAAATTGATGTCCCGCCAATCATAATTAAGTAGAAATAGAGGTTAGGCAGGTACAAGCTACTGTTCAGGCGTTTTTTGATTTTTAGGCAATTTTCGCTGTTAAAAAGTGCTTTCCACAGCAGTTCACTTCACTCGTGGCTTAACCAGCCCCATTGCGGTAGCTCGTTTGAACAGGTCCAGTAAATTATCGACGCCGAACTTGCGCATAATGCGACAGCGGTGTGTTTCAATGGTCCTCACAGAACGGCGGAGCAAACGTGCTATTCCCTTGTTACCCTTACTATCCATAAGTAAACTCAAGACCCTCATCTCCGTTTTTGTAAGTGATTCGCCCAGAAGCGGTTCAACTGGAGTAATTTGCTTCAGCACTGACTCAATAGTCGACAGTAAGGTTTCTCTGTCCAAAGGTTTTTCGATCAAATCGACGGCACCGGTTTTGAAGGCTGCAACAGCCATCGGTACATCGCCATAGCCAATTACAAGCAGCACTCGCACCCACGGCGCAATGTGCTTAGCTTCTCTCAATAATTCTATGCCATCCATCTCGGGCATTCTCGCATCCGTGATAAGTAAATCGCACCTTTGAGAACGTAATTCTTTCAGGCAATCCATAGCACTGGCAAAACAGCTAACCTTAAAGCCGACCCCCTCAAGAGTTTCACCGACTATTGCTCGTATTTTCGGCTCATCGTCAACGAAGAAGATATGTCGTTTCGCAATACTCATCATCGCCCCTCGATTATGACTTTTCACCTCTTTTGATAGGCAGGGTGATAATAAAAGTTGAACTTTTGCCGGGCTCACTTTTGACGTGAACTTTCCCCCCAGCCCGCGATACGATGTTCTTAACAATGCAAAGCCCCAGACCGGTGCCAACACCCAGAGGCTTTGTGGTAAAGAAAGGTTCAAAAATCTTATCAAGGTGCTCTTGAGCGATACCTTTGCAGTTATCCGCGAACCGCAGCTCAATATCCTTACCTCTTACGGCACCACTGATAATAACTTGGCGATGTTTTTTACGATCGGCTGCCTGTATAGCGTTCTCAACCAGAGCAAAAAATACCTGCTCCAAGTCTTTCTCGTTCGCATATATAGGCGGCAATTTCTCCATTCTCTTCAGGTGCAGGCTAACCTTTGCTCGCCGAGCACTTTCATTCAACAATCCCACGGTTCTCTCAGCAACCACCTTCAAATCTACCTTATGGACAACTTTTTCAGAGGATTTCCTCGCGAAATTGCGAAACCTTTCCACTATTGAAGTAATATTGGACACCTCTTCAAGAGTTAACTTTCGCAGTTTTGATAAGTAGTCATGCAGCGTTAGCTAACGCTGCGATTAAAAACTCGAAATTTTTGTTATGTACGAACCTTTTCACGAACATAGATTTAATTCGCTGTCTCCACAATGC
>Ga0315280_10001329_pt1 | contig 42733 bp, 28 predicted proteins | sample YL17G06_40_MG_FD_203697 | JGI IMG/M metagenome (GOLD analysis project Ga0315280, IMG submission 203697) | Sediment microbial communities from Yellowstone Lake, YNP, Wyoming, USA - YL17G06_40 | ecosystem: Environmental > Aquatic > Freshwater > Lake > Sediment | place: USA: Wyoming | collected...
TGCGCCGCTACCGGGACGACCTGAGCGCGTACAACCAGGGCCTGCGGGAATGGTGTTTCGCGCGGCAGGCGAACTACATGCTCGCAACAACGGACATCGACTTCCGGGACCTGGTGATGCGCTACCTGAGGATCCAGGGCTTCATCGAGTAGCCGTCCGCACCAGTGGATCCGCTCGCGCGTCCTACCATCGGGGGCTGCGTTGGGAGGCCTGTCGTGAGAAAGCGCACTTCGCGCGTCGCTCTGATGTGGCTCGTCGTCGCCTTGCTGGCGGCGGCCGCCCAAGCCGCGGAACCGCTGTCGTGGGAGGGCACGTTCACACTGTCGATCACGGCCCCGGGCAGGCAGCCGACGACCGTGGGCACGGAGCATCAGCGGTACTTCGCGACTGAGTACAGCGGGCAGCCGGCCCAGGGCTTCGAGACGACCTCGGTGATCGTCCTCAACGCACTCGGCGTCGAAACCACGGTGCGACAGCACACGACGGCGTACCTTAGCCTGAGCCACGAGCCCCTGCGAATGGAGACCGAGATGGGCTCGGAGGAGAAACCGCAGAAAGTGGTGGCCACGTTCTTCCCGGACCGCGTCGAATACGAGCGCGAGGCGGCTGGCGACCTCCAGAAGGGCAGCGTGCCGATCCCGAACGGGGTGAGCCTGCGCGACCCCGACGTGATGTGGGATCCGGCCGCCGGTACTGTCGGCGATGAGGTCATCGGTTGGGGCTTCGAGCCGATGACGTTGCAGCTTGAGAAGGTGAAGCTGGTGCTCGCGGGACGCGAGCCGGTGACGATCGATGGGCAGGAGGTACAGGCGTGGCGGCTCGAGCTGGACACCGAGATGTCCGGGCCGCAGACACGTTGGGTCGACGACAGAGGCATCTATCTGAGGCACGAGTACCGCCTCGGCGATGTCCTGTTCGTCCTCGAGCGGACCGACACCCCGCCGGAGCTGCCCCAGCCCGGCGATCAGGGGCCGCAGGTTCCCGACATCATCGGTGGGACGGCGGTCGATGCGGGCCGTGCGATCCCCAAGCCGCGGGAATGTCGGATGATGCGCGTGAGGGTGGGGGGCCTGGACCGCAGGTCGCTCTTCATCTCCGACCAGCGGCAACGGTACGGGGACCTACGGGAGCTTGAGGGCGGATCGCTCGAGGCCGAGCTGACAGTGAAGACGGAGCCGGTGCCGGAGCGCGGCCTGCGGGTCGGCGCCCCGGTCCCGCAGGAGCTTGTGCGCTTCATCGAGCCGACGGCCACCATCCAGAGCGATGACGCCGAGATCGTGGCGACGGCCCGCGAGATCGTGGGAGAAGAGGAAGACACGTTGGCCGCGGCGCGCAAGATCGCCGAGTGGGTGGCCGACCGGATGAGCCCCGATATGAGCGAGCCGTTGCTTCGCTCGGCCAAGGAGGTGCTGGCCGAGCCGAAGGGCGCGTGCCGGAGCTACGCGACCCTGTACTGCGCCCTTGCCCGGGCCGTGGGGATCCCCTGTCGCCTCGCGGTCGGCGCCGTCTATGCAGGCGACGCCGGCCTCGCGCGACTCGAGAGAAGGTTCGCCTTCCATGCCTGGGACGAGGTGTGGGTGGGTGCCTGGATCGCGGTAGACACGGCGCTGCCATCGTCGGACGGCTTCATTCCAATTGACGCGACACACATCAAGTTCAGCTCGGGGGATGTCGCGAGCTTCGCACCGGTGGGGCGCGTCGTTCGCGACCTCAAGCTCGAGGTGATCGAGACTGACACCACTGGAGTGCGCCAGGAGGCCTTGGGCGGCCTTCGCGGAGAACCACGGCGGGAGTTGCTGCAATGCGCGCTGGAATGGTAGTGGGGGTCCTGGCCCTGATCGCGATCGGACTCATCGGCACCGACTGTCGCGGGCTCGGCAAGGAGCACGCCGCCGGCGACTCGGCGCCCGTTACAGCGACCATGGCGGCGCCCAACCCTGAGAGCTCCAGCCTGCCTGAGATACCGGACTGGACGCCGCCGACGATCACGGAGAAAGAGTCCGAGGCGTTCTACGGAGTCTTCATCCTCGACGACAAGGCGGGCTGGCAGCGAACCACCATCGCGAGCGTCGACTGGAACGGCGCCGAGGCGGTGTACCTCGACTCCGAGCTGCACGTGAACATCAGCATGCTCGGCAGGTCAGTGGCCCAGGACGTGGTGATGCAGGTCGTCTTCGACGCCAAGGGGCACCCCCTGCGCGGCCACTATGAGATCAGTGGCGCGCTGACCCAGATCGTCGACGCGCTGTTCGAGCCCGGCCAGGTCCTCTGGCGGCGACAGGCCGGGGGCGCACTCCGCGGAGGCGCGCTCCCGGTGCCCGAGGGCGCTGACCTCACCGACCCAGACATAGCCACTCGCACCACCAAGATGAAGGTCGGTGACGAGCGCAAGTTCGTGGTTTTCGAGCCCACGATGGTCCAGCTCCCCGAGGGCGGGTACAAGGTGGAGGCCAAGGACACCATCGAGGTCGAAGGCAAGAGGCACGACTGCTTCCGTGTCGTGGCGCAGCTCGGCAAGACGGGCACTATGACGTCCTGGGTCGAGGAGAAGACCGCGCAGATCGTGCGCTCGGTGTCGGACGCCGTGGGGATGGAGCTTCGCATCATGGATGAGGAGAAGGCCAAGGAGCCCGGCGCCGACGCGGAGTACCGCCCCGACCTCGCCGAACAGACGCGCGTCATCGTCGACAGGCAGATCGACAATCCGGGGCGCGCGATGGACCTGAAGCTAAGGGCCCGGGGCATCCCGTCCGAGGATGTCCTCATCAGCGACGCCCGCCAGAAGTGGTCGGACGTCCACAAAGGCGCCGACGGCTCGCTGGCAGCCACCGTGACCGTGAAGGTGCCGCCGGTGCCGGCGGAGGGCGACCTGAAGCTCCCCGGCGGCCCGACTGAGTTCCTCGCCTCGACCGCAATGATTGAGGCGTCAGATCCGGAGATCAAGGCCGAGGCGACGAAGATCCTGGCGGGCGGCACGGACCCGGTGGTGGCGGCCCGGGCGATCGCGCAGTGGGTCAACAAGACGGTGAGGGCTGAGCCCGTCGGCTCGATCAGGTCGGCACGCGAGGTGCTGGACGACCCTCGTGGCGTCTGTCGCGACTATGCGGCGCTGTACGCCGCCATCGCGCGCGCCGCCGGGATCCCAACGAAGTTCGCCGCCGGGATCGTGTATTGGAACCGCGAAGGCGCGCCCGGCTTCTACTATCACGCGTGGAACGAGGTGTGCCTGGACGGGCGGCATTGGGTGGCGATCGACTCAACGCGTCCCGAACCCTGGCCGGTCGACGCAACGCACGTGAAGTTCGCCGAGGGCGAGGTAGGCTCGATGACCGACGTCCTCGGGCTCATCGGCGCCCTGAAGATCGAAGTGGTGGAGTAGGGGAAGACGCTTCGAGGGGCCGCATGGGGGCCTCGCCCTTCGTCACGGAGGCCGACGAGCGGCCGCCGCCTCAGGGCGAGCGGCTCGCCACCCCATGCGGCCCATCCTGAACCGAGTCCCCACGCCCCCCCGAAGCTGATACACTACCACCTCGACACTCTCCGCGAACCCGCGCTCGCGGCAGGGCTGTTCTCTAAGGTGATCGGACAAGGGAGCTGAACACGGTGACGAGCATTGTTGACATCCTGGCGCGACAGATCCTGGACTCGCGAGGCAACCCCACCGTCGAGGTGGAGATCCACCTAGAGGACGGGAGCGTCGGCATGGCCGCCGTGCCATCGGGGGCGTCGACCGGCGCCTATGAGGCGGTCGAGCTGCGCGACGACGATCCCGACGTATACGGGGGCAAGGGCGTCTTGAAGGTCGTCGAGAACGTGGAGGAGGTCATCGGACCCGCCATCGTCGACATGGACGCGGCCGATCAGGTTGAGATCGACCAGATGCTCATCGAGCTCGACGGCACCCCCAACAAGGCCAAGCTGGGCGCTAACGCCATCCTGGGGGTGTCACTGGCGGTCGCGAAGGCCGCGGCCGGCTCGTTCGAGATGCCGCTCTACCGCTACATCGGCGGAGTGCACGCCCGCACGCTGCCTGTGCCAATGATGAACATCCTCAACGGCGGCAAGCACGCCGACTCGTCCGTGGATCTGCAGGAGTTCATGGCGATGCCGGTCGGAGCCCCCACGTTCGCCGAGGCGCTCCGCTGGGGGGCCGAGGTCTTCCACGCGCTGAAGAAAGTGCTCAAGGACCGCGGCTGCAACACCGGGGTGGGAGATGAGGGCGGATATGCCCCAGACCTCGACGCGAACGAGACCGCCATCAAGGTCATCATAGAGGCTATCGAGAAGGCTGGCTATACCCCCGGCGAGCAGGTCGCCATCGCGCTGGACCCGGCCGCCACGGAGATCTTCACAGAAGGCAAGTACCACCTCAAGGGTGAGGGCCGGGTCCTCACGAGCTCTGAGATGGTCGGCTACTACAAGGAGCTGTGTGACCAGTACCCGATCGTCTCCATCGAGGACGGCCTTGCCGAGGACGACTGGGACGGCTGGGTGGAGCTGACCAAGACGCTCGGGGGGAGGATCCAGATCGTCGGCGACGATTTGTTTGTGACGAATGTGTCGAGGCTGCAAAAAGGGATCGAGCTCGAAGCGGCGAACTCCATCCTCATCAAGGTGAACCAGATCGGCACGCTCACCGAGACGATCCAGGCCATCGAGCTTGCGCGCCGCAACAAGATGACCGCGGTCGTGAGCCACCGGTCAGGCGAGACGGAAGACACCACGATCTCCGATCTAGTGGTGGCCCTCAACACGGGGCAGATTAAGACCGGAGCGCCATCGCGGAGCGAGCGTGTGGCGAAGTACAATCAGCTTCTGCGGATCGAGGAGAATCTGGGCGTCGCGGCCCAGTTCCTCGGCCGGGGAGCGTTCTACTGTGTGAGCGGCTGCTAACCGGCTGCGGCAAGGGAGCCCTGCAAGCGTTGCCTCGGATGGCGGACAAGAGACCCAGCGTGCTCTGGGAGCGGGTATCGCGGCTGTCATTGGCCGGCGTCGTGGTGCTGATACTCGCCGCGTTCGCGGTCAAGGCCGCGGAGCCGTACCAGCTCGGCCGGGAGACCTCGTCACAGGTACGGGAGCTCCGCGAGAGAGTGAGAACGCTCCAGGCGCAGAACGACGCGTCCGAAGAGCGGCTCGCGTCCCTGCAGACCTCTCGCGGCATTGAGATCGAGGCGAGGAAGCAGCACTTCATCCGCCCTGACGAGGTGCCGGTGCGCGTCATCTTCGAGGAGGCGGCCGACGGGAAGCCGGCGGCGCACGTGACCCGGTCGGGCGCGTCTCAGAGGCCAGGGTAATGACGTGCAGTAACTGCCGCACGCTCAACCCTCCAGGCGCAGTACAGTGCGCGGTCTGCGGCCGCCCCCTTCCGGTCCAGAAACCCGGTCCCCGCCGGCGTGTCTCCCCCTATCAGGGGGTGCACACACCCACGGGTCCGGACGGGCACCCGATTCGGGCGTGGCTGGACTTCGGCCCGAACCCCTGGGTGAATGTGGTGATAGGCGTCTCGATCTGCCTCGCATTCGCCGCCAGCGCCGTCCCCGCCGTGGTCCGCGAGCACAGGCGAGTGCCCAGCGAGGTGTCGGAGCCGTGGATCTGGCCCCGCGACGACGGTCCCTACGTGCGGTTCTTCGTGCGCGACGCGCACGGCCGCACGCTCGCGACCGAGGGTGACCTGGACATCATGCTGTACGGGCCCGGACATGCCACCGCGGCCGGTCTGGAGGCCGTCCTGGCGGGGCAGTACCGAATGCAACTGCGGTGGGCGGACTTCCGCTCCGTTCGGGTGCGGGAGTCCTCGCCGGACGGGTACGAGACGTTTGCGTCCAAGCTCCTGGCCGAGGTGGGGCCCCTCGACCTGTCTGCCACAGGCGCGGGCGCTGTCGGGCCGCTGGTCAGAGTCGGCATCCGTGTGACGCCGTTCTCCGGCCCGCCGATGGAGGCCTATTCCGGGTGGCTCCCTCTGTCTCGCCCAAGCATGGCACGGCCCGGTGGTGTTGATTAATGGCCCGCGGTGCGGCACAGTGCCTGGCAGTCCCGGCCCTGGCGCTGCTGGCCCTGGTCGGGCCTATCGCGGGTGCCCGGTGCGACGTGATCCTGGACACCTCCTTCGAACCTGAGGAGCAGCAGATTCCCGACAGGGAATCGCCCGACGGCTGGGAGTTCGCGCTGCTCACCGCCGACTCCGACGCGGTGGGGGCGTGGCGACAGGCCTCGGCGCGCACGGGCAAGGCGTCCCTCGAGCTCGCGCCGACCGGGGGAGCTTGTGCGTGGGTGGGGCCCCGCGAGTCGATCTCGCCGGCCACCTGGGTGCGCGCTTCCGCCTGGGTGCGAACCTGGCAGTTCCGCGGCACGGTGGCGGTGGGAATGCTCTGGTACGACAAGACGGGCCGCGCGGTGGGCGAAGTCCGATCGACGCCCCCTGACAGGGCGGCCGACTGGGATCGCCTCTGCGTGGAGGCGCCGGCGCCCGCGCAGGCCGCGACGCTTCGCCCGGTGCTCCTGGCATACGGTAGCGGGATGGCGTGGTTCGACGACCTCCGACTCGTGTCGCGCGACGAGCCGGCCCTCCGCCTACTGTCGATGACGGCGGCCGGCACGACCCAGGGCTCGAGCTGGGCCGTCAGCCTGTCGATCGAAGCGACCGCCCCCATGAGGGCCGCCGGGTCGATCACGCTCCAGCTCGTCTGTCTGTCCGACGGCAGCACCGCCTGCGAGGCGACGTTCGCGACCGGCTTCGACGGCGGGCTCGCTCCCGGCATCCACAAGCTTGGGCCGTTCGTGCTGGACATCGACCACTACGCGACCCCGGGCGACTACCTACTGCGAATGAGACTGGGAAACGCGTCGGTTGACTCCCTAGGCCTGCCCAACGGCATCGTCAAGGTGCTACGACGCGGTCGCGGCCCCGACGAGGCGCCCCACGCCCGCGTCGAGGTGACGGCCCCCGACACGGCCGTTGCCGGCGGCGAAGTGATGGTGCTTGTGAGGGCTCGTATCGCGCCGGCGCCGCAGGATCCGCCTCTGGTGTCGGTCCTGCTTCAAAGCGGCCGCGCCGCGTATGCCGCGACCGAGGCGTTCCTCGAGGAGCGCCGGCATGACGAAACGTACGACGAGTTCTCGGGGCAGGCCGTGCTCGATCTCCCGGTCGACCTGAGCCCAGGCGATTGCGAGCTGCACGTGTCCCTGATGGGCCCTCTCGCCGCGCGCGCGTGCACGACCCGCGGGATAGCCGTCGCATCGGACGGCAAGGGCTCCCGGCCGGTGTGCCACGGGCTGTACCGGTCGGCAGCGGGCGTCGAGCACTGCTGGCGGACGCTGGAGGAGGGGCTGCTCGCCTGGGATGGGCTGCCGTACATGCCGATCGGCGGGATGATACGCACCAGGTTCCTGGCCGACTACAGCCCGCTGGACCCGGAAGGCAACAAAGACAGGTGGCGAGAGTTCGAGACGCGCACCAGGGCCCTCGCGGACGCGGGCGTTACGGATGTGTACCTTGCGACCGACCCCGGCGACCTCGCCGGCACGCCGCCGGACGCGGTGCAGCGGGTCGTTGATCGCTTCGAGGAACTCGGCTTCCGCTACGGGATCGAGATCGGCGGCACGGCCGACGACGGCTTCATCGGCTACCTCATCGGCCACGACCTGGAGATGGCGGGCGTCGTTGCCGGTGCGGAGAACATGCTGCCGCTCAATGGCCTACCCTTCCCGCCCGGCCCGCAGGCTCTCGCGGTACTCTACGACGATGCGGACGGGCGCCCGCTGGGCACCTTCAGGCTACCTATACGCGAGGGTAGCATCCAACTCAAGCTCGGGCTGACGGAGCAGACGAAGGGCCACACCTACACCGCGTTCGTTACTCCCCAGGTGTTCGTGCCCGCAGGGTACGGTCCGGGAGACGCGGCCAACGACGCCACCTTCAAGGCACGGAAGGCGGCGGTATGCAGGAGGCTCGAGTCGGTCGAGTTCGGCGACGGGCTGCGGTTCCTCAGCAATCCCCTGGGCCGCGACACCGGACTTCCGCCGGGGGACGTGATCCCGACCTTCCCCAGCACCTTCGGGCTCAGGTTCGCGGAGTGGCTGCGATCAGAGTACGACGATGATCTGGGGACCCTCCGGGCGGCCTGGAAGTGCGCCGAGCTGCCGTCCTTCGATGCCGCGGGCCGCTCCGTGCCGCTGACGGGTCCCGGGGGCGCCGGCTCCCTCGCCGACGAGGACGCGGCGCGACTCTACGACTGCCAGGTCGCGGACGGGTCCTACGTGTCCGACCTGGAGGCCTTTCGTCAGCGCATTCAGGCCGAGAGCCTGGACGACCTGGTGGCGGCCATCAAGAGCATCGTCGACGTGCCCGTCATCCTGGAGCCGGAAGCCGCGGGCATTGTCGCCGCGTCCGGTGACCGCGTCGGGGCGCTGATACGGGCCTCACGCGAGGTGGGTGTGCATCACGTATCTCGCGACCCGTACTACGGCCCCGACGGAGTGGCCCTGTCGCCCCCGAAGCTGCCGTCCGATCTCGCCCGCGCATCGCTGGTCGCGAGGATCGCGGAGAACCGTTCCTACCTGAAGGCGCCGTGGCTGGTGGCCACTCGGGCTGCACCCAGGCTGGAGCCGGGCACGGAGCAGAGCCTGGTCCGCGCGGCGACTGCCGACCTGAGCTGGACCGGCGCGCGGGCGGTGTTTCTCCAGTGGGCCTCGGACGAACTCGGCGACACGCTCGCGCCCGACATCCGCGGCCTGCCCGGCTTGCTTAGTGACCTGGGCAGGGGCTCCGAGGCGCGCGACCTTCTGTCCTCGGCGGGCCCGGAGCTCGTGTTTACCTATCCGCCGCGCCACCGCCTGATCGTGGGTGTGCGCGACGACCGACCGGCCGCGCTTGACGGCACAGTCGGCGGAGCACCGCCGGTGAAGCTGCCGGACGGTCGCTGGCTCGTGCCGGCGCCTACGCCCGCGTCGGAGTCCGAGGCCCCGCTCATCGTGTCCCTACCGTGCGCGGTCAAAAACCACGCCGCTGCGCGCACACTCGACAGCTACCTGGCCGCCGAGCCGCGTGCCAGTCTGCTGGTGCTGGGCACGCGCGAGGACCTGGGCCTCGTCCCGACGCTCGACCGGCTGTACACGCCCGATCGTCGGGCCACGCACTACGGCGGCGGTGAGGCACAGGTGCTGGCCTCGGTCGGCGGCCTCGTGCCGGCGGGGCCCTCAGAGCGCGGATACCCCGACCTCGCTCACCTCGGGGCCTGGACGCTGTTCCCGGTCACGGGGTTGACGAGCGAGGACCTGGTCTGGCTGCTGTGCGGTGTTAGGCCGCGCACGAGCGCGGCGGTGTCGGACGGGCGGCCCGGCTCAGGCGCGTGGAGCATCGAGCGAGATCCGAGGTAACAGACAGTGCCCACAGCCACCGACGAACGGTTCATTGGCGAGGCGATCGCACTGTCCCTGCGCGGGGCCGGCACGGTGGCGCCTAGTCCCCTGGTCGGGTGCGTCATCGTGCGCGATGGCGTGATCGTCGGGTCGGGTTATCACGGTCGGTGGGGCGGCCCGCACGCGGAGGCGGAGGCCCTGCGCGACGCCGGCGACGCCGCGCGGGGCGCCACCCTCTACGTCACACTCGAGCCCTGCACGCACTACGGGAAGACGCCGCCATGCTCGCGTGCGGTGCTGGACGCGGGCGTTCGGCGGGTCGTCATAGCCGTGCGCGATCCAAGCCCGATCGGGGGCGGAGGCGCCGACGAGCTGCGGACGGCCGGAGTCGAGGTCACTGTCGGCGTGTGCGGGCCGGAGGCGGTCCTTGCGAACGCGGCGTACCTGAAGTGGCGACTGACCGGCCTCCCCCTGGTGCACGTGAAGGTTGCCGCGACCGTCGACGGGCGGGTCTCCGGGCCGACCGGCCTCGACGAGCGGATCACCGGGGGCGAGTCGTGCGCCCAGGTCCACAGGATGCGGTTTGAGAGCAGCGCCGTCCTGACGGGCGTAGGGACGGTGCTGGCCGACGATCCGCTGCTAACCGCCCGCCTTCCCGGCGGCGAGCTCGAGCGCCAGCCTCTGCGCGTCGTGCTCGACCGGTCGGGTCGGATCCCCGCCACGGCCCGCGTGCTCGCGAGCGCTGCCGAGAACGGGCCGGTGCTGTGGTGCGTTGCCGAGGGCGCAACGCCGCAACTGCCAGGCGAAGCGTGGGGCGCTCACGTTGATGTGGTCACGTGTCCGGCCAGGGGATCAGGCCTTGACCTCGAGTGGATCCTGCGCCACCTCGCCGAGAGAGACGTGACCTCCGTACTCGTAGAGGCCGGGCCGAAGCTCTCGACGTCGTTCGTGCGCGAGCGACTCGCCGACAGGCTTACTCTCTTCCTCGCCCCCAGGCTGATGGGCGGCCAGGGTCTGCCGATCCTCGACTCCTTGGGGCTCGCGACAGCGGAGGACGCGCCGACACTCGAGCGGTGCTCGTGGTCCGCGGTCGGAGATGACATGAGGCTCGACGCATGGCTGCCGGGCTTGGAGTGGCCGGCCCTGGCCATCGCGTAGACGCGTTCCGCGGTCGCCCGGGTTCACCCGCCGAGCTCGACGCACCGCTTGCGGTAGTGAAGGTAATCCTCGTACGGCACTTCTTCCGGCACGCCGTGGTCGCTCGTGGGGATGTACCCGCCGCGCGCTCGCATCGCCGGGATGACGCGCTCCACGAACGCGTCGATGGCGGCCTTTCCCTTGGCGAGCACGCGCTTGTCGATCCCGCCGAAGATCGCGAGGCGCGGATGCTGCCGGCCGACCTCGACCACGTCGCAGCCGGCGGCCACCTCGAACGGGCTCATCGCGTCCGTCCCGATCTCCTGATACACCGGGATGGCCGGGGGCGCGAAGCCGTCGGTGTCGATGTGCACGTACACGTGCCGCGTCTTGTCGATCTGCCGGGCCTTGGCGCGCTCGATGAGTTCCCTGTGGTAGGGCTGGAGGAACTCGCGCATCATCGCGGGCGAGATCAGCGGGCCGTGGTTGTAGCAGATGTCCTCCGCGAAGAACATCTCATCCAGCGTCACGTGCTCCTGGTGCCGGGCGATTACTGTGTCGGCCAGCTCGAGCCACGTCGTCATGCAATCGTGGATCAACTGGGGCTGGTCATGGAACGCGTAGAGGACGTTCTCGGGACCGATGAGGCTGCGAAGGTACATGTACGGCCCGATGACGTTCTGTTGGATCATCAGGCCCTGCGCGGCCGCTGCCTTGGCCGCTTCCATCCGCTTGTCGAGGTCGGCGTACCGCTCGGGAGAGGACGGGTCCATGCGCCACTTGACGTTCTCTTCCCACGTCCGCGGGCCTTTGACGGGATGGTCGAGGTACTCCGGCATGAAGCCGTCGCGGCGGCCCTTGAAGTAGAGCACGTGCCTGCCCGCCCAGTCCTGGACGACCTCGTGCTCGCCTCGGTCCTCGATCACTCTGACCTCGAAGGCCGGCACGAACGCGGCCTCGCACCAGCCGAGCTGACCCAGCCCATGGTTGCCCGGAGGGTCGTAGTGGAACAGCTCCGCGAACGGAACGTCCTGCGGCATGCCCTGTTCCTTCCACCGTTCGAGGCAGTAGTACCCGAACTCTCGGTGGACGATGGGCGCGCCCGGTGTGATCGCGTAGGTGTCCCTCAGCTTGCGGGCAGACTCGGCCATCTTCTCGCGCGGCACCATCGCATGGACGCCGTCGGCGGGCGGGTCGTGCTGGGTCATCGAGCGGTTCCTCTCATCTGTGCTGGGCCGCGGACCACTCGCGCCAGGCGTCGAGCATCGCGAGGTAGTTGCGCACGGGAATGTAGTTCGCGATGCTGTTCCCCGAGCCCAGGAGGTACCCTCCGCCCGGCGCGCAGTCGTCCAGCACCCTCAGCGTGTACGCCCTCACCTCGTCGGGCGTGCGGCGGGTGAGCGCGTCGACATCAACTCCGCCGATGATCGCGATCCTGTCGCCCCAGAGGCGCTTCGCCTCGGCGACCGGGGTGATGACGTCCTCCCAGGAGTGCTTCGCGTCGATCTTCACGTCGTCGATGAGGTCGTCCATGATGGCAGCGAGGTTGCCGCAGGAATGTAGCAGCACGGGCAGCCCTGCCTCGTGGGCTATCGCCGCCAGCTCGCGCTGGGCGGGCAGCACGATCTCGCGCATCTGCGGAGGGGAGAGGAACGTTCCGGTCTTGTAGCCCATGTCATCGGAGATCCACACGGCTCCCACGCGCTCGTGAGTGACGAGTTCGCGGAAGATGGCCTTCATCTGCTCCTCGATGCGGCCCATTATGAGCTGAACCAGCGCCGGGTCGTCCGCCAGCATGAAGCTCAGCGGCTCGTAGCCGACGATCCACATGAGCCACTCGCACGGGCCTCCGCAGCTCGCGAGGATCTTCATCCCTTCGGGCATCGCTTTCGCGGCGCGCTCCAGCGGCGTGTAGCTGATCTGCTCGGGGGTGGGCCAGACATAGGCATCGAAAGACTCACGATCCCAGATCCTGCTCGCGGCCGCAGTCACGTATGCGCGCTTACCGCGCGAGAGGGGAGCGACATCGTCGGTCACCGCCCACTCCGCGGTTGTGAACCCCGTGCCCACACCCACAGTCACGGCGTCGTAGCCGAGCTTCGCGTGGGCCTCGAGGTACAGCCTCATCGAGCGCTCGGTGAGGCTGCCCCCGTCGTACTCGGCTGGCTCGCCGATGATCTCTTCCATCACGCGCAGCTCGACGAACAGCTCCCCGATGGGTACCCGGGTGGGGTCGTTGCGTCGGTAGATCGCGTCGAGGTACGCCTCGAAGTTGGGGCCGTCGGTCATTCGGGCACCGCCTCGTCCGTGCTGCAGGGCCGCGGCGCGCGCGGCTGGTGCCGGTTCAAGCAACCGCGGCGTGTGTCCTGCGAAACCGTCGCACGGCTCAGACCGGCCGTGTAGAATGATGCGGGCCCGCCACGCCCACACGTGCGGACAACACCCATGCGAGAGGTGAGGGCCCGGTGCAGGTCCCGTTGTGGCAGCAGATCGCGGCCGGGGTGATCTTCCTCGGCGTCTACGTCACCATCGCGACGGAGAAGATCGACAAGACGAAGGTGGCCCTCGCTGGGGCGGCGCTGATGCTGCTGCTGGGCATCGTCAGCCAGCACGACGCCTTCGGCCAGAGCGAGCTGCGCATGACGTCGGTCGAGCACTTCGCCCAACAGGCGGAGCGGATGGGCCCCCACGGCGAGAAGGTCCAGCAAGCGGCGGGCACGCTGGGGCGGGCTGGGCTAACCGACGTCCCGGGCATAGACTGGAACATCATTATCCTGCTGATAAGTATGATGGTCTACGTCGGGATCATGGGCAAGACCGGCGTCTTCGAGTGGATCGCGATCAAGTGCGCCAAGCTGGCGAGGGGCGAGCCCGTCCTCATAATGGTGCTGCTCTCGACTGTTACGGCGGTTGTCTCCGCCTGGCTCGACAACGTGACAACCGTGCTCCTAATGGCGCCTGTCACCCTCCTTGTCTGTGATGCCTTGGGCGTCAGTCCCATCCCGATGCTCATCGCCGGGGCGCTGGCGTCGAACATAGGCGGCACGGCGACGCTGATAGGCGACCCACCGAACATCCTCATCGGGTCCAAGGCCGGGTTCGGCTTCAACGCATTCCTCGTGCACCTCTCTCCCGTGATCGCCGTGGTCACAGTGGCATTCGCCGGCTATGCCGCACTCGCGTGGCGGCGGACCCTCCGCGCCGAACCCCAACGCAAGGCCGAGATCATGCAGCTCGACGAGTCGGAGTCGATCAAGGACCGCCGACTGCTGAGCAAGTGCCTGGTTGTGGGAGGTCTCATACTGGTCGGCTTCGTGCTGCATCGGCGGCTGGGTTGGGAGCCGGCCACGGTGGCCTTGTGCGGCGCGTCCGCATTGCTCCTGATCTCCGGGCTGCGGGTCGAAGAGGCCGCTGAGACGGTCGAGTGGGGCACGATCTTCTTCTTCACCGGACTGTTCATCATGGTCGGTGCTCTGGTGAAGGTCGGGCTCATCGCGCAGGCGAGCCGTCTGATCCTGCGCGAGTTCGGCGACAACACGACCGTCCTCACGTACGTCATCCTCTGGTTCTCAGCGTTCGCGTCCGCGGGGATGGGCAACGTCCCCTATGTCATCGCAGTATGTCCGCTGGTGAGCAGCGTGGTGCAGGGAATGACCGGCCAGCCCGCCGTACAGGCGTCCGCCGACCCGAGCATCATGCCTATCTGGTGGGCGCTCGCCCTCGGCGCGTGCTTGGGCGGCAACGGCACGCTCGTTGGCGCCGCCGCCAACGTCGTGATAGTTGGCGTCGCGCGGCGCCATGGGCACAAGATCACATTCATGGAGTTCACGCGCTATGGCTTCCCCGTCATGCTATGGACCGTTGGGGTGAGCATGATCTACCTGTGGCTGAGGTACCTCAGGTAGGAGCGCCGGTCGGCTGAGCTCTGACCGGCAGGAACACGCCCTTCGCCGTAGCGTAGACCGTACCGTCGGGCCCGGATAGCTCCGCGGACATCTCGATGAGCCGGGCAGCTTGCTTCTCGATGCGGGCGCGAGCGGTGCCTCGCGTCCCCACCGTGAAGGGTCGCTTGTACCGCACCGTAAGCTCCGCCGTGGCGAATGGCAGCTCGCGCTCCCAAAGGCAGCGCGCCATCACCTCGTCGAGCACCGTGGCCACGAGGCCGCCGTGCACCATGTCGTCGTACCCCTGGTGCTCCTCGCGAGGCGTGTAATCGGTGACATACTCGTCGCCCTCAAAGCGGAACTTGAGCCGCAGACCGATCGGGTTGTCCGCCCCGCACGCGAAGCAGCGACCGGTCGTCGCTTCCAGCATCTCACATCACCCATCGTGGCCCGCGAACCAGCGGGCAAGGTATGCCGAAACCTGGGGGAGAGGCTTCCGCACGATCTCACAGTCCGGCAGGGATTCGAGGAACCGCGCCCCGTACCTCATCCTGACCACGCGCGGGTCGAGGATGACGACGCACCCCTTGTCCTGCCTGGAACGGATCAGGCGCCCGAACATCTGCCGGAACGTGATAACCGCCTGGGGCAGGTAGTAGTCGGCCATTGGATCGCCGCCGCGCTCGGCCACCAGCTCTCTGCGCGCCTCGACGATCGGGTCTGTCGGCACCGCGAACGGGAGCCTGGTCAGGATCAGGTTCTGCAGCGCCTCGCCGGGCACGTCGACGCCCTCGAAGAAGCTCCGGGTGGCGAACAGGACCGAGTCGACCACGTCGGTGAAGTGGCGCCTGACCTGCGCGGTGGGCATGCCCGCAAGCTGGCTATAGATGGGGAGACCCATCGCCTCGATCTTGGCGGCGCACTCGGTATAGGCCTGCTCGAGGTGCGCCCTCGACGTGAACAGAACCAGGGCGCGGCCCCGGGTCACGCGGACAAGCTCGACGATCGCCTCAGCGACGGCTCCCTGCCAGTCGGGCTCGCGCGGGTCAGGGAGGTCGGTGGGGACACCGATCCGGGCCTGCCTTCGGAAGTCGAACTCCGAGGGGAAGCGCTGACACACGAGCCGCTCCGACACCGCCTCGAGGCCGAGACGGTCCACGAAGTACCGCATGTCCTCCCCGACGCTTAGCGTGGCCGAGGTCAGAACCACGGTCGGGATCCGGGTGAAGATGCGCGCGGCGAGCTCGGGCCCCACCTCTACGGGAGCCGAGCGCATCGCGCAACTGCGCGCGGTACGCTCGAGGTAGTAGACGACACCCACGGACTCAAATGCTATGAGCGCCTCGGCCAGGTCGGCGTAGGACCTCAACTCCCCGGCGCGCGCGCGCAGCTCCTGCGACGCAAGGCCGACCCGCTCCGGTCCCCCCACCGGCAGGTCGATCGCCGCCAGCATGGCGGCCAGCTCGAGGAGCTTGTCCGCGATCGAGCGCATGCGCTCGATCCCGCGGTCGGCCAGAGCCGCGAGGTCGACGAACTCCGCGAGGCCGGTGCACTCAGAGGTGACCCGCACCCTTCCCCGCCCCTCGCCTCGGTCCAGAGCGCCCGCGAGGGCCATGCACGCGCCGGGCAGCGCACGCGAGAGCTCTAGCAACGCGATACACGCCGCGCGCGCGTCCTCGAGGACTCCCGGCGCCGCCTCAGGTGGCGGAACCGCTGAGAGAAGCATATCCTCGGCAGCCGCCAGCACCGCACCGGGATCCGAGGGGTTGAGCACGCGTAGGGTCAGCGACTCCAGCGCCTCGCCGGACAGCTCGAAGGCGAGGTGCTCGGTGGCAACGTCCTCGAGCGTGTGTGCCTCGTCGAACACGATCCGGCTGAACTCAGGGAGCGTCCCGGCGTCGGACCCGGCGAACCACAGCGCGTGGTTGATGACGACTACGTCCGAGGCCTGCGCCCGGGTCCTCAGCCTAGCCAGGGCGCAGCCTTTGCGCGCCGAGCACGCGCTCCCGAAGCAGGTCTCATAGGTGGCGTTGAGCGACCCCACCAGGTCCGCGTCGGGCGAGGACGGGTCTCTGCCCAGTTCGGAGATGTCGAGCGTCTCTGAGCGTAGCGCCCACGATAGGATCGGCAGCAAACGGACACGGTCCTCGACGATGAGGGTGTGGCGGATGCCCTCGTACGCGTCCATCAGCTTGCGCAGGCACAGGTAGTTGGCCCGGCCCTTCATGACCGTGGCGGCCAGGTCGACGCCAAGAGCGGCCCGGGTGAGGGGGATGTCATGCTCCACGAGCTGGTCCTGTAGCGTCTTCGTGGCGGTCGACACGATCGCGCGCTCGCCGGTCGCGAGGACGTGCTGCGCCAGAGGCACAAGATAGGCGAGCGATTTGCCGATCCCGGTGCCGGCCTCGACCAGCAGCACTTCGCCGCGCTCGAGCGCGCCGGCGACGGCGGCCGCCATCGCGCACTGGCGGTGCCTCGGCTCGTAGGCTCCCATGTAGGCAGCCACGCTGCCGCCCGGGGCCAGCGCGTCCGTGGCGGCCTGCTCGCCGACTGGCGTCTCCTCCACCGGCCGCGCGGGCCTCCTAACCGATGGAGGGGATGTCAGCGCCGTTGCGAGGCTCCGATCTCGGTCGGCTCGGCGTAGCGCGGCGTCGATGGCCTCGGCGATCCCCGGGGCCCGCGGCCATTCCAGCACATCCGCCATCGACCGGCATTCGGCAAGCAGCTCGAGCGCCACGTGAGTCTCGATCATCCGTGCCAGGGGTCCCAAGCACTGCAGGACAGCTTCCGCCTGAGCCGCCGGCCCTCGCAGCGGGCCGGGCTCCACCTCGCACGCGCGGCAGACGCCGGCCGCGGTGATGTCCGTCAGCTCGGGCCACGCGACCCCGAACGCACCGGTGATGTCGATGAGTGGGAGGGACACTCCGGCGCGTGTTGCCCAGGAGCGCACCCTTGCTAGAGCCACGCGGGGCACCGCGAAGCCGAGCAGGACCGTGTCGTCGGGTAGCGTTCCCAGCAGCTCGGCGAGCGCGCCCGGGAGGTCGAAGCCGCGGTTGATCTCGCTCTGCGACAGCAAGAGCTCGCGCAGGAGGGCGTGGGGAACGGGCTGGGAGGGTCGAAGAACGACCTCGCGACGACCGGCACGCGAGGCAACGCCCAGCGCGACCGCCTCCCGGCCGCCTTCGGGTCCGATGAAAGCGCCACAGAGGACGTGGCTGATCATGTGCGGGACAGCCCTGTCGACCACGAGCCTGCGGGGCCAACAGCCCCACGGATGCTAGGTCTTGTCCGCGGGGCGCGCGGATTCCTCCAGTCGCGCGATGAGTCCCTGGAGCTGGGTAACGATCTGCTCCCGCTCCCAGCCGTCGTCGCGCAGCACCTCGACATCCAACGGAGGCACCACGCTGACCCCGTTGAGCGGCACGAGGCACTTCGCCTTGACCACCGTCAGATGCTCTTTGCCTCCGGTACGGGTTCTGAAGCTCTCCTTGTTGAGGGTGCCGATCACCATCAACCTCGTGCCCTGCCGGATGTTGTCGGCCGCCCATGTGGCGAGATCGCCCCAGACATCCACCAGGAACAGGTCGGAGACCGCCGTGCCGTCCGGCCTGTCGAACGGCCGGTCGACCTGGAAGGAGAACTCGGCCTTTTGCTGGTCGGCCGCCTTCCTACGAAGCTGGGCGTCCTTCGTCGAGACGCCGGTTATGAGGACCAGGTTGATATCCGCCATAGCGTACCACCTCCGGCAACGCCCACCGAGCACCCGCGTGCGAGCCCCTGTATGTCTTATACCTCCCGCAGCAGTAACCCGAAACGCGACCGCGACCTGCCGCCGTCGGGCATTTGGCGCGACCTTGAGCAAAAAGGAGGGGGTCAGGCGGGACGGCCGTATGTTGTTATCTCATCTGGTAGTGACCCGGAGCCCTGCGGCATGTCACAAGACCCTCTCAGCGATCTCAACGAGCGTCAGCGCGACGCGGTGACGCACGGCGACGGCCCTCTGCTCATATTCGCCGGCGCGGGCACGGGGAAGACCCGCGTTCTGACCCGCAGGATCGCCCATCTGATCGCCGAGCGCGGGTTGAGGCCCTGGGCCCTTCTCGCCGTCACGTTCACCAACAAGGCCGCCAGCGAGATGCGCGAGCGAGTGGAGCACCTCACCGGCGACTCGGCCCGCGGAATGTGGATCGGCACGTTCCACTCGATGTGCGTGCGCATCCTGCGCGCCGACGGGGAGCGGATCGGTATTCCGCGGAGCTTCTCGATCTACGACGACAGCGACCAAGAAGCTCTGATGAAGACCGTCGCTGACGACCTGCTGCTCAGCGACAAGGACCCCACGTTCAAGCCGCGCGCGCTGCTCGCCGAGGTGTCGCGGTGCAAGAACGAGCTGCTCTCCCCGCGCGAGTACGAGCGCACCTGCGCGGACGAGCGCGAGAGGCGCGTGGCCTCCGCCTATGTCAACTACCAGCGCCGGCTCACCGACGCCCGCGCGCTCGATTTCGATGACATCATCATGCGCACCGTCGAGCTCTTCCGCGAGGCGCCGGACGTGCTGGAGCGTTACCAGGCCAAGTTCCGCCACGTCCTTGTCGACGAGTACCAGGACATCAACTTCGCTCAGTACACGTTCGTGCGGATGCTCGCCGAGGCCACCCGCAACATCACGGTCGTCGGGGACGACGACCAGTCGATCTACCGCTGGCGCGGCGCGGATGTGCGGCTCATGCTCCAGTTCGAGCGCGATTTCCCCTCCGCGAGAGTGGTAAAGCTGGAGCAGAACTACCGGTCGAGCCAGACGATCCTAGACGGCGCCTATCATGTGATCAGGCACAACAGGCACCGAGCCGAGAAGCGGCTCTTCTCCGACCTTGGCCGGGGTGACGCGATCACGGTCTACTATGCCTTGTCCGAGCACGAGGAGGCGGCTTGGGTGGCGGGGTCGATCCGCGCAGCTCGGGATGAGGGCGAGCGTCCGGGCGCCTTCGCTGTCCTGTTTCGCACGAATGCCCAATCGCGCGTCGTCGAGGAAGCGTTCAGGGATGAGGGCATCGCCTACCAGCTCGTGGGGGGGCAGCGGTTCTACGATCGCAGGGAGATCAAGGACGTCCTCGCGTACCTGAAGGCCGTAATGAACCCCTTCGACACCGTCTCCCTCCTGCGCATCATCAACGTGCCGACGCGCGGGATCGGCCCGAAGGCGGTCGAGAGGCTCCAACAGATCTCCCTGGGCACGGGGCTCCCGCTCCTTGCGGCAACGCTGAAGGCGGATGAGCACGCCTCCGACCTGGGCCGGAGCATGCCCGCGGTGGGGCGCTTCGGCGAGTTGATGCAGGGCCTCATCGACCTGTCGCCCGAGCTTCTCGTGAAGGACCTGATCCGTGAGGTGCTGATCCGGACCGGCTACGAGGGCTCTCTGGCCGCCGAGAAGTCGGCGGACGCCGAAACCCGGCTGGAGAACGTGCGAGAGCTCATCACGGCCGCTGAGACCTTCGCGGAGCGCTCGGAGGATGAGTCCCTGGCGGCGTTTCTTGAGCACGTCTCGCTTGTCTCGGACGTCGACGCGATGACCGAGCCGGATCAGCTCGTGACCCTGATGACCCTGCACTCGGCGAAGGGCCTCGAGTTCGACACCGTGTTCGTAATCGGGATGGAGGAGTCGATCTTCCCGCACGCTCGGTCCTTCGACGATGAGGTGGCTCTGGAGGAGGAGCGGCGCCTGTGCTACGTTGGGATGACCAGAGCGCGCAAGCGGCTGTACCTCAGCGCGGCGCGGCAGCGTGCGCTCTACGGCGAGACACGGTACAACAAGCCCAGTCGCTTCCTGCTGGAGATTCCGGGCGAGCTTGTGACCGAGCAGGGCGGCCGCGGATCGTTCGATCGGGTTATCAGCGACGAGCTGTCTGCACTGGGGATGTTCGCGGCACCGGGGCAGGGGCGGCTCGACCTCACCTCCGTGCTCTCACGCCGAAGGCCGGCCGGCAAGCCCCCGAGGGCGGCGGCCGCATCCCGGTCTCACTCAGCATCAGGCGCGGGCCTGTCGCCCGGTGACAAAGTGACCCACGCTCAGTTCGGACGCGGGATGGTCGTCAGCTTGCAAAACAATGGCGTGGTCACCGTCGCGTTTGAGCGCGCGGGCGTGAAGAAGCTGTCGCTGGCGTATGCGAACCTCGATAGGGTCGGGAGCTGACGCGGAGAACACGGGCCCGGCGCTGTTCGATCTGGGCCGCGCAACGGTGCCCTTGCTCGGCCTCGTTATGTTCTCGGAGGGGCTTCTCGGCAGGTCCTACCCCTGGCTGGCGGCGACGCTCACGGCAGCCTTCCTGACGCCTGCGATCTGTGTGGCCGCGTACCGGTTGGTTCTGGGCGGGCACAGGCCGCGCGGCGAGTGGCCCACACTCCTCGCGTGGCTGCTGTTCTGCCTCATGGCTCTGTCCACAGTAGTGGGTCCCACTCGGGTGTACACCGACGAGCCCGTGAGACGCATTGTCGCCCTGGCCTGCGTGTTCTTCCTCGCGCACGACGGTGTCGCGGCCCACGAGCGGCGCGTGCGGCAGCTTGCAGCCTGCCTCATCTGCATGTGCACCGCCGTGGCCGTCACCGCTATCCTCCGGTGGCCGGTTCCCCCCGGCCCCGACGGCCGCTGGGTGTCGTTGCTTGACAGCCCGTCACTCCTGGCCGGGCTGCTGGCGCTGAGCGTTCCGGTCACGCTCGCATGGGCGGTGAGCCAGGCCGGCTGGCGCCGCGCGGGCTCGCTCGCGCTCGTCGTGCCCCAGGTAGCAGCGCTCGTGGGGTCGGGCTGCAGGCTGCCCACGATCGCTACGGCTGTGGCAATGCCGGCACTATTGGTCGCGTGGGCCGCGGGGCGTCGCGCGGGCTCTCTGACGCCTCTCCCGGAGGGAGAGGGGGGTCGCCGGGTGGGGGCAAGAGGCCGTGTCGCAGCCGGCACAGCCGCTGTCGCTGTGCTGCTGGTCGTCGGTGTGCTGCTCCTCCACCGGCCCGGCCACGAAAGCAGCGCGTCGCACCGGGCGTTCATCTGGGAGACCTGCGTCACCGCAGTACGGGCCGATCTCCACTCAGTGCTCTTGGGCGCCGGCGTCGGCGGCTTTCGCGATGCCTTCAGCATGCACAGGCCGTGGGTCGGAACCGACCGAAGCGACGTTCTGGCGGTGGTCCGGGACGCACACTGCGATGCCCTGATGATAGCCTGTGAGTCCGGCCTGCCGGCCGCGCTCGCGCTGATCGCATTGGTCGTCGCGGGGATCCGCGGCTCGGGCGTCACGTCCGGCCCGCTGGTCGGAGGTCTAGGGGCAGGTCTGTGCGCGTGGGCGGCCACCGGTCTCGCCCACGGTACCATGGACGTCCTCGCGCTCGGAGTGCCCGCGATGGCGGTCCTCGGCGTGAGACTGGCCCCGCCGCGGCCGCAGCCGGTCACGAGCCCCGGGGAGCGGGCGACCTGCCGTTCGCCCCTACTGGCGGGTGCGGTGGCGGCGGCGTTGGCCACTGTCTGGCTGTCTTCGCAGGCCTCCGCGCGCGCTTCGGAATTGCTGGTTGCCCGGGCTCAGCGGGAAGGCCCGGGGCAGGAGCTTCTTGCGGCTGCGGTGCGCCTGTACCCGTCGAGGGACGCGCTGTTGGAGTTGTCAGCGGCAAGCCCGGCACCGCAGCGGGCCGGTGCGCTCACGCTGGCGATCAGGCTCTACCCACGCGATGCCGAGATGCACTTCGCGCTCTCCCGGGCCCTTGTGGGGTCCGAACGGGGAACGGCGCGCGGGGAGGCTGATGAGGCGGTTAGCCTCGATCCCTACAACCCCTACTACCGCAAGTGGCGGGCAGTGTTGGCTGGGCAAAGCCCGGAGGCGAAGCAAGAGCTGCGCCGGGCCATCGCCCTCTTCGAGCGCTCCCTCGAGGTCGCTACGGACCGTCTGGGCGCCCAGTCGCCGCAGGCCGAGGCGCTCAGGATGGAGATCGACGAGGCAAGGAAGGCGCTCGGTAGCTAGCCCGCAGTCAGGGTCGTTTGATTATCCGCGCGGTGCGTCCTGCCAACCTCACCCCCGGTCCCTGGCTGCGCCAGAGACCACCCCCTCTCCGCTGGCGGAGAGGGGGGACGGCCCGGAGCCTGGCGAAGGGCCGGGGGTGAGGTTGGCAGCGGCCGGGTCAGGCGGCCGTAAACGAAGTGACCCTAGCCCGCCGCCGCCCTCGCTTGCCACCCCTGAGGCGCGGCTGTACAATCCAAACCGGGTGCGGACCGAAGAGGAACCGGCGCGGCCGAGCGCGAACAGGGCCGGTCACGCGGTTGTTTGGCGTGTACGTTCCCGGGAGCGCGGCCTGTGAGAACAGTGGAAGTCACAGTCTGGGGCATCATCGGCAGCTTGCAGGGGCATTCGGTGATCCTTGCGGACCGAGAGCATGAGCGCGTGCTGCCTATTGTGATAGGCATCCCCGAGGCCCTGGCCATCCACTCAGAACTCGAAAGCCGGCGGTTCGCTCGGCCCATGACCCACGACCTCATCGCGCAGTCTTTCGCGGCTGTAGGGGCCGAGGTCGAGTCGATCGTGATAACCGATCTCCAGGACGGCACTTTCTTCGCCCGGATACACGCTCGTGTAAACGGCCGGAGGCACAGCATCGACTCGCGGCCCAGCGACGCACTGGCCGTCGCTCTGCGGGTGGGTGCGCCGATCTACGTGTCCGAGGCGGTCATGCTTGAGGCCGCTCACGAGGCCGCACCGGACAGACTCGAAGAGACACTATCCGAGGAGGTTACGGAGCCGCACGTCATAGGTTCGGACGGAGACCCTGAGGCCCCTCACGAAGAGGTCGAGAAGTTCCGCGACATTCTACGCGCCGCGGGGCTTGACGAGCCGATGGGCTGAGCCCCGCACCCTACGCCGTGCCGCGCTACCCGCCCTATGACTCAGATCAACATCCCCTGGCGCAAGTGGCTTGTAAGCATTGCCATCGTCGTGCTCGTCGTCTACTGGCTGGCGAGGCTCATAACGGAGATCATCTGGTTCCGCCAGGTTGGGTACCTGGGCATCTACGCGAAGCTCACGGTGACCCAGATCGTGATGAGCGTGGTCTTCGGCGCGGTCGCGTTTGCCGCGACCTTCTTCAGCCTCCGCTACGCGCGTCGGAAACGCGCCGATACGGAACACTACATCGGACAGAGCGCCGAGGACTTCATCGACAAGGCTATGGTCGAGGATTACGTCGACCGCGGGATCCTCGTGACATCGCTCGTCGTCGCCGCGGTGTTCGTGCTGGGGAGCTTCGGCAAGGCGATGTTCGTGCTGCAGTGGTCCGCCGCGGAGCCGTTCGGGGTCGCGGACCCTCTGTTCGGCAGGGACATCGGTTTCTTCGTCTTCCGCCTGCCCTTGCTCGACTGGCTCGTGCGGACCCTCTCGGCGCTCGCGCTGATCGACCTGGTTCTGCTGGGCCTCCTGTACTTCTACGAGGGCCGGATCTTCCTCTCCGCACGCACGGCACGACTCGTGCCACATGCGCTGACGCACCTGTCGATCATGGTCGCCGTCGTGCTGGTGCTGAAGGCGGGCACCTACTACTTCGCGCAGTTCGCGCTCGCCTGGAGGCAGCATGATCGGTTCGCGGGTGCGTCCTACGCGGACGTCTACGGTCAGTTGCCACTGTACCGCATCTGCGCGGTGCTGTGTGTGCTCGCCGCGATCGCCGTGGTCGTGCTTGCGCGGCGTGACACGGACACTCGGCGGCTCATCTACCTGCTGGGCGGTGTCATGGCGTTCTGCATTATCGGCCGCGCCGGCTACCCGAAGGTCCTCCAGTACATTCGGGTGACACCCCAGGAGCTGACCGCGGAAGGCCCGTTCATCGAGCGTAGCATCGCCGCCACGCGACGGGCCTTCATGCTTGACCAGGACCATATGGACGCTCGCGCGTATGAGATCAAAGACGAGCTCACCCTCGAAGAGGCGAGCCGCCACCCCGACACCCTCGACTCGGTCCGCCTGTGGGATCATCGGCCGCTCCTCACGACCTACGCGCAACAGCAGCAGATCACCACCTACTACTCCTTCACTGACATCGACATCGACCGCTACCGCGTCGGCGGTCGTCTGCGGCAGATCGCGCTGGGTGCGCGCGAGCTCTACGTCTACGGCGTCCCGGCGAACGCCCAGACGTGGATCAACGAGCACATCACCTATACCCACGGCTACGGCTTCGCCATGAGCCCGGTGAATGACATGACTCGCGAGGGGCTGCCAGTCTACTGGTGGTCCGGTATTCCGCCGAAATCCGGAAACCAGACGATTGAGGAGGGCATGAAGCTCACGCGTCCCGGCATCTACTTCGGTGAGCTCGGCTGGCCCGAGAGCAGCACCCGCTCAGCGCTGCCGCAGACCGGCGCGACAGCGGCGGCGCTCATCCCATCGGGCGTCGCCATGATGGGCCAGGGGGCGCAGCAGAAGCGCGTGCGGCTGGGCTTCCCGCCGTACGTGCTCGTTGGCACAAGCCACCCGGAGCTCGACTACCAGTCCGAGGTGGGCACCGTGACAGCGCAGTACTCCGGCCAGGGCGGCGTGGCGATTGGCTCGCTGTGGCGCAGGTTCCTGTTCGCCGTCCGGTTCAAGGACCCGATGCTGCTGCTGTCTCGCGAGGTGACGGCCGACTCCGAGATCATCATGTACCGTCATATCCTGGAGCGCATCCACCGGGTCTTCCCGCTCCTCGCGATGGACAGCGACCCATACCTGTTCGTGGACAGCGCCGGCAACCTCAAGTGGCTCGTGGACGCCTACACATACACCACGCGGTACCCATACTCCAGCCTGCAGCCCCTTGACGGTAGCGGGGTCAATGCGAGCTATGTGCGCAACTCGGTGAAGGTCGTCGTCGACGCATACGACGGCACCGTCGAGTTCTACCGCGTGGACGAGGCCGATCCGATCGCTCGGGTCTACGACAAGCTTTTCCCGCACCTGTTCAAGCCGGCGGGCGCAATGCCCGCCGACGTGCAGGCCCACCTACGCTACCCACGCGGGCTCTTCCTGTGGCAGACGAGCGCTCTGGCGCAGTACCACGTCGCGGACCCCGGGCTGTTCTACGGGCAGGAGGACACCTGGCAGCGCCCGACCGAGGTGTACGGCGGCCGCTCGGAGCAGCGGGCGGCGGCCCCTTCCCAGGGGCCCGGTGGGCCCGCTCCGGCCCCCCCGAGCGCACCCTCGGAAGACTGGCAGACGCAGGCGATGGAGCCCTACTTCGTCCTGCTCCCCAGGCCCGACGGCGGGGACAAGGTCGAGTTCATGCAGATCCTGCCGATGGTGCGCGTGCGCCGGCCGAACATGGCCTCGTGGCTCGCGGCGTGGTGGGACGCCGACTCCGGCAAGGGAGCCTGTGCGCTCTACGAGTTCCCCCGCAGCTCCTCTGTCTACGGCCCCATGCAGATCGAGGCTAGGATCGACAAGGACCCCGCCATCTCTGAGCGCCTGACGTGGTGGAGCAGAGGTGGGTCGCAGGTGATCCGCGGGAACTTGCTGGCCATCCCGATCGACAACACCATCTTGTGGGTCGAGCCGCTCTACATACAAGCCTCCACTGAGTCGCTGCCGACTCTGCAGAAGGTCATCGTGGTGTTCGGCAGCAACGCCATGGCCGGCGAGCAGGAGAGCCGTGTCGCGATGGGCGACACGTTCCGGGAGGCGCTGGAGGCTGCGCTGAGCAAGGGCAAGCCGCCAACGACGGTTACCGGCGCACCAGCCCCGCAGCCCACGCCGCCTGCGACGCAGCCCGCGCCGCCGACACCGGCGCAGACTGAGGCACCGGCAGCCACGACCGACAACAAGGAGCTGGTGAACCAGCTCGCCAACCTGCTGGGCAAGATGGAGCAGCGGCGCCAGGACGAGGCGGAGGAGATGAGGCAGATGAAGGAGCTGCTCCAGAAGGCCGGTGGCTCCAACTAGCGACTGTTACTGCCGTCTCGCTGGGAGGCACCTCTCTACAGCGAGAGGAGGACACGTAGGTGTACAACGGTGGCCGGATCCGGGTGAATCGCAAGGTTCAGATCGTGTGGATCATCGCGCTTGCGGCAGCCATCATCCTTGTATTCGGCGGGCTCCTCTTCCCGATGCTCAAGGAGATCATCCTGAACCCGCCCCAGGTGGGCCATGAGCACGTGCACAGCGAGGGTGGCGGCGAACCCCCCGGCGGGGGCGAACCGCCCGGCGCGCATGAGGGCGAGGCCCCGGGCGCGCCTGCAGGCATGGAAGGCGGAGCAATGAAGGCCCCGCCAGGGACCCCCGGTGGCCCGACCGAGGGACCGGCTACCCCCGGGCAGCCCGCGGAGGGCGGGGGGCACGAGCATTAAGGCACGGGCAGGCTCGGGCGCCCTCACCCCCGCCTTCCCCTTCGCCACGCTCAGGGTCAGGCACCCCCTCTCCCCGGGGAGAGGGGCCCGGGGTGAGGGCGAGAAGCACTCGCACTACCCCACCGGCAACGCCAGCGTGACCCTCGTGCCCGCTTCCTGGCTCGACTCGATCCACATCCGGCCACCCACCACGGCCATCATCGTGCTGTGAAGCATCAATCCCTGGCCGGCTCCGGGCCCGTCCCGCGTGGCCTCCTCGTCGCGGTGTAGCCCGACGCCATCGTCCGCGATCGTCACCGTGAACTCGCGGTCGCAGTCCATGTTCACGGCAAGCGACAGCTTGCGCCGCGGGTCGCCGCCTCGCCCGTGGGCGGCCGCGTTCCTGATCGCCTCGCGCGCGGCGCAGAACAGCACCTCCGCAGCCGGCTCGACGATGAGCTTCGCGCGGCCTCGGGCCTGCTCCGACGCCGACCACGACACCTCGTCGAACAACCCACGCGCTCGCCGCACCTCGGCCTCCAGAGCGGCGAGCAGGCCCATCTTCTCAAGGTCGGGCACCTCGCGCGGCGTCTCCCGCAGCACTCCGGAGATAAGCGCGTGCACCTCGGCGAGTTGCGTCGCCGCCGACACACCCTCTGGGCCGGCCCGCAGGCCCGCGACCGTGAGCATGGCCGCGTGCACGTGGGGCAGCACGTCATCGTGGAGCAGCCGACGAACGCGGCCGGCCAGGACAGTCGCCTGCGTCCACCGCGCCCGCTGCAGCTCCATCAGCCTCTGGGCCAGGACGACGCCGGCCTCGGCCTGGAGCAGCCCCTCGGCCACCAGCCTCCCGGCCTCGATGTCCTCCCGCGAGTGCAGGCCGCCGCCGCGTTTGGCGCCCAGGATCAGCACCCCTGACGGGACGCCCGGTCCGCCGAGCGTGACCGCCCATCCGATCGTCCAAGGGCCGGCGATGTGTATAGGCGCCTGTCCCGGCTCGGCGCGTCGGAGCTCCTCAAGCGCGAGCGCATCGGTCCCGTCCGCAAGCACGAGGTCACTCGGATAGACCCATACCGCGCCGAGCATCTCGGCAAGATGGCTTGCCGGCACTAGGCAGGCCCATTCGGCGTCAAGCACATCGCTGCACAGCGCACGGAACGCAGCGGGGCAACGGCCGTCGATAGGCGCCTGCCCCTGGGTCGGCTCCGCGAGGCGGTCGAGGAACCGCTGTCCCAGGACGAATGCGCGAAGGCGCTCGACGAGCGCATCGCGCTCGACGTGCGATCGCCAGCCGATCAGCGCATACAGACCGGCGATGGCGACGGCTCCCGCCTCGACACAGACACCAGGATCCGCTTCGCCCACGCCCGCCGCGGCCCCAACCAGGCCGTAGACGGCCGCGATGGGAAGCAGCCAGCGCCATTGACGGCCCAGAGCGCCCCGGGGCAGGGTAAGGCCTGTGAAGATCTCGTAGTTCACCACCGCCTGCCCCTGGAGCACGACAGCGGCCGCGACTACTACCGTGGTCACCAGGTCGGCGAGCGCCACGCGCGCGGCGAGAGTCTCGGGATCGCTCATGTAGTTGGCCCCCCACGCCACCGTCCACGCGAGCACAGTGCTCGCCGCGGCCAGCGTCGCCGTGGCGCCCAACACCCACGGTCTGGCTCTCGCGTGGGCGAGCGCCGCCCACTCGTCCCTGAGATGCCCCGGCCTTGCCGCCGCCCATGCCGCCCCCGCCATCGCCACGAGCGAGAAGACCCAGTACGCGACTCCCTCGAACTGGAAGCCCGCAAGCCCGCGCCCCGTAGCCCACGTGTGAGTCGCCGAGGCCCTGAAGTGCGGGAACGGCGTGACCACGGCGACGGCCGCCGCCAGCACGGCGGCCAGGACAACGGTCGCGAGCCACAGGAGGCGGAGACCGCCAGGCCACCTTGGAGCGGCCGAGCCAAACCAGCCGCCTATCCACAGCATCGAGCAGGACCACACTGCCGGCAGCGCGACGCCCGCGATCCAGATCGTGGGCCACCACTCGAGCGCCAAGGCAACCAACCCGTCGGGGCCCCGGCCGGCCAGCCGCGCCTGCCACAGGAAGAACATCCCCGCCACTACCAACCCACTGCCGGTAAGCCACACACCCCACGCCCTGCGGACGGCGTTCAGAAGTACAGTCGCGCCGAGCCAGGAGCAGACGATGGCGACCGCGACCGACAGAGCGGCGACTGCCCCGGCCACCAGGTGAACGGGCACTTCACACCACCGTCCAGGGGACCCACTCGCCGCGCTCGTCCATCACGTGAGCTGTGCCCTCCTCGTCCCAGGAGACCAGTCTTCCCTCGCGCACGATCAGTGCCGCCCTCGTGCGCGCAACCTTCTCATCAGTGGCGTTTGAGGACAGGTCCCAGGCGGCGTAGATCTGGCCGTTCATCCGGCTGATCGTCCGCTTGTCGCGGAAGCCTATGCTGGCAGCGATCTGCTCGTTGGTCATGCCGCCGGCAAGCATCAGCGCGACCTCCCGCTCCGTCGGCTCCAGTAGGTCCATCGGCGCGTGTTCGTCCTTCGCCCTGACCTCCTGGACCCTGGCCTCGATCTCGGGGTCGATGAAGCTCTTGCCCTCGACCGCGTCACGCAACAGGGGCACGATCATCTCGGGAAGGAGGTAGTTCGACTTGCGCACGTAGGCGTAGTGCGACAGGATCCCCGACTGGCGGAACGCGCGGTAGTAGGCGTCATCGTCCTGGATTGAGTAGAACACCACCGGCAGCCTGGGGAACTCCCGCCTGGCCGCCACGGCGGCCTCGATGCCGTTGAGCGGCCCACCAAGCTGCACATCCATCAAGATGACCTGTGGCGGCCCCGCCAGGCACAGGTCGACGGCCTCCTCGCCCGACGCGCAGTCGGCAACGACCCGCACCTTGCCGGTAGCCTCGAGGCCCCGCCTCATGGCCTCGCGCAGTCTCTCGTTGTCCTCCACAAGCAGAAGGTCGAGCAAGCCGGCGCCTCCTCTCGATAGGGCTGTTTCATTGTGCGCTGAGTGACCCACGTCCCTGCCGACCTCACCCCCGGCCTGCGGCCGTTCCCCCTCTCCGCTGGCGGAGAGGGGATGGTCCCAAGCGCAGCAAGGGACCGGGGGTGAGGTCGTCAGGGCGCCGCGTGGCTACAACGAGGTACCCCTGTGCTGTCGACCCTATCAACCCACGGCCCGGGCCTGTCGGTCAAGCACCTGAGTGCGTACGACTCCGGCCCGGGTGCGGAACAAAGCGGTCTTGCGCCGTCGTGGGCGTGGTGCTCCGGGCGGCACAATCGAGCGTGGGGCCGGCAACCGGACGGAGGGACCGAGCATGAAGGTGAAGCTGATACTCCCCGCGCTCACCGAGGCGACCAGCCCGTACTGGCGGCCCATCAAGTACTCCCTATTCCCGCCCCTCGGGCTCGCGACTCTGGCGGCCTACCTGCCGGGCGACGACGAGGTAACGATCGAGGATGAGCACGTCGAGCCGCTCCGCCTCTCCGACGAGCCCGACCTGGTGGCCATTCAGGTCTACATCACGAACGCCTACCGCGCCTATGAGATCGCCGACCACTATCGGGCGCGCGGGGCCCACGTCTGTCTCGGCGGGCCGCATGTCACGTCGCTGCCCGACGAAGCTCTGGACCACACGGATACGGTGTTCCTGGGCCCTGGCGAGGACACCTGGCCGGCGTTCTTGGTGGATCACAGGGCGGGGCGACCTCGCAGCGTCTACCGCTCAGCCACGCGCTGCCTGGTCGGCCATCCGAAGCCGCGGCGCGAGCTCATCAAGCGCCATCTGTACCTCGTCCCCAACTCGATCGCGGTGTCGCGCGGCTGTCCGCACAAGTGCGACTTCTGCTACAGCGGCCAGTTCTATGCCGGCGGCGCGTCCTACTATCACCGGCGTGTCGATGAGGCGCTCGAGGAGATCGAGTCGCTCCCCGGCCGGCACCTCTACTTCCTCGACGACAACCTGTGGGGTGATCCACGCTTCGCCGAAGCGCTCTTCGACGGCATGAAGCGCATGAACCGCGTATGGCAGGCCGCCGGGAGCATCGAGGGCGTCATGCGGCCGGGCATGCTCGAACGAGCCGCGGACGCGGGGCTGCGCAGCCTCTTCATCGGTTTCGAGACTCTAAGCGACCGCAACCTGGCCGCACAGGGCAAGGTGCAGAACCTTGGCGGCGACTACGAGGCGGCCATCCGCCGGCTGCACGATCTCGGGGTGATGATCAACGGGAGCTTCATCTTCGGGCTCGACGAAGACGATGAGTCGGTGTTCGGACGCACTGTCGAGTGGGCGGCAGGGCAGGGGATCGAGACGGCGACGTTCCACATCCTGACCCCGTACCCGGGCACGCGGCTCCACGCGCGGCTCTCCTCGGAGGGGCGGATCCTAACGACCGACTGGAGCCTCTATGACACCCGGCACGCCGTGTTCGCCCCGGCGGGAATGAGTCCGGAGGCGCTGGAGTCGGGCTACCGGCGTGCCTACGACGCGTTCTACACCTGGAAGTCCATCGCTGAAGCCGCGTGGACGAAGGACACGCTTGCCGAACGCCTCCGCCACCTCGCCTTCACAGCCGCGTGGCGGAAGATGGACTGGCTCTGGCACCTCATCATCAGCGCCAAGCGAGTGTCGAGAAGCCGGGGTCTCCTCGAGGCATTGCTGGACAGTGGATGCCGCAGGCCGCATCGCCCTCTGCCGGCCGCAAGCGCGGCCGAAGGCGACGCCACGCCGGTGGTCAGTCAGTAGGCGCCTTGCAGAGTACGTTGAGCACCGACACGAGCTGGTAGGCGAAGAACCGGGAGTCGTCCGTGTCCGGTGCGCGTAGGTCGGTCTCCGCCTGGTCGAAGGCCGACTGCGCGCCCTCGTTGCCGCGGCGCGTCCGCCGCCGCGTCTCCTGGCCATAGCGCGAGACGGCGTGCTCGTTTCGAGCTTACCGGGCCCTGTATGGACAGGCCCCGTGCGCCGCAGGACAACGCCTGCGGCGCACGGACACCTCGCGACCTACCCTTCCGCGCGCTTCCCATAGCGCGGCACGAATGCCGTGACCCGCATCGCCTCCTCCACGGACACCTCGCCGGAGAGAACACATTCGGCGGCGTTCTTCGTGAGGGACCTACGTCGGCTGGCGGCGAGTTCCTCGATCTCGCGGAGGTCGTCGCCGTCGGTAAGCTTGCGGCGGATCTCCTCGTCGAGCGTGAAGACCTCGTGGAAGGCCATGCGCCCAACGTGCCCCAAGTGGCAGCCGCACGCGCCCGTCTGGCCCGCTCGCCAGATCCTGGCCGGCACGTCCTCGACGCCCGCCTCATGCAGCCAGGCCACCTCGGCCTTGGTCGGGGGATGCTGCTTCCTGCATTCCTGGCACATTCTGCGCGCGAGGACCTGCGCCGTGGCGCCGTTGAGCGCTTGGGACAGCAGGAAGCGGGGCACGCCCACGTCTATGAGGCGCCGCATCGTCGTGATGGAGTCCGGCGTGTGCAGGGTGCTCAGGACGAGGTGGCCGGTCAGGGCGAGAGCGACGACCGCCTCCGCCGTCTCCCGGTCGCGCACCTCGCCACACAGGATCACGTCGGGGTCTTGGCGCCTGCAGACCTTCATGCACGCCGGGAAGTCCATCCCGCTGCGGACGTTCACCGGGATCTGGGTGACGCCGTCGATCTGCACCTCGACGGGGTCCTCGACGCTCATCACGTGAACCGACCGCTTGTTGAGCTCCTGCAGGACCGCGTAGAGGGTGGTCGTCTTTCCGCTTCCGGTGGGCCCGGTGACGAAGACGACGCCGTTGGGGCGGTGTATCAGCTCGTCGAGCTGGCGCCGCGGCTCCCCGGCGATGCCCAACTGGTCGAGCGTCGGGATGGCCACTTGGCGGTCGAGGAGGCGCACGACGACGCTCTCTCCGAGAACCCCCGGCACGACCGAGACACGCAGGTCCAGGTCGAGGTCGGCGGCGCGGAGTTGGATGCGGCCGTCTTGGGCGACGCGGCGCTCGGCGAGCGACAGGCCGGCCATCAGCTTGATCCGGTCCACGAGGAGCTCGCGCGCCGTGGCCGGCAGTTCGAGCACGTCGCGCAGCACGCCGTCGATGCGCAGCCGGACCACACAATGCTCGGAGAGGGCCTGGACGTGGATGTCGCTGGCGCGTTCCCGCACCGCCCGCTCAATCAGGTCGTTCACGACCTTCGCCATGGGCTCCTCGCTGGCGCGCTCCAGCAGGACGAGCACCCTGCGCGCCCCCTCGGCCTCCGTGGCGCACTCGGCGCACGTCGCGAGGTGGGCCTCGACGGCGGCCCGGCGGCCCTCATCGAGATCGCCCCTCAAGTGCCCGGTCAGTAGCGTTCTGCAGTCCTCGCACTTCATCTCCACATCTCCCCTTCGCGGGTCAGTTCCCGCCTCAATGCGTCCATGGCTCGCGCCACTCGGGATTTCACGGTGCCTTCGGCGATCCCCAGCAGGTCGGCGACCTCGGCGTAGCGCATGCCGCCATAGTGGGCCAGGACGAAGGCCATTCGCTGGCCCTCGGGCAGCCGGTCGACTGCCTGCCGCACCCGGTGGATCTCCAGGCTCGCGATGACCTGCTCCTCCGGGAGCGGCCGCTCGTCGGCCAAGCGCTCCAGGATGCCGCGCGTGTGCGGCCCGAACCGTTCTTCCAGCGAGACTACCTCCGCGCGCGGCCTCCTGCGCGTCGCGCGATTCACCCAGTGGTTCCGCGCCAGCGTGTAGAGATAGGTTCTGAACTTGGCTCTGGGCTCGTAAGCCTTCCGCGCGAGCCACACGCGGAGCAGCACCTCCTGCACGCCGTCGTCCGCTTCGTCGCGGTCCCAGAACAGGTGGAGGAGCATCCTCCGAAGCCACGGCCCGTGTCGCTCGGCCAGCATCGCGAAGGCCTCGGCGTCGTCGCGCCCCGCCCTGGTCATGAGTTCCGCGTCGCTTGGCGACAGGTCCATCCGTCAATCCTCGCTCCCGGGAGTTCCGGGGGTGTCTAACACGGCGCGCCACGAGAGGGTTCCATCGGCGGGCGTCTCCGTTGCGGACGCGACAGTCCTTGACATAAGTGTGTTGCGTTGGCTTCTGCCCGCTGACGGCCTGCGGGGCGGCTCTCCGGGGGCATTCGAGGGCATACCGAACCGTCTCCTCCCTTCCCGGGGTTCAACGGTCTGCTTGGCAAATCGCCACCGCGTCTGCCAGAATGCGGGCGTCGGCCCCACGCTCGGCGGACGCACGCAGAGAAGGAGGCGACCGCATGCCGCATCGCGCGCTGCTGCTCGGAGCTCTCTGGTTGGCCATCGTCCCGGTGAGCGGGGCGATCCTCGCGCAGACAGGTCCTGAGGAACTGATGCCCCGGCACTCGACCGACTCCGTGCTCGTGTCCCCGACAGTCCCATCCGGCCGATGAAGCCGGCCCCCTATGCGCTCCAGGCGGGTCGCATGGGCAGCGTCGCTCTCTGCCGGTCGGAAGCGCGGGGGAAGGCGACGCCGCGCCGGCGGTCGGTTGGTAGGCGCCTCGCGGAATGCCCCACTGGCGGTGACTTAGGGCAGAACGGGCCCTCACCGATCCGCTCACCCCGAGAGGGCGAAGCCCGTAACAAAGGGGCATCGTCGACGGTGGCAAGCACGCCTACCCCTCAGCGCGCGATCTCCGGCGAGAACCAGACGCTGCAGTCCGCGTACTTGCCGAACTCGGCCTCCTCGACCACCAGTTCCAGCACGTTCACGCCGCTCACGTCGAGGTCCACGGGCCGCTCGCGGAAGTCCTTCACCAGCGCCGACCGGTACAACTCCTTCCCGTCGCCGAGCACGACGAAGACGACGCTGCCCTGCGCGCCCTCTTGCAGCCCACAGGCCGATGTGAACCGCGCCCACGCGCCGCCGAGCCGGAACACGTAGCGCGAGGGTGCATGGGCATAGAGGCCGTGGGAGTGGTAGCGCTCGGCCGACTCGAGCCACCCCGGGCCCTCCTCGCCCGGTATGCGGTCGCGATAGGGCTTCTCCCACCCCACCTCGGCCGACTCCCAGGTCAGGTCGGAGAGGAACGCGCGCTCGATGTCTCCGGCAAGGTCCGCCGGGCTCGGCCCGGGCGCGGTCGCGGGCTTGGCCGACGCAAGCTCGGTGAGGGAGGCCGCCTTCCGAGCGATCGCGCGGAGGCCGTCTGTCAGCAGGGCCTCGGGGATGCTCCCGACCCTCTCGACGGCGGCTAGGGCGAAGGCTCGAGCCGCCTCGGGGTCGCCCTTGCCGAGAGCCGCCACGGCCCTCGCCTTCAGGAGGGCCGGCTCAAGGGCCCTGTGATCGGGGACTCCTCGATCGTCCACGCTGAAGGGCAGCGGGAAGCTGATGGTGGCACCGTTGGGGTAGCAGAAGGTAAGGCGCAACTCGTATCCACCGGGCTGGAACTCCCCCGTTCTCACTGAGAATCGGCCCTGCGGGTCCACCCGCGCCGTCGAGGTGAGGGAGTCGTAATCGCTGCCGCCATCGGGATCGGTGAATGCGATCACGCCGATGGGCGCCATGCTCGTAGCCACCTGGCCGTGCACCAGCATCCCTCCGACGATCGGTTCCCCTCGCACTCGGGTCAGCGTGCACTCGACTTCGAGGTCTTTCCCCTCATCGCTCCGACGAAACAGTGGGTGGGTCGACAGCACGAGGGCGCTGGCCCTACTGAGGAAGGTCCCCTTGCCCTCACATCGGGCCTCCTCGCTGAAGGTGTAGTTGCCACTCCCCATGAGTGAGGTGCCCATCGTCGCCTCGTCCCGGGTGGCCCGCACGTGCGGGAGGCCCAGAGCGTGCCCGAGCTCGTGCGTCACGCCTCCAATGTACACGGAGTTGTACTTGCCAACCGAGTAGCGCCGGTCGCCGTCGTAGATGATGGGCTCCGTCTTGATGAGGTTGAGCGGGTCGAGCACGGCGTGATCTGTTACCCAGGCCGTGCCCGATCGGTGGTCTCCACCGCCGTAGTAGGGGCAGTCCGCAGACAGGCGGTTACCCTTGGTGTGAACTAGGTTCTCGAAGATGACGATGGTCTCGCGGTCCGCGTCGATGCCTTCCTTGGCCAGCGCCGTCACGACTTCGCCGCGGAGCTCGTCGCCGCGCTCGCCCGTGTAGTAGTCCGTCTCGTGCTTGCCCTTCACGAGGTGAATCACAACGCGCCGGTCGCTGCCGCGCTCGAGCGGGAACGCCATTGCCCCAAAGCCCCGGGCCGCCATCCCTGCGCCGTAGAACGCCTGCACCTCCGACATCACCCGGTCCAGACGCTCCGGGTAGCCCTCGATGGGATCGCGGTCGGCCGGGGTGAAGTAGACGATCTGGAGGACGCGGCCGAAGCCGTCCGCACTCGCGGGCGCCCCAAGGCCCAGCGCGCACGCCACCAGAGCCAAGACCCGGACTGTCGTTCGGAACACTGTGCTCACCTCTCCGCCCAGATCCTCGAGTCCTGCCTGATGTGCCACCTACGCGGGCCGGGGAGGTCGCGGCGAAGCGTCGCTGTGGCGCGCCAGCCGTCCTGGGTCGACCGCAGTGCTATGGGCCTGGCGAGCGACTCGTCCATCAGCTCTGGCAGGCCGAGTGCCTCGAGCGAGTCGCCCCACGCCTTGTGCTCGGCCTGGAAGCGCTTCTGCGCGTAGTAGACCTGGCAGAGCAGCCACCGCGCGGGCCCAGCCGGGTCGGGACGGAACTCCTCGGTGCCGGGCGGGGCGTCCGAGAACTGCACATATCCCCACGTCTCCGGCCGGTGCATATCGATCACGCCCTGGGGCGACCAGACCCAGTTGTCCTCCGGCTTGCCGGGCACCTTGACGTAGCGCCCGTCCTCGATCGTGACGTCCCACTCCACTCGCGAGAAGTCGATCCGCCACTGATCGCCCGGCCCCGGCGGGCAAGGGCAGCCCGCGAACTCGGCGAGCGCTTCCCACGGGAACGCGATCTCCGCGGTCCAGCCGCGGTCGGTGTCGGACGGATCGTTGATCGTCCCGTCGACGTGAGTCGCGACCCGCAGCCCGGGGATCTCCCACTCGTTGAGCGCGGGGCCGCCGTCGCGGTAGGGCTTCACGAGGCGCAGGTCCCACTCTGTGCCGAAGGCGTTGATCTCGATCTCGTAGTACTCGTGGTTGTCGCCATCCGGGTCGATGAAGATCTCGAAGTCCGGGTCGCGGAAGATGACGGAGTCGTGCTCGGTGAGGGTCGCCCAGACGTGCGGCTCCTCGATCTCGGCGCCGACGTAGAGGTACGTGTCGTCCCACAGCATCTTGGCGCGCGTGCGGAGCCGCGGCGCGGGCTTCACGTCGCCCTCGATGTCGACGAAGTCCTCGGTCCAGGGCACGGCCCGCCAGGCGGGCTCGTCGAGCAGCCCGTCGATGGCGACGTCCTGCTCCGCGCGGTAGCACACGTACCCTCTGGGCGGGACGTAATGCGCGATCTGCACCTGGCCGCCCACAAGCAGCACCGCCGACACCAGCGTCAGGCCCATCTCATAGCACCTCCATCGACGACCCCGAGTCGCGTGCCCCTTCGCGGCCGTCTCCGGATGGGGGCACCGACTGACGACCGGTTCGCTCAACGGTGCGGGGACCCCTTGGCGCGGGTCCCGCCCGATCCCGATCCGGTATACTGTTACCGCTTCTCGAGGAAGGGCAGTGCGAGGATGAACCACCTGGCGGACAGGAGAGTCGGCTTTGTTGGTGGCGGCGCGATCGCCGAAGCCCTGGTGGGAGGGCTCACCTCGGCCGGCATCGACCGGGCCCAGTTGACGGTGTCGGACGTGAACCCGGACCGAAGGCTCATCATGCAGACGAAGCTCGGTGTGCGAGCCGTCGCGGCAAACGCCGAGGTCGTCGAGTCGAGCGACGTGGTCGTGCTGGCCGTTAAGCCTGATGTGCTTCCTGGCGTCCTCTTGGAGCTGAGCGAGGTCAAGGACCTCGACCTCGCCCGGCCGCTGTGGATCACCATCGCCGCCGGTGTGCCGATGTCCCGTGTGACGGACCTTCTGCCCGAGGGTGCGCGCGTGGTGCGTGCCATGACCAACACGCCCGCCCTGGTGCGTGCGGCGGCCACTGCCTACTACGCAAACAGCCGGGCCCGGCCAGAGGATGTCGAGGCCGCGCGAGAGCTCTTCAACGCCGTCGGTCTGACCTGGCAGGCGCCCCATGAAGCGCTGCTCGACGCGGTTACGGGGCTGTCCGGCAGCGGACCGGCCTTTGTGTTCGTGTTCCTCGAGGCGCTGGGAGACGCGGGGGTGCGATGCGGGCTGCCGCGAGAGGTGGCCTACAAGCTCGCCTTCCAGACTGTGTACGGCGCCGCGAAGCTCGCGCTCGAGACAGGCCGGCACCCGGCCGAGCTCAAGGACCAGGTCACGTCGCCGGCCGGCACGACCATCTCAGGCCTGGAGCGCCTGGAGGCAGGTGGCTTCCGATCGGTTGTGTACAGCACGGTCGTCGGTGCCACCGAGCGAGCGCGGGAGCTCGGCGCAGGGGAGTAGGGTGGGTTCTTCGGTCCGGACGTCCGGCCCCGGGGTGCCGAAGGGCGCGTCCGCCATGCGCCCGCCGCGACGCTCTCGATGGGCAGGGCTTCGCAGACGCCGACCCTAGCCGCCATAGGCACGCATGATGTGGTGTTCCAGCCGCCACGCAGCCTCGCCGAGCGGAGTGAACTCGTACGTGCCACCGGACCGGCGCATGAGGCGATGCTCCGTCATCATCCTCCTGGTGCCGCACCAGTCCGAGCAGACCCGGGCGACCAGGTCTGTCAGCTCACGCTCCTCGTAGGCGCGAAGCTCGGGCAGAGCTCGAAGGGCCGCGTCCACCGAGATGTGGTGAGCCTTCCACTCGGGTCGCGCCAAGGATGGCGGATGTGCCGCGTAGCCCCTCGGCCATGTCGGCTTCGACGAATCGGCGCCCATCTGGTGCATCGCCTTGAGCGCCTCGCGCCCGACAGCCTCTGTCGGGTCCTGCGCCAGGGCGCGAAGGACCGGCACGGAGCGAGAATCGCGGATGCGTGCGAGTCCCTGCACGGCGGCCCTTCGCACGGACTCGTCCCCATCGGCTGCCAATGCGGCGAACCGCTCGGTCAGCTCCAGGGCCCCCTCGCGTGCGAGAGCGTTCAGGATCTGGGCTCGCGGGACGCCCTCGCCGGCTGAGAGCAGCCCCCACAGAGCCTCGCGTTCCTCGCTGTTCCCCAGGCGACCCAGGGCGTGGATAGCGGGGAGCGCGGTGGCCTTGCCGCCTTCGCGCGCCACCTTCGTCAGAGCGGCAACGGCTCGCCTCACCTCCTCGGCGCCGAGCGCCGCCCACACGGGCACTTCCGACAGGGGCGCATCGACCAGCCACCGTGGCGGCGGGGAAGCCGGCAGCCCCTCCGTCACCCCGGCTTGCCGGGCCCTCCCGGAGTGGGCCTCACTCAACCGAGAGAGGACGTCGAGCGCCGTAACGCCGCGCTGCATGACTGTGCTGTCATCGGACAGGAGGTCGCTCGCAGCGAGGGTAAGAGCCCGGGTGCCGATCCGGCAGAAAGTGATCAGGCGCGCGCTCGCCGCCGCGACGTCGTCGCAGTCCGAGTACCAGCGCAGCACGGCCTCTCGCCCTGGCCGGCCCAGCGTCAGCAGCGCCTCGCTGATGAGGTTCGCGGTGTCGATGTCCGCGCACGCGTCCATGAGCTGTAGCAGCAGATCGGCGACCACGTCAGGCGGGCGCACAGTCACAAGCAGGCGGTCGAGCAGTGGGTATGCCGCGAGGCTCGCAATCCCCGGGAGGGCGTTCCAGGTTCGCGTGTGAGCCAGCCGGACGCCGCCCGCGACCGCCAGGCGCACTGTCTCCCATCCCTCCTCGGCGAGCGCGCCAGCGCCCAGGGCCAGCCGAAGCGCCTCATCGATCGCCGGCGACCCGGCGAGGATCACGGCGCGAGCCAGGGCGCCCCGTGCCGCTGAGTTGCCCCTGGTGGCATGCAGCACGTCGCCAAGCCTGGCGGGCGACGCCCCCAACAGCACGGACAGACGGGTCGCGCCCGCTCGGTCCTTGCCGAAGGTCGCAGCTAATGCGGCTATCTCGGCCTCAACACGGCGAACGAACGGCTCGGCGCCGACTTGTGCCACATCGTCGTCTCTCAACCTCCGCACTTCCTCCCTCAGAGCTGTTCGGGCGCGATGCAGCCGGCTCATGACCGTACCCGGGGGCACTTCGAGCAACCGGCTGATCTGCCAATAGGAGAGACCTTCCACGTAATGCAAGCCGATGACCAGCCTGTGCCTCGGGCTCAGCCGAGCCAGCCCTGCCCCAACGTGCGCGTAGTCCGGGTCATCTTCCTCGTCCTGCGGCGCCTCGGTCTCGATCTCGCTCTCATCCGGCATGGTGCTCCAGCGCGACTGCTCCCGCAGCCACGCTCGCGCGAGGTTGACGGCGATACTCCGAACCCAGGGACCGAAGCGACCCGGGTCTCGTAGCTGCTCGAGCTTCAGGTAGGCCTCGACGAAGGCGTCGTGGGCTAGGATCTCGGCCTCCGAGACGCTCTCGGTGGCCCTGTAGCTGAGGCCCACGATGCCGCGACGATGAAGGTCAACAAGTTGGCCGTAGGCTTCGTGGTCGCCTGCGAGGGCGGCTCGCACCAGCATGGCATCGTCCACTGCATCGCGCTCCTAGGAGGTAGATGCTCGAGCCACCCGGATATTCCACCGGCTCGGCTCCGAACTAGGACCGCCATGACCCTGGCGTACCGAGCCGGCGAGGGAGCTCGCGGAGCAGCGGTAACCGCGTAGATGCCGGGCTCGGGGTGCTACCCCACCAGCCCCGGAATAGCTCCCGACCACAACGCGTAGGCCTCGGGAATGGGGACGTCGACGACGGCGCGCCCGGACGAGATCGTGAGGCGGTCGCCAGCCGCGAGCGTGCCCAGTCTGGTGACGGCGATCCCCGTCAGTCGCGCTCGGAACTCGTCCTCGTGGGCGCGATCGACCTCAACAAGGAAGCGGCCGTTGGACTCCGAGAACAGAGCCAGGTCGGGACGAGAGGCGCAGCCGGCGAGGTTGGAGATGTCAGCAGCCAGCCCTAGGCCCTCGGCGCCGAAGAGCATCTCCAGCAGCGCTATGGCGATCCCACCGGCCGCTACGTCGTGACATGCCCGCACGAGGCCGGCGTCCATAGCCGAGAGAAGAGCGTTCATCTTGCGCTCGAACGTGTAGGGGTCCGTGCGAGGCACCCGTGTCGCGCCAGTCGCGCCGAGGAGCTTGAAGTACTCCGAGCCCGCGAGCTCATCGTCGGTCTGTCCCACGAGGTAGACCGGGTTGCCCGCCTCCTTGAAGTCGCATGTGACGCACTTCCGGACATCCTCGACCAGGCCCACCAGCAGGATCGTGGGGGTCGGCGGGATCGGCCCGGTCGGGCCCTCGTTGTACAGGCTGACGTTGCCGGAGACCGGGGGGACCTTGAGCGCGTTCGCGAGGAAGTACAGCCCGTCGGTCGCGGCCTTGAACTCGCCCATCCGCTCCCGTACCTCGGGGCTGCCGAAGTTCAGGTTGTCGGCCCAGGAGTGCGGCCGCGCACCGACTGCGATGACGTTCCTCATCGCCTCTTCGAGCGCCGAGGCGGCGCCATGGAACGGGTCGAGCTCGCAGAAGTACGGGTTCACGTCCGTGGTCAGGGCAAGGCCCTTGTAGGAGGTCGGCAGTGGTCGGATGACCGCCGCGTCGCCGGGGCCGGGATGCAGGTACTCCCCGTGCAGCGGGCCCACAACCGTTCCGCCCCTGACGATCGTGTCGTACTGGTGGACCACCCAGGACATGCTCGCGACGTCGGGAGATGCCAGGATCTCCTTGACCGTAGCGGTAAGGTCCGGCGCCGCCGGAGGAGCCGGGCTGCCGCGATGCTCGCGGATGAGGTATGGCCTGTTGTAGCGCACGGCCCCCGTGTAGAACTCAAGGTCGAGGTCCGCCACGTCGACGCCCTTGTACCGAATCCTCATGCGCTTGTCCGGCGTCACGGTCCCGAACGCCCGCGCGTCGACATCCCATGCGGCCATGATCGACAGCACGCGGTCGACCTTGTCGGGCGGTACGACCAGCATCATGCGCTCCTGCGACTCGGAGACCCAGATCTCCCACGCGGCCATGTCGGCAACCTTGAGGGGGACCTGGTCGAGATCGACGTCGGCGCCGTTGCCACCGTCGTAGGCCAGCTCGCCCGTGCAGCTCGAGAGCCCGCCGCCGCCCAGGTCCTTGAACCCGTTTACGAGGCCCTCGTCGATGCACTGCAGGCAGGCGTGCATGAGGGGCTCCTTGGTTATCGCGTCCCCCATCTGCACCGCGGAGCGGCCGACCTCCTCGCTGTCTGCCGAGATCACTTGGCTCGCGAGCCCGCTCACGCCGTGGATGCCGTCGCGGCCCGTGCGGCCGCCGCAGAGCACGAACACGTCGCCAACGTTCTCCGCGCGGCTGCGGATGACGCGGTCCTTGCGTACCATTCCGATGCAGCACACGTTGACGATGCAGTTGGAGACAAAGCCGGGATGGAACCCCACCATGCCACCCACCGTGGGGATCCCGACGCGGTTCCCGTAGTCACGGATCCCGGCCACGACGTTCCTGAACAGGTAGAGCGGATGCTTGATCCCTGCGGGCACATCCTCATACGGAGTGTCCAGCGGTCCGAAGAACAGTGGGTCGAGGAGCGCAATGGGCTGTGCCCCCATACACACCACATCCCGTAGAATGCCGCCGATCCCGGTCTCCGCCCCGCCCACGGGATCAAGCGCGGAAGGGTGATTGTGCGACTCCATCGCGACGACGTAGGCCCACTCGTCATCGAAGGTCACAAGGCCCGCGTCCTCCTGTATGACGAGTAGGTTCTGAGGCGCCTCAACCTTGAAGATGCTCGACTCGAGGATGGTCCAGCTCGACTTGTAGGAGCAGTGCTCCGACCACGCCTGTGCGATGGCCTCGAGCTCCAGATCGGTTGGGTTCCGCCCCTCGCTCTCGAAGTGCGCCTCCATCATGCGCATCTCATCGAGGCTGCAGGCAAGGTTGCGCTCCTGGGAGAGGCGGAGCAGCT
>Ga0315280_10001330_pt1 | contig 42713 bp, 30 predicted proteins | sample YL17G06_40_MG_FD_203697 | JGI IMG/M metagenome (GOLD analysis project Ga0315280, IMG submission 203697) | Sediment microbial communities from Yellowstone Lake, YNP, Wyoming, USA - YL17G06_40 | ecosystem: Environmental > Aquatic > Freshwater > Lake > Sediment | place: USA: Wyoming | collected...
TGGCTGGAGGAGTGGAGGAAAATCAGGCATAATCTGGCCATGGCCAAATTTGCCAAAAGGGCTCATACAAAGCATCGACTTCAATATCATCCGGTATGGATTCCAAAATATCGAAGACGCGCGCTGCCGATGTCCTATCTGTACTCATGGTGTAGACCTGGTAGGATAACAATAGAGCTGGAAATGTCGTCTCCGGCATGTCCGGCGATTGTCACCAATCCCTTTTTCTGGGGATGTTTGAACTGGCGGTGACTTCCTTCTCTCTGAATACGACCCCTTCCTCGAGAACATCCGCGGCGAAGAGCGCTTCAAGAAGCTCATGGAGCGGGTGAAAACCGTTTCTAAACGCTCTCTCATATTAAATACAAGAGCTTCGGCATTAAATGGTTTGGGAACAAAGAAATCAAGGTCGATAGAAAGTCGATGATGCAAGTAGTAATAAAGAGCCGTGCCGCCAGCGAGATAGCTTCCCTCAGGAAGGATCTTGTTGCCTAGTAATTGAACTAACGTCTTTTCCAGGCTTTGAGCTTTATTCCCCTTGTCCACACAAACATCTTGGCATGGATTTTTGATGATTTAAATAAGAAAATCTGATCTATTCAATTCTCTGCTTATATTTTAAATCTTCAACTCATTTTCCACTATTCTTGTGAATAACTCTGTGGAAAAATGGGAAAATTCTTTTTTAACAGACTGATCTTCTTGTAGTTCTGACAGTTTGCCCAATTTTTGAGCATAAAATCTCAGTTTACCCCTTTTCAACCAGGCAATATCACCTGGACAAAAGCCGCAGCGATTCCGCCTCTGAGTTGACAGGGGCTCTGACTCTTTGTTATAAGTTGCTGACTGCTGATTGTGATGGATGAGCCCCAGTGCGGAAAAAGATATGGTTACACCCAAACGCCAATTTCTTCTCGAAGGGGCGGCTGAATTTATAATATTTTTATAGAGACGATAAGAACACTAGAGAAGGAGAAGGCCCCGTGAAATTGAGCCTGATCGATTGGGCTGTCATCTTCCTTTATTTTCTGATTAGCCTGGGGATAGGACTCTATTACCGCAGGAGAGCCACCAAAAGCGTCAGTGATTTCTTTGTTTCCGGCCGCAATGTCACCTGGTGGCTGGCCGGCACCTCAATGGTAGCGACAACATTTGCCGCGGATACGCCGCTGGCTGTCACCGGACTTGTCGCTCGCAACGGCATCGCCGGCAACTGGATCTGGTGGAGCATGGCCTTCAGCGGCATTCTCACTGTCTTTTTCTATGCCAGGCTCTGGCGACGATCCGGAGTATTGACCGATGTCGAATTCGCGGAGATCCGCTACAGCGGCGGAGCGGCCAGGTTCCTGCGAGGATTTCGAGCCTTCTATCTGGGCTTGCCGATCAACCTCATCATCATGGGCTGGGTCAACCTGGCCCTGGTCAAGATCCTGATGCTGGTTCTGGGAGTGACGAAGTTTCAGGCGCTTCTGATCACCATAGGCATCATGTTCATCACAGCCTCTATTTCGACATTGTCGGGACTCTGGGGAGTTTTGGTCACCGACATGTTTCAGTTCATCCTTATTATGGGAATGGTGATTGTCCTGGCCGTCTTCGCCATTCATTCCGTGGGAGGGATGAGTGGAATGATCAGTTCCATCCAGACCATAGAAAAAAGCGGTGAGGCCACAGGCTCTCTTCTCTCTTTTTTCCCCGAGATCAATTCCACTTGGATGCCTCTCATCACCTTCTTCGTTTATATTGCCGTCAATTGGTGGGCCTCCTGGTATCCGGGAGCTGAGCCGGGCGGCGGGGGATATATCGCCCAGCGGATCTTGAGCGCCAAGGATGAGAAACACTCCCTGCTGGCGACATTATGGTTCAATATCGCCCATTATGCCCTCCGGCCCTGGCCCTGGATACTGGTGGCTCTTGTGGCCATCGTGAAATTCCATGGCGATCCCTCCTTTGTCTCGGACCCGGAGTCCGGTTATATCCGGATTCTGATCGCTGATCTGCCGGCCTCGCTGCGCGGATTGATGGTAGCCGGATTTTTCGCTGCCTACATGTCGACGATTGCCACGGAGCTTAACTGGGGAGCGAGCTACCTGGTGAACGACCTCTACCGCCGTTTTCTTGTGCGCAAGCGGGGAGAAAGGCACTATGTCGTCATCTCCCAGTTGACAACCATGGCGCTGATGATTTTATCGGCGATCGTCAGCTTCTACATGGAGTCCATAGCCGATGCCTGGAAGTTCATGATCGCGATCGGTGCCGGGACAGGCCTGGTTTATCTTCTGCGTTGGTTCTGGTGGCGGATAAACGCGTGGAGCGAGGTTTCCGCCATGGTCGCGGCTTTTGTGACTTCGCTCATTCTGCAGCTCGGGTTTGGCCTCAGCGAGAGTAAACCCGGCGAATTTGCTTATCTTGTCCTGATCACAGTCGCTGTAACCACGGTCGTTTGGCTCGCGGTCACTTTCCTGACGCGGCCGGAATCGAAAGAAGTTTTGTTGTCATTCTACCGGCGCGTGCGGCCGAGCGCTGCACTCTGGGGGCCCATCGCCAGGGAAGCCACGGATGTCGTTCCGCGCAAGGACGGTCTTTTTAACCTGATGGACTGGCTTTGCGGCGTGGCGATGATCTACGCTTTTCTCTTCGGGGCGGGAAAGATCATTTTCGGACAAGTCTTGCTCGGGCTCAGTTTTGTGGCAGCAGGGCTCATCTTCGGCAGCGTCATCTACGCTGACCTGAACAAGCGCGGCTGGGAAACTATCGCCGAGTGACTTGGGTGAGTCCCTCCGAAAGACGCATGGCTGAAAAAATTCTTTATCTTTCAAAAGCTGATGTCGCTTCTCTCGACCTGAAAATGGAGAGAATAATTGCTGCTTTGGAACAAATGTTCCGGGAGAAAGGGGAAGGCCGCGTGGAGATGCCGCCCAAGCCGGGCATTCATCCTCGGCTGCGGGGTGCAGGGGAGAAGCAACCTTGAGGCCTTGAATGTTCTTTTCCCCCTTAAGCGCGTCATGGCCTATGACATAAATCCCGTCGCTTTAAAATTTTTTGCCGAGGAGATGACGGCAAAATTCAGTCTGGAAATCGTTCCGGTAAAAAAGCCCCGGAAAGCTGTTTCAGGTTGCGACAGTGTCATCACAGCCAGGCCGATTCTCAAGATTCCCCATGCGACCATAAAGCCGGGCTGGTTTGAACCAGGCGCTTTCGCCTCTTTGGTTGACTATGATTCCTACTGGCACCCTGATGCCCTTCGGGAAGCTGATAAATTCTGCACCGATGATATCTCCCAGCTTGAATACTACAAGAAGCTCTGTTATTTTCAGAATGTCCCGCCAATTTATGCCGACCTCGGCGAGCTTGTGACAGGCCGAAAGCCCGGCCGGGAGACCCCAGGAGAACGAACAATGGCCTGCAACTTAGGTCTTGCGCTGGATGATATGGCTACGGCTCCGTTGATCCACAGGCTTGCCTTAGAAAACGGAGTGGGAACCTGGCTTCCGCTTTGACCTTGCGCTAATCGAATGAGATATGTCGCCGCGCGTTGGCGCCAAGGCTCAGTGAAAATGTTTTTTTCTCTTAGTATTTAACGTCCAACCTCATGTTATAAAACATGAAAGCCCAAGTATCGGTGAGCTGCTCAATGGCTTTGGTGGTGCTGCTTGCGCCATGCCCCGATTTTGTGTCTATCCTTATTAGAACAGGGTTTTTCCCTTTATTCTTTTCCTGCAAGGTGGCGATGAACTTGAAGGAGTGGGCCGGGACGACGCGGTCATCATGGTCGGCTGTGGTGACAAGCGTTGCCGGATAGTTTACGCTTTCTTTGATGTTGTGAAGCGGCGAATAGGAGTAAAGATTCCGGAACTGCTCCTCATTGTCGCTCGACCCGTATTCCACAACCCAGCCCCATCCGACCGTGAATTTATGATAGCGAAGCATATCCATCACGCCAACGGCAGGGAAGGCCACCTTGAAAAGGTCAGGCCTCTGAGTCATGCAGGCGCCTACGAGCAGCCCGCCATTAGACCCTCCGGCTATAGCCAATTTTTCTTTGGAGGTGTAATTTTCCCTGATCAAATATTCTGCTGCAGCGATGAAATCATCAAAGACATTCTGTTTCTTGAACATCATACCCGCCTTGTGCCATTCTTCGCCGTATTCGCCGCCTCCCCGAAGGCACGCTCTCGCATAAACACCGCCGTTCTCGAGCAGGATGATGTTGGAGACGCTAAAACTGGGGGTTTGGCTGGAATTGAATCCGCCATAGCCGTAGAGGTAGGCAGGATTATTTCCGTCGAGCTTCAGGCCTTTCTTGTGGACGATAAACAGGGGGATCGAGGTTCCGTCCTTGCTGGGATAGAAAACCTGTTTAGTCTCGAAGTCTTCGGGATTGAATTTGACTTCAGCTTTCCGGAAGACATCGGACTTTCCTGAGGCGATGTCATATTTGTAAATGGTCGGGGGATAGGTGAAGGAAGTGAAGGTATAGAAGAGGATTTTGTCATCTTTTTTCCCGGCAAATCCCGAGGCACTTCCCAATGCGGGAAGTTCGATCTCCTTCTCTAAGTTCCCAGAAAGGTCATGCTGGAAGACGCGGGTTGTGGCGTCTTTAAGGTAAGAGACAAAGAGCTTCCCATCTACAATGCTTGCGCTCGAGATGGCCTCGGTTTTTTCAGGGACGACCGGAAGCCAGTTTTCCTTGGCCGGATTTTTTGTATCCACGAGCATAATTTTGCCTTTAGGAGCATCCACATCGGTGCCGATAAGAAATTTGTCCTCAATGTTGTCGATCACGCTCGTATTGTATTCAAAGCCCGTGACGAGAGGGGCAAATTCTGAGTCTTTCTTGGTTAGATCTTTAAAATAGAGCTCGTTGCCGTGAGTTCCCTCGGATACATTCAACAGAAGGAATTTCTTATCCTCTGTTACATATACGCTGTGATACCTTAAGGGATGGGCTTTATCTTCATAAATGAGCTGATCCTCACTCTGAGGGGCGCCCAGCTTATGATAAAAGATTTTCTGGAATTCATTTTTCGCCGTGAGTTCCTTGCCTTCTTCTGGTTTGTCAAACCCGCTATAGTAAAACCCGTTCCCATGCCAGGCAGCTCCCGTGAATTTGACCCACTGGATCCGGTCCTCGAGCTCATTTCCGGTCTCGACCTCCATGACGCGCACTTCTTGCCAGTCTGAGCCTCCTTCGGAACGGGAATAGGCAGCATAGTGGTTATCTTTGGAAAAACCGACCAGACTGGCCCGCGTTGTGCCGTCCGGAGAAAGCGTATTTGGATCCAGGAAGACCTTCGGTTCTCCTTCCAAACCCTTTTGGATGTAAATTACATTTTGATTTTGCAGGCCGTCATTCTTGTAAAAAAAGTAATATTCGCCGGCCCGGAAAGGGGCCGAAAAACGAGGGTAATTGTAGATCTCCTGAAGGCGCTGGCGGATCTTTTCTCGTAAGGGAATTTTCGAGAGGTAATCGAAGGTCACTTTATTCTGAGCTTCGACCCAGAGCTTGACCTTCTCATCCTTATCATTTTCGAGCCAACGGTAGGGGTCAGGAACTTTGGTTCCGAAATAGTCATCAACCGCATCGACTTTTTCGGTTACGGGATAAGTGAGAGTTTGTTCCCGGCCCTTGCAGCCGAAGATCAAAGAGCACAGCAGAAGGGCAAAGAAAAGGGCGATCCATTTCCTTTCACGCATGATTGTCTCCTTTCAATCTTTCAATAATATGAGATAAACGGCTTCTCTATTTTATAATTGTCAAAGCAGGACTTCAACATGCACTTGGCTAATATTAAATGCGGCCAAGTTCTCTGCTGACCGCCTCATGATGGCGTCTGTTGGCATCAATGTTTTTTACCGGGCTCCGGAAAATCGAGCAATTTTCACCCGGAATTACCTCAAGAATATGCCAGAAGCCGCGAACAGACATAACCCTCATCTCACTCTGGTTTCGGTCTTGTACTGGAATGATCCGGCATCATGCTTGGCTTAATTAACCTTGCCCAACTCCGCACAGCGAATTCCTCGGGGGTGAAGTATTTGTTGCCGGAACATGCACAGTGAAAAAATCAATTCTCTAACTTTAGCCCATAGGTTTCGCTGATGTCCAGGGGAGGCATCGGTCCGTCTAACGGCTTCTTGTCCTTGACGTACCAGTCAAACCACTGAAGCTGCCGGAAGAGAAAGTCGATCCGGCCGGGCTGGCGGCGGTTCCCATGCCCTTCGCCAGGATATTGGACAAGGCGGACAGCCGGGTGGTTATTCATCTTAAGCTGCCGGTAATATTCCAGGCTTTGAGACGGGTGGACGCGGGTATCCACCGTCCCTCCAAGGATGAGGACGGCTGTTTTGCTCTGGCGGGCATAATAAATTGGGCTGCGCTTCAGACTTTGATCCCACATTTCCTCGAGGGGTTTTCCGGAGTGGACATAAAGTTCTTCATACGGAATATCCGTCGTCCCACGTTTGCTGATAAGGTCGCTGATGCCCACAGACATGCAGACAGCTTTGACATACTGGGTATAGTAAGAGGAGAACCAAGCCGCTGCATAGCCGCCGTAGGAGCCACCTGTGAGCCCAACTCGCTCTGGGTCAGCGATTCCGGATTTGATGAGATATTCGATGCCGTCGGCGATATCATCGAATTCGACTCCTGCCGCATCATTGTAGCCCGTCCGGGCGAATTTAAGGCCATATCCCGTGCTTGACCTGTAGTTGGGATAAAAAACCGCATATCCTTTCCCGGCAAGGACCTGTCCCGGCGATGAGTAACCCGTGACCCAACCGTTGGAATAATGTGACTCCGGACCGCCGTGAACGGTGATGATGAGGGGACAGCGCATGTCTGGTGTATCATTCACCGGGTAGAGGAGAAGGCCTTCGATCTCTTGGCCATCGCGGGCCTTATATTTAATCACCTCCTGTTTCCCTAATTGTCTTTCGACTATCCACGGGTTGAGGGTTGTCAATCTTTTTAGACCCTTAACCGCCTCCCAATAATAAAGCTCCCCGGGAATTTCAGGAGTGTTTCCTGTAAAGGCTAATTGTTTGAAGTCATTTGCAAAGCTGGGTTCTCCGAAAATGATGCCTGAGTCTCTGGCGTGAAGAATAGCTTTCCTTTCGTCGCCAGCAGCGCTCACCAAACTCAACGTCGGCCAGACGCCTTCTCCAGCAAGATAGACCACGGTATTATTGTCTTTCCAGGATGCCCAGCTCACGTGTCCCAGAAAATTCAGCGGGGTCAGGTTTTTGGCCGGGCCGCCGCCAACTGGGATGACAAAGACCTGGCTGACCGCATGGTCTTTTCTCTCCAGGCCGGCCGTATAGACAAGCTTCGAGCCATCTGGACTAAAGGCGAAATTTCCGAGTTTTCCGGGATTATCAGTGAGTTGGGTCAGTTTTTTTGTCTCCATGTCGAGGAGATGGATTTTCTGGAACATGTAGCTCTGGTCAACCAGATTTTTGGGGGAAACGGCGGCGGCGATAATGCGGCCATCCGGGCTGAATTCAAATCTCCACACGGTCACGCCATCAGTGAGCTGCCGGGTTTGCTTTTCGCCGGCAAGTTGAGTGAGATAAAGGTTCCGGTGCTTGAGGTTCTCCTCAAAAAAGATAAACCCATACCCCTTTTTCTCCAGTTCTTTCTCGCGCTTTGTTGGCGGAGTTGCCGCGATATAGGCAATCCTATCGCCCGAAGGATGCCAGCGGAAATCTGAAACCGAAGTCTCAGCTTTGGTAACCTGGCAAGCCTCACCCCCGTCCACAGGAATACTCCAGACTTGCGTCGAGGCTTTTTCGCCGCGCTCAGCGAGGAAAGCAATCTTGGAGCTGTCCGGACTCCAGCGAGGAGAGCTGATATTGACTTTTCCAGTAATAAAGGGAAGGATGTTGCCCGTCTCAACAGAAACTACATAGAGCTCGCTGTAGGCTCCCCCGGGGTCATCTTCGGCCTCCCGCGGAACGCTGACCGTGTAAGCGATCCATTTTCCATTTGGGCTGATTTCTGCGGCGGTGCACGTTTTGATCCTCAGAACATCTTGTGGGGTCAGCACTCCGGCGGCGAAAGAAAGGCTCGTGAGCAGCAAAAAGAGGGAAAACAGCATGGCTGCGGCTCTCCCATGTGTCCTAAACTTCAGAAAGATCATCTTAGCCCTCCTTTTCAATGCTTGCCTGATTATCTCTTGTAGAGAAAAATTGAATGGTCTTTGCCCGCGGCATCTTGGATAGAGGCATAAGCGACTTCTTTCTTTTCCCACCCTGGAATGGAATAGTTGTGGGAAATAACATAAACGCCGGGTTTAAGCTGGGCTTCTAAAAAAGGACGAAGAAGCTCGTTAGACTCGGGCAGCAGGTAAAGAGTCACGACCGTGGCCTTGGAAAAATCCGCCTTCATGACATCCTGCAGACGGAATTCGACTAAGTCCTCTATACCTGCCTCTTTGGCCGCTCCTTTAGATTCTTCTATGCGCTGGGGGTTGATGTCGATGCCTACACCTCGGGTTCCAAACTTTTTCGCTGCTGTGATGACAATTCGGCCGTCGCCGCAGCCGAGGTCAAAGAGAAAATCGTCTTTATCCACCTTGGCCATCTCGAGCATTTTATCGACGACAACCATCGGCGTGGGGACAAAGGGTGCCAAGTCAGCCACTCCAAAAAACCCATGAGACCCGCTGTAAAGTTCGAGTTCATCGTTTTCGTCTAAGCGAAATGTGTAGGGCAAGCCGCATTCAAGCTTGTAGCTGATCTCGATGCCCTTGCGCTCGAAGGCTATATCCAGCTCGTTCGTGCAAGCCAAGCGGTCGAGCCCTTCCGGCAGGAGCGACCTTTTTATCGGCTCACTGTCCTGAGCGGGCCGCCGGATGGTGTAATAAACCGTTTCCTTGGTCAGGTTGCGAATGGTTGTTTCTGTTTTGGCAGCAACTGCTTCCGGGTATTGCTGAAGAGAAATGGCGATTGACGTATGAAGGCCTGGACTCAAGGAAATGACCTGGAAGGAAGAGACAAAGAAAGTAATAATAAAAAAGCTTATAGCCCTTATTTTTTGTTTCATTCCTATTTCCTCTTCGCTGTTACGCCTTATTTTTAACTAAAGCTATTCGCTTTGTCGAGAACTTATGTTTTCAATCACACGGAGGAGTTTAGAAATATATCACTATGCTAACATCAAAGGCGAGAAAAATTTTTTGTTTCTGGAATTCCCAGTCGGTGATGTTGTAGGAAATCCCGAGGGCGCCGTTAATCCCGAAATCGCCCTTCCTGATTTCTGTCCCTGCGAGAAAGGAAGGTCCCCAGAGGGTTTTTTGCTCATGGCTGTAAACATAGGAGAATTCCCAGATGCCCATGACGATTTGAGCGGCCTCGACTCTAAGGCCGCCATACTGCAGGTCGAGGTAGGGATAAACAGAAGTGGATTTAAAAGGAAGATAATATTTGATACCCACGCTGTAGAGGGGCTCATTCTTCACCCAGTCTGTTTCTGAATAAATGACCTTGGTGGGATATAACCCCACTCCGCCGTGCAGAGAGATTCCCGCCTTGGTATTGAGCTGAACAAATCCTCCTGCACCTCCCAGCGAAGAACCGTAACCGAGTCCGAAGGTGAGTGGCCCTCGTCTTTTCCTTCCCTCAACCATTCGGGGGGTCTGAACAAGCGCAGGTTGCTGCGATTGCTGCGGCTTGGTCCCTTTTGGCGCTTCGGCTAATACTCCTTGCGGTGGTTTCTTTTTCTCCTCTTTCAGCAGAGGAAGGACTTTCCAGGCCACATCCTCCCTGGCCTTTTCCCTTCGGGGCAGGTTGATGGACCTCGGTCGTGGCAAGGAAGTCAGGACCGTGAATTCTCCTACTTCTATAACTTTTTTTTCAGCAACGACCAAAAGTTTCCAGACTATTTCTTGTCTCTGCGGCTCTTTCCGGGGAAATTTGAAGCTATAGCTCTTCGGCAACGCTGTAAGAGCAAGCGATTCTTTAATTTCTTTCTTTTCTTCAATTTTTGGGGGTGGTGTCGCAGGCCTTTTCACCTCTTCTTTTTTGGGAGAAAGAGCCTCTTCTTCGCCCATAAGTTCCACAGAAGACTCATGAATAAACCCGGAGATACGTGTCCCGTACCGTGGGGAATTATAGCTGACATAATACCAAACATCTTTGACTTTCTTCTGCTGGAAGAGGTTCAGGATGGCTCCCTTTTCGACGATGTCAATCCTGGAGCTGGTTCGACTCGGCTCGATATAGATGCTTGCTCTCTCGGCAGTGACCCGGACTTGTTTGACTGCGGAAAAGAGCAGAGGACTTAAGCCAATGCCGAGAATGTATGTCAGAGTGATGAATCTCTTGTTCATCGGGCTTTAACTTTAAAACAGAAAGGGGGAACGGTCAAGGGGCAAGGCTTCGATTCCTGAGATTGCTGATTTTTTGGGGTTGCCAAAGCCGACCCATTCTTAAAAAAAGGAACAAAGGGAGTTCGCCATGAAGCCATTTTTTTATCTCTCATTTTTACCATGATATAAGTGGGATAATTATTAGGTTGGATTAAGCAGGTGCCATCATGAAAAGAATCGCGACTTTTGGGGAAATCATGCTCAGGCTTTCTCCGCCCCTTTACGCTCAATGACCTTTTGGATAAACTAAGCCTTTTGAGAATTTATTTCGCAGCGAATTCTTAAGAATAATGGCCCTAAGAGAAACCTTCTGGAACCGGAATTTTTTGCTGGCTCTACTCGGCTATTTTTTCCTGTTCATGAGCATCAGCTTGTTTTTTATCTTTCCGCTCTTTTTAAAGCAATTTCACCCGTCCGAGAGCCGCGTAGGCTTGATAATGGGTATGCACAGCCTGATGGCCATTTTTATTCGTCCGTTTTTTGGGCGCCTGATCGACGTCCGTGGAAGAAAAGAACTTTCGCTCGTCGGGATAGGATTGCTGATGCTCGTTTTGCCGCTCTTCCATTTCATCAGGGATGCCGGCCTTTACCCGATTATTCTGAGAGCTCTGACAGGTCTTGGCTGGGGAATCAGCATGACTGCCACCATCACTATTTGTTCAGACTTGGCGCCGGTAGAAAAATTAGCTCATTCGATGGGCATAGTTGGTGTAGCCGGCCTCATCTCCAGTGCTTTAGGTCCTGTTCTGGCCGAAGAGATCGTGAGCCAGTTTGCTTTCCGAGGGCTTTTCCTGGCTAGTTCCGCCTTTCTGGTCGCGGCCTTTTTCTGCATCTTGGCGACAAAGGAAGTCGTCAGGTTAAACGGTCCTGAAGAAAAATCCAGAGCCAACCCTCTGAAGAATTTTTCGCTGTTCACTCTTTTTCTCATCGGCTCTCTGCCTATATTTCACGGAGCCGTGCGAAGCGCTGTTGTCTATTTCATCGCTCTTTTCGGGAAATCCATACCTATAGAAAGAATCGGGCCTTTTTTTGTGACTTTTTCTGCCGCCGCCATTCTGACGCGCCTCTGGATAGGCGACATCTCCGACCGCTACGGCCGGAAGCAAGTCATCTTCCCTGCCGCCATCATCATCAGCCTGAACTGCTTTTTGATTTCCCAGGTTCGCAGCTCCTGGATGTTTCTCCTCGCGGGCTTTATCGGCGGGTTCGGTCAGGGCTTAATTTTTCCGGCCCTCAGCACATATATCATCGACATCGTGGGCCGCGAGAACAAAGGCTTTGCCCTCAGTTTTTACCTTTCTCTTTTTGATGTCGGCATGGGCTTAGGGTCGCCTTTCTTCGGCTGGATTTCCGACCTCTTCGGCTACCGCAAGATGTATCTTTTTGCCGGGACCTTCCTCTTCCTTTTTAACATTCTCTTCACCCTAAAAGCGCCTTATCCAAAAAGGTTGAATGTGACCTGAGGACATGATAGAATCTTCAAAACTGTGAGGGGAAGACAATGAGTCAGAGAAATATTTCTTCCATCAAGCGACGCGATTTTATTAAAAATTCGATTGCCGGGTTAGCTGCAATGCCGGCCCTGCGCTTTGGAAACCTCGGGATGGAAAACGCCGAGAAGAAGACCAAGGTCGCTCTCATCAAGACCCAGGATCGAAAGAAGGCCGTGAAAGAGATCTTGCAGCTTATCAACCCTCCCTCGATGCAGGGGAAAAAAGTATTTCTCAAGCCGAACTTTAACACCGCCGATCCTTTTCCAGCCTCCACGCATAACGACACCCTTATTGCGCTTATCCAGGAGATTAAAGGCCAGGGTGCAACAGGGATAACGGTCGGGGAGAGGAGCGGCCCGCCTCTGACCCAAAAAGTCATAGAAGACAAGGGGATATTGGCGATGGCAAAGGAACTGGGGTTTGATGTGATGAATTTCGAGGAGCTTCCGGAAGCGGACTGGGTTCATTTCAATCCTCCGGGAAGCCACTGGTCGGAGGGATTTTATATCCCCAAGCCCGCAGTCAAGGCCGAATATCTTGTTTCCACCTGCTGCCTCAAGACCCACCAATATGGAGGGGTCTTTACTTTCTCGCTCAAATTGTCCGTCGGCATGACGCCAAAAAGGCTTATGCGCGAGCTTCACCGTTCTCCGGACCAGAGAAAAATGATTGCCGAGATCAATACCGGCTATACTCCTCGGCTGATCGTCATGGATGGCTTGGAAGCCTTTGTCGACGGCGGCCCTTCCACGGGCAAAAAAGCCCAGGCTGACGTTTTTGTTGGCGGCACTGACCGGATCGCCGTGGATGCTGTGGGCGTGGCCGTCTTGAAGGAGCTTGGTTCGAACGATGCCATCATGAGCACGAAGATATTTGAGCAGGAGCAGATCAAAAGGGCGGTTGAACTCGGGCTGGGAATTTCAGGTCCGCAGCAGATCGACATCGTTACGCCGGATGAACCCAGCCGGCTTTATAGCGAAAAGCTAAAGTCTATCTTAGCCCAGGGTTAATTCTGATGAGCCTATACGAAATCATCGTTTCCCGCCGGACAATCCGGCAATTCAAACCCATTCCCGTTTCTCGTGCTCTTCTTGAGAAGCTGGTCAATGCGGCGAGACTGGCTCCCTCGGCCGGCAATCTCCAGCCTCTCGAATTCGTCGTCGTTGATGATGAGAAAATCCGGAAAGAAATTTTCCCATGCCTGCGCTGGGCTGCTTATATAGTGCCCGAGGGAAACCCTCAGCCCGGGAATGAGCCTATGGCCTATATTTTTTCTTTAGTCAACTTAAGCGTGAAGGAAAAAGGCTACGAATATGATGTCGGTGCTGCCATGGAAAATATGATTCTGACTGCTTGGGAAGAAGGGATTGGGGCCTGCTGGATTATCTCGGTCCACAAAGAAAAGGTGGCGGAAATCTTAAGAATTCCTGAGGGCTTTAAAGTAGATTGTGTCCTTGCTCTCGGCTATTCTGCTGAGAATCCTGTGGCTGAGGAGCTAAAGAATTCAGTCAAATATTGGAAAGATAAGAAAGGCGTCCTTCACGTCCCCAAGAGAAGCCTAAATGGCATCATTCACTTCAATAAATTTTCCTGACGTTATTCGCCGGCGACAGTGAGCTCTCCGATCTTTATTGTCGGGCCGCAAACGGCGGTGCGAAACTCGAGGTCGTTTCCCACCATCTCGACCTGGTTCAAGATCTTTTCCAGGTTTCCGGCTATGGTCACCTCGGAAACAGGATAGGCGATTTCGCCGTCTTCAACCCATAAGCCAAATGCCCCTCTCGAGATATCGCCCGTCACAGGGTTGAGGCCGTGGCCGATCGTTCGGATGAGGATGAATCCCTTCTTCGTAGAGGAGATAATGTCTTGAGGAGAAACGGATCCGGGGATAAGGTAGAAATTGTTTGGGCTGACACCTGTGCCGTCAGCATTGCCGGTGGACCCAAGCTTCAGTTTTCGCGCGGCATAAGTGTTGCAGAGATAACTGCTGAGCACGCCTTTCTCGACAACCGTCGTTTTTTGGCAAGGGACACCTTCACTGTCGAAAGGCCGCGACCCTAACTTATTAGGCATCAGGCCGTCATCGATGACGGTGATCTTTTCGTTCCCGATTCTCCGGCCCAGCCTGTCAGTGAGGAAAGAGACTTTCTGATAGATAGCCACTCCCGAGATACAGGAGAAGAGAAAGCCCAGGAGCCAAGCGGTCATGGTGGGCTCAAAGATAACAGGCACGGCTTGGGTTTGAATCTTTCGGGGGTTGAGTTGCCGGACCGTTCTTTCCACAGCTTTTTTTGCAATCGTTTCTGGAGGCTCCAAATCCTTGAAAAATCTTTCTGTAGAAAACCAGTAGTCCTCAACCTTGTCGTCTGTCCCCCCGGCCTGGAGCCCGACACTCAGGCTGCAGAAGGTCTGATCGTAAGAACCGAGAAATCCCTTGGAATTGGCCAGGATGGTCTTGACTCCATTCGTCACAAAACTCGCCCCATGGGAATTGGTGATCCTTTTGTCTTCGAGAGCTATCCGCTCGGTCTCAAAGGCAAGACGGATTTTTCTTGCGGCATCGAGTTCTTTTATTTCTGGGTCAAAGAGTTTCAATGGAGAGATGTCGATTTTTTCAGGCATTGAGGCCGGAAGACCTGCGTACTCATCGTGACTGCCGTACGCCGCCCGCTTGACGGCATTCTGGATAAGGCGCTTCAGGGTTCCATCGTTGAGGTCCGAAGAGGTGGCGTAGGTTGTTTTCATATCCTTAATGACTTTGATGCCTAAGTGCCTTGAGCCTGCCTCGACGAGGCTTTCGATCTTACCGAGCCTGAGATCAACACTGAACTCACTGCCGTCGGCGATAGTAACTTCAACCTCATCCGCTCCGGCAGCTTTAGCGAAGGCAACAAGATTTTCCGCGAGTGAGCTGAGTTCGTCAAGCTGGACTTTTTCCTTCATGCTTGACCTCCCACCGTCATCAGAGAAATCTTGATCGTCGGGCAACCGTCCGCCACAGGGACTTCCTGTCCTTCCTTGCTGCAGGTCCCTGTTTGCAGGCCGAAGGTGAGGTCGTGACCGATCATATCAATCTTCTGGAGGATATCGATATTTGTGCCGATGAGCGTAACCTGCTTGATGGGAGCGGTCAGCCGGCCTTGCTCGATAAGATGGCCTGAGCTTATGGTAAACGTAAATTTTCCCGAGTCTTCGACCTGCCCACCCTCCAATTTCTCTGTATAAATGCCTCGGCGCACCGATTTAAGAATTTCCTCGGGGTCATCCTGGCCCCTTTCAACATAGGTGTTGGACATTCGGGGGATGGGTGTACAGGTATAATCCTGGCGCCGGCCGTGCCCGGTAAGGGGAAGGTTCATCAGCCGCGCCGATAACCTATCCTGAAGATATGAGGTAACAATGCCTTTGTCGATGAGGAGGGTTTTCTGGGGGACGGTTCCTTCATCATCGATATTATAGGAGCCCCGGAATGAAGGTATCGTGGGGTCATCGTAGATGGTCACGAGAGGAGCGCCGACTCTTTTCCTCATCTTGTCCCAGAAGATGGAGGTCTTTTTCCGGTTGAAGTCAGCCTCGAGGAGATGACCGACAGCTTCATGGACGAGGACGCCGCTGTGTCCCGGCGCAAGAACCACGGGCATTTCTCCTGCAGGCGCTTCGACGGCCTCGAGAAGCTTCAAGGCTTCCTCTGCAGCTTCCTGGCCTGTCTGTTGAGGAGTGAGAACTTGATTGAAGTATTCAAGTCCGACCCTCCCGCCTCCTCCGGAATATCCGAATTCCTTTCGATTTTTCTTTTCGGCGATGGCATAGCAGACAAGTTTCGCCTGCGGTCGGGCGTCCTCAGCCATCAGGCCCTCCGAATTTACGATGGAAACATGTTGGATCTGGTCCTGGTATAAGACCTTCACTTTTTTGATCTTGGGATCGGTTTTCTGACAGGCGAGGTATGCCTCTTTGACTAAATCAACTTTTTTCTTCAACTCGGTCAGGTGGAGGGGATCGCTTACGGCATAAACATTCGCTTTCGGTTTGACTTTCTTGAACCGAAAGGCATTGCTGCCCATTCCGCTTGAGGCTATAGACGCAGCGGAAAGAGCGGCATTCGTGATCTTTTCGAAAGAGAGGTCAGTTGTGTATCCATATCCTGTCATTTCACCTGCGAGAACCCGAATTCCCAGGCCGAGGCTGATGCTTTCCGCGGTCTCTTTGATAATATCCTCTTCCATGTTGATGAAGCTGTAGATCCTGTGTTCGGCATAAACCTCGGCGAAATCTCCGCCCTTGGACAGGGCGATACTCAAGATTTTTCCGAGTTCTGTTTTGGAGAGATGAAAGTGGTCTTCAAAGGCGATCATCTTTGTTCCTTATTTTTTCGAGATAGGGCCAGGCGAGGATCAGGATACTGGCAATTCCCAAGGAATATTCGAAGATATTGGTCAAGAGATGAACCCCTATGCCTGATATGATGGCCAGGCGGGGATCAAAATTCATAAGCCTGAAAGTCAATGCCCAGGCTGATTCCCATGTTCCAAACCCGGCCAGGCCTTTAACCGGGAGGGCTGAGGTCAATTCTGCCCCGCTTATTCCCAAGATGAATTTCCAGAAGCTCAGCTGATGAAGAGAGAAGCCGTGACTTCGAAGCAGAGAGAAGAACAAAGCATAAACAGAGATGTATTTAGCCAGACGGATAAAAAGCGAGAGAATAAAAATAGGGAAATAGATTTTTCTTTGATTGATCAGGGAGAGGCTTTCGATGGTCAATCGAAATTTTTCGACTGAAATCTTGGCCAGCCTTTTGTTTTCGCTTTTCAAAGCTTTCAAAATGCCCTGATAAGTCATCAAGAGAGACCACGAAAGGGGAATAATTCTCCAGAGGATGAGAAAGATGAGGATGAAGAAAGCGAGTGAAATCAAGAGAAGCGCAGGAGTGGAAATCGAGGTTGTGCCCAGACCTACGGCGATCACAGCCGCGACCAAAAACGGGCTTAAAGTCAGGAAGTCGAGGAAAAATGCCAAGACAAAAGTAGATGTGGCCTTCTCAAAAGAAAAATTTAGCCTCTTATTGAGGACATAGATATAGGAGAGCGAGCCAAGACGGGCAGGGAGGAGATCGATGAGGCTATTCCTGATAAACGTTACCAAAAGGATGTTCCCCCAGCTTATGAGCTGAGGCTTGAGGAGCCACTTGTAACGCCAGGCGCGGAGCCATGCTCCCAAAAGCGCAACAGCCATGTAAGTGAAAAGAGCGGGGAGATAGATTCGGGAGATCGTTTGGACAATATCTTCTGTTTTGATCTGGGAAAACAGGAGCCAGAACAGCGCGATTGAGATCGCCGCAGAAAGAAAAATATAAACAATCTTATTCTTTGACATCTGTGTATATTCTAATTCCCCTCTGCCGATTGTCAAACTCTAAAAATAGGGTGAGGGCTTGAGGTTTCGAAGGAAGGTCGGGTTGGCTGTCGTCCAGTCGGCAAAAAGGACGTCCGATTTTTAAATTTGAAGACTTATGTTATAATCAGCCGCAATGTTAGACCTGAAATTTTTCCTCGAGAACAGGGAATATGTTCGCCAGAAAATGGCCAGCCGGGGCCTCCACCTCGACCTTGATGAATTGATCAGGGTGGCAGAAGAGCGAAAGAAAGCCTTGAAGAACGTCGAAGACCTCCGTGCTGAGAAGAACAGAGCTTCGGAGCTTATCGCCAGGACGATGAGGGAGGGGAAAGACGTCGGCTCGCTGATTGCAGATATGAAAAAGGTCGGTGAGGAAATCGACTGCCTGGAGAAGGAGCTGAAAGAGTTTGACGAGGGCCTGCGCAAGATCCTTCTCTGCATTCCCAACCTGCCTCACGTTTCGGTGCCCGAGGGCAAATGCTCTGAAGACAACGTGGAAGTGCGTCGCTTCGGAGAAAAACCCAAGTTCGGTTTTCCCGTGCTGCCCCATTGGGAGATAGGCAGAGGGCTCGGCATATTGGATTTTGAGAGGGCGGCCAAAATCGTCGGCTCGCGCTTTTCGGTTTATTTGGGGGCCGGGGCGCGGCTTGAAAGAGCCCTAATCAACTTTATGCTGGATATCCACACCAAAGAAAAAGGATATCGGGAAGTGATTCCGCCCTTTATCGCCAATGCCGAGAGCCTTACGGCAACGGGAAACTTGCCCAAATTCGAGAGGGATTTATTCAAACTGAGGAGCAGACACTGGTATCTCATCCCCACGGCTGAGGTTCCGCTGACAAATCTTTACAGAGATGAGATCCTGGAAGCGGCTGTGCTTCCACAGAAATTCGTGGCCTACACGCCCTGTTTCCGCAGCGAAGCCGGCTCTTACGGCAAAGATATAAGGGGGCTCATCCGGCAGCATCAATTCAACAAGGTCGAGCTCATGGTTTTTTCAGCGCCTGATCGCTCTTTCGAGGAACTGGAAAAAATGACTGTGGACGCTGAAGAGGTTCTGAAAAGGCTGGGATTACACTATCGTGTCGTTATGCTGTGCACCGCAGACCTTGGTTTTGCCGGGGCCAAGACATATGATCTTGAAATCTGGCTGCCCTTTCAGAAGAAGTACAGAGAAATTTCTTCGGTGACAAATTGCACGGATTTCCAGGCCAGGAGAGCCAATATCCGCTTCCGTCGCGAGCCCAAGAGCAAGCCGGAATTTGTCCACACATTGAACGGCTCCGGAGTGGCCGTCGGCAGGACAGTGAGCGCCCTTCTTGAAGCTTACCAGCAGGAGGACGGTTCGGTTGTCATCCCCGAAGCTCTCCGCCCTTATTTGGACGGACTCGAGAAAATAACCTAACCTCCGACCCATCCATGAGTTTTTCCTTCCATTTCTCCGGTTAAACCCAAAATCGATAGGACTATGTCATCACGAACGAAGCGAAGTGATACCTCAGTTATGTATGGCGAGATCGCCACGCGCCCGTTGGGTGCTCGCGATGACTGGGGGAGTTTGTCTATTCGGCAAATTCGGATTAAAGAAAGAGGTTGACCGTAATCAAATAAATATGATAAATTAGAAAAATCAGATAAATAAGAAATACAAGATAATGATCAGGCCGAGGAGACCGATATGAGACAAAGAAAAAAGGAAGACAAGGGATCGAGCCCGAAAATCAGGAGCATAGGCTGCTGCAGAGTTGAGTCGCTCGTCAGCGTCGACGAACGGGGGCAGATGGTGCTCCCGAAAGAGGTCAGGGAGAAAGCGCGCATTCGGGCGGGGGACAAATTGGCCGTTGTGACTTGGGAGAAAGACGGACAGGTCTGCTGCTTGTCTTTGGTCAAATCAGATAGTTTCGATGAAATGGTCAAAGAGATGCTAGGCCCAATAATGGGAGAGATCTCTCGAAAGTGAACAAGAAATGCGAAATCTTGATAGTGCCCCAATAAAAGGAGATTTCTGATGGAAGAAGAAAGAATCAAAGAGGTAGTGAAAAAAGCTTATGGCCGAGTTGCCCGCCAAAAAAGCTCATGCTGCGGGCCGGTGAATTCTTGTTGCGGCGGGGCTGAGACAGCCCGGGTTATCAGTACGAAAATTGGGTATTCACAACAAGAAATTCAGGCCGTTCCTGAGGGTGCGGATATGGGGCTTGGCTGCGGGAATCCAATTGCGCTGGCATCATTAAAAAAGGGAGAGACTGTGCTCGACCTTGGCGCAGGCGGCGGATTCGACTGCTTCTTGGCGGCGAACAAAGTCGGCGAGAGTGGAAGGGTTATTGGTGTGGACATGACACCAGAGATGATTAAAAAAGCCAGGCAAAATGCCAGAAAAGGCGGTTATAAAAATGTCGAATTCCGGCTCGGGGAGATTGAAAATCTTCCGGTAGAAGATAATTCTGTGGATGTGATTATTTCCAATTGCGTAATCAACCTCGTGCCGGATAAAAAAAAGGCTTTCCGCGAGGTTTTTCGTGTGCTCAAAACCGGCGGCAGGATAATGATCTCAGATATCGTCTTATCGAAAGAACTCCCAGAGAGGATTAGGGAGTCTTTAGAGTTGTATGTTGGCTGCCTCTCCGGAGCGGCCTTAAAAAAAGATTACCTGAGTGAGATTAAAGAGGCCGGTTTTCAAGACATGAAGATTGTTGACGAGACTGTTTTTCCTTTTGAATTATTGGCCGATGGTCCGACAGCTGCAGCAATTGTCGAGCACCTACGCTTATCGCCGGATCAAATCAAAGAAATTGCGGATTCGGTAATGAGCATAAAGGTCTCCGGAACAAAGCGTTAAAAAATACGATTCCAAAAAAGTCCTGCGCATTCTCTCGTGCAAAATCTAAAGTGAGAAAGGCTTTCCAGAAGCTTGCAGGTCCCCTGTTCTCCAGGTAAAATAGAGAGACCTCGCGGAGGGATGGCCGAGCGGTTGAAGGCGGCGGTCTTGAAAACCGCTTTCCGGTTCTCCGGAACGGGGGTTCGAATCCCTCTCCCTCCGCCAGCATATGGGGGGACGGTTCTTGTCAAGAACCGTCCCCATCTCTCAAAAAGAAAGCTGTCACGCGTTTTTGGCTTTGAAGTCAGGTCGAAACATGCTAAAATAGCCTCGCTTGTCAGGCGTTTGCGGAGAGGTGCTGGAGTGGTCGATCAGGATCGCCTGCTAAGCGATTGTCCTGGTGAATGCCGGGACCGTGGGTTCGAATCCCACCCTCTCCGCCATTTTTTGGTTTTAATCAAGTAAGTCTTCCCTCATTCTGATAGTATATGGTTTCTGTCTGAAAAAATGAATCTTGTGCTGTCTCTCATTGTCATCGCCATCTCAACCGTTTTCGCCATCTACGGCAAATATAAAAGACAGAAGTTTATCCATTATGCCTTCAAGCCGCTGACGATGGTGCTGATTATCTCCCTGGCCTGGGAAAGAACGATGGCTTCTCCCTCTCCTTATTCTTATTTAGTCCTCTTTGGGCTATGTCTTTCTCTTTTAGGGGACATTTTTGTGATGCTGCCGGGGAATAAATTTATTAAGCAGGGCATGATAGCTTTCTTGGCCAGCTACCTCCTTTATATCCTTGCCTTTAGCCGGAATATCCGGATTGTCTCCTTTCTTCCCCTTATGCTGATATTGGCGCCCGGAGCGCTCGTTTATCTTTTCCTCTATGGCAGGTTGGCGAAAATGCGGGTCCCGGTTCTGATCTATGTTTTTGTTGTCTCTATCATGGCCTGGCTGGCTGTCAACAGATATCTCCATCTTCTTGATCAAAAGAGTCTTTTTGTTATGGTGGGCGGCATCTTACTTCTGTTCTCTGAATCGATTTGGGGGATCAACAGATTCAGGAAGCAGCTTTGGCTGGCAGAAATAATAATTCTGGGAACTTACTTCTCCGCCCAGCTCTGCTTCGCCCTCTCTATCTGACTTACCCAATGTGCATCCTTTCTGTGACAGCGACAAGCCATTTATGGAGAGAGGCCAAGGGCTTATATTTTTCAAAGCAGTAATCGATTAGGTCAGCGCTAAAAAGCTCCTCGGGGATAGATGTATGCCAAAGTTGACACCTTGAGGTTCCTGATATATAAATTTTTGCCTGGGTTAGGTGAAAAACATGACAGCAAAAATTGGTTTTGACAACGAGCGCTACTTGGCAGAACAAACGGATGCGATTCTTCAGAGAGTGAAAAAATTCCATAACAAACTTTATCTCGAATTCGGCGGGAAGCTCCTTTATGACTTTCATGCTTCCCGCGTCCTTCCGGGCTATGACCCCAATGTCAAGATGCGGCTCATCCAAAACCTGAAAAATCAGGCGGACGTCTTGCTTTGCATTTATGCGGGAGACATTGAAAAAAGAAAGGTGAGAGCAGATTTCGGCATCACCTATGATGTCGACGCGCTCAAGCTCATCGATGACCTGGCTGAATGGGGGATCGGAGTTCTTGGAGTTGTCATCACCAGGTTTGACAATCAGGCTTCAGCCAAGGTTTTTAAAAACAAGCTGGAGCGGCGGGGAATCAGGGTTTACACCCACAGCTATACCAGAGGATACCCTACGGATGTTGACCTCATCGTCAGCGACGAGGGCTATGGCGCCAACGAATACATCGAGACGAAAAACCCCCTGGTCATCGTTACCGGGCCTGGCCCGGGAAGCGGCAAATTGGCCACCTGCCTATCTCAGCTCTACCATGACCACAAGCGGAGCCTCGAATCGGGTTTTGCCAAATTCGAGACTTTTCCCATCTGGAACTTACCCCTCAAACATCCGGTCAATATCGCCTATGAGGCAGCCACGGCTGATATCGGAGATTTCAATTTAGTCGACCCTTTTCATCTCGAGGCTTATTCGGTCTCTGCGGTCAACTACAACCGTGACGTTGAGGTTTTCCCCGTGCTCAAGAGAATACTGAAAAGAATTACGGGAGAGGAATCCGCTTACAAATCTCCCACTGAGATGGGAGTTAATTGCGCTGGTTCGGCAATTATCGATGATGCGGCCATTCGGGAAGCATCCAGGCAGGAATTGATCAGGAGATTTTTCCGCTACAGGTGCGAGTATGCCATGGGTTTTGTTGATAGGGAAACCGTGCAGAGGGCAGAGCTGTTGATGAAGGAGCTCGGGATTAAGCCTGAAGACCGCAATGTAGTTGAGCCGGCAAGGCGCGCCGCTGAAGAAGCGCGGGAGACAGGAAAAGGGAATAAAGGCGTTTTTTGCGGGGCCGCCATTGAACTCAAAGACAGCTCTATTGTCACGGGAAAAAATTCACCGCTCATGCACGCAGCCTCCAGCTTGATCCTAAATGCTGTCAAAAAATTGGCTGAAATCCCAGACAAGATCCATCTTTTGTCGCCCGGCATCATTAACTCAGTCGGGAATCTGAAGGAAAATATCCTCGGCGCCAAGACGGTGAGCCTTGATGTGGCCGAGGTTTTGATCAGCCTGAGCATCAATGCTTCGACTAACCCATCAGCTCAGTTGGCGCTGGAGAAGTTAAATGAGCTCCGGGGTTGCGAAGTCCACTTGACTCATATTCCGACACCGGGCGACGAGGCCGGCCTGCGGAGGTTAGGAGTCAATTTGACCAGTGACCCCAATTTTTCGGGCAAGAATCTTTTTGTGGTCTGAGCCTTTCAAGAAAGAAGATGGGCTGGCTAAATCAGAGCCCGGACTTGTTTTGAGGAGGATGGCGTCATGAAGCATCAAAACAAAAGAAAATTTTTGCTATGGTTTCCAGTGTTTATTGTGCTCCTCTTGAGCTTTTCGACACATGCTTTTGGAGAGGCGAAGGAATGTCGGTTGCGTTTCGGTGTTGCTTTCGCAGAAGAACGGTCTAAGACCCCGATCGACGGCCGGCTGCTGCTTATGATCTCCTCAGATGGAAGCAGTGAGCCGCGCTTCCAGATCAGCGATGGGCCGAACACTCAGCTCATCTTTGGGATCAATGTGGATGGGCTCAAGCCGCAGGAGGCTGCTATTTTTGATAAAAGCGTTTTCGGTTATCCCAGAAAGAGCATTGCCGATATTCCGGCTGGAGAATATTGGATTCAAGCGCTTCTTCACCGCTACGAGACATTTCACCGCGCCGACGGACATCCGGTCAAGCTTCCTATGGACAGAGGGGAGGGACAGCAGTGGAACCGCGCTCCAAGCAATCTCTACAGCACGCCGCGGAAAATCTCTCTCGATCCTCAAAAAGACGAGGTGATCAGGATCGTCCTTGACCAGGAAATCCCGCCTATCCCCGAACCGGAAGAGACGAAATATATCAAGCATGTCAAAATTCAGAGCAAGCTGCTGAGTCAATTCTGGGGCCGGCCGATGTATCTCGGTGCCCATGTGCTTTTGCCCGAAGGGTTTGAAGAGCATCCTGAGGCGCGCTATCCGCTGATCATCTTTCACGGCCATTTTCCTTACACGTTCAGCGGATTCCGGGAGACGCCGCCCGACCCCAACCTCAAGCCGGAATACAGCGAAAGATTCAAGATCGAGGGCTATAACAAAATCGTCGATGAATATGCTTATGAGTTTTATAAATACTGGATTGCTCAGGACACACCGCGCTTTCTGATTGTCGAGATCCAGCACGCTAATCCTTATTATGATGATTCTTACGCCGTGAATTCCGCAAACCTGGGGCCATACGGAGATGCCATCACCTATGAACTGATACCTTATATCGAGAAAAGATTCCGGGGAATCGGGCAGGGTTGGGCCAGGTTTCTCTACGGCGGGTCGACAGGCGGCTGGGAGGCCCTGGGGGCGCAAGTTTTTTATCCTGATGAATACAACGGCTGCTGGGCGGCCTGCCCCGACCCAATTGATTTCCGTGCTTACACCATCGTCAACATCTACGAGCATGAAAATGCCTACTATGTGGACAGCCCGTGGAAGAGGACACCCAGGCCAGGGTCAAGAAATTATCTCGGAGAGGTGAGCTGCACCCTCGAGGAGTCCAATCACCGCGAGCTTGTCCTGGGGACAAATTCCCGATCTGGCGACCAGTATGATATCTGGCAAGCCGTGTTTTCTCCTGTGGGAGAAGATGGATATCCCAAGCCCATCTGGGATAAGATGACTGGCGAGATCGACCATTCCGTGGCAGAATACTGGCGGCAGCACTATGACCTCCGTTATATTCTCGAGAGGGATTGGAAGACGCTCGGCCCCAAACTCAAAGGGAAGATCCATATTTACTGCGGGGATATGGATAATTTTTATCTGAACAACGCTGTTTATCTAATGGAAGATTTCCTGAAAAGCACGAAAGACCCTTACTATGACGGGCAGGTGGACTACGGAGACAGGGCCGAGCACTGCTGGAATGGCGACCACACCCGACCGAATGCCATCTCGAGGCTGAGATACCACGAGATGCACATCCCCAAGATCATGGAGAGAATCCAGAAGTCGGCGCCGCCCGGAGCCGATTTGACAAGCTGGCGCTATTGAAACTTGCTTTCGGCAAGGGGCAAGGAAAAGAGAAATGATCAGAGAATTAATAATAAAATCTGAGAGAAATCGACGGAGATTCTATTTTTGATCAGGAGACGGCCAATGACTTCAAAAAAAATCAAGATCTTGAGTGAGCACAAAGCTTATTATAGTTCTCCTATAGGAACAATAGAAATAGTAGCATCAGAGCTGGGAATAACGTCTTTAAATTTTGCCAAAGACAGCCTGGCCAAATCTTCTTCTGTTCATTCCTGCTTAAAAGACGTCCTTGTGCAGGTGGATGAGTATTTCAAGGGAAAGAGAAGAAAATTCTCGTTAAAGCTGATCCTTCAAGGCACAGATTTCCAGAAAAAGGTCTGGCGGGAATTGCTGAAGATTCCTTACGGAAAGACCGCCTCTTACAGGGATGTCGCTGCGGCTGTGGGGAGGGAAAAGGCCGCCCGAGCGGTGGGCAATGCCAACCGGCTCAATAATATCGCTATCATCATTCCCTGTCACAGAGTGATCGGGAGCAGAGGAGAGCTTGTCGGCTACGGCGGAGGGCTGTGGAGAAAAAAATGGCTCTTAGAGCATGAGCATAAATTTAACGCCGACAAGAACAAAAGAAAATAGAAACGAGCATCGAGATGGAGGGAAAAAAGGAGGGAGCATCTATGAAAAACAAACTCTGGGCGATCTGGGCATGCGGATGGATGATTTTATGGCTGGCAGAGTGTTCCAAGCCATCCTCAAAAGACGTCGAGCTTAAAAGATTTTCCCTTGACAACCTCGAAGGCGTGATCACGCAGTCAGGAGTGCAGGTCGACCACCAGGTGACGAAAGACGGCAAAGGCTCTCTCCGGATTACAGTGACGGAGCCATCAGTTATCCGGCTCTTTGAGGTCGGAGATATCGATATCGAGGATGCCGCTTTGATTTATCAGGCCAAGCTCCGGACCGAAAGCGCCCAGGGCAATGTTTACTTAGAGATGTGGTGTTCCTTTGAAGGCAAAGGAGAATTTTTCTCCCGAGGTCTTCAAGCCCCCCTTAAAGGCACGATGGATTGGACAACAGAAGAGATTCCTTTCTTTCTCAGGACAGGAGAAAATCCGGACAATGTGAAGCTCAATATCATAAGCGAGGGGACGGGCACTGTCTGGGTAGATGATATCCGACTTGTGAAGAGGGAAAAATAGAGAAGGAAACGGCAAAAAGCCCGGCGTAAGGGGGGAATTGCAGATCTTAGAAGGAAACCTCCATGACTTTTCTCAACACTTCCTCGCCGGTCAGATTCTTGAGCTGGCCGTGAAGAGTGCTTTTTCCGCCGCGCAGCCTCTCCAAGTCTTTCTCTAAGGTGAAAGGAATCTCCTTGGTGAAGGAAGAATTTTTCTTCTCTTTCAGCTCAGCCTCGGTGAGAGAGATCTCGAAGGAAGATTTGTGTTCCCAGTATAGCTCACCACCGGCGTCTCGAAGCTCGAGTCGAATATCCATCGTCGTTGTGAGCAGCTGTGCTTCTTCTTTGAACCAAATTACGTCATAGGGGATGGCGATTGTCACCACTCCCTCGATTCTTTCCGGGCTGTCTGCCGTTTTCCTCAAGCTCCACTGGAAATCAAAAAGGCTCTTTTCTTTGTATTCTTTAGAATAGGTCTTCTGTGCCCATTCCTGGGCTTGGCCGAGCTCGTGCATGTACGCGAGATTGATGTCGCGAAGTTCGGTCAGGTCATATGTCACCAGCTTGTATACACCGGTGCAGGTCTCATCTCTGAAAACAACGGGGAAATATCCATAATACCAGACCTCGTTGCAGCGCTCGTCCGCGGAGGAGCCCATAGGGTTGGTGATTCGGTCCAGGGGAGGGCCGAAGAGAATGTAAATTCTTCCCCTGTCGGTGAGCCAGCCCGGCTTAAGTTCGGTGACAAAGAGCTTGCCAGCCTCTTCCATGCGGTTGAAATATTCAATTTTGAATTCGTTCTCTTCGGTGTAAGGGTCGGGATCACGGCGCTTCCAGAATTCCTGAATGAAGTTATCCTTTTCTTTATCCGGAAGCTCAAGAAAGATTTTTTCCTCTCCTTTGGTGATGATGTAGCGCACTTTGGAGAGAAAATCTGCATAAGGCGGGGCCAGCTTCCTCTGAAGGTTGTAAAGACGGCAAGAGGGCGCGGCGAACAAAAAAGCGACACCGAGAGCGAGAATGGACAGTTTTATTTTCATTTCTTCTCTTTCAGAGTCTCAACATTCTTACGGATCTGAGGTTGATCGGGATTGATCTCCAACGACTTTTCCCAGACCACGAGAGCTGCCTTCGCATCTCCTTTCTGAAAATAGCATTCCCCCACCGTGTTGAGCAGCATTGTGTTGGTCCCGTAATGGGAGATTGCCCGGTCAAAGGTGGCAATAGCTTTGTCGAATTCTCCTGACTTCTGATAAGCTTTGCCCAAGAGGAAGAGAAGCTCATATTTGGGCGTCTGCTCTTGATTCAGAAAGGGAAGTAAAAGGGGCTCGATCTTTTGGAAATCACCCCTGGTCATGTAGGCCTGGGCAAGGCTGGTGGCGAATTCTGCAGCCTCAGGCTTCCTTTGGTGAGCGCTTTCCAGGCGGACAATAGCTTCGTCGACCCGGCCGATATTAACAAGCTGAGTCCCCACAAGATAATCGTAGACGGGATCACTGAGATCGGGAAGAATTTTGGAATAAACCCAGGGCCGGCTGACAGCCTCGAGATGTGTGATGTCGAACTCATCGCTTCCGGAAACGACCTCCTGTCCGTCGACGAATAAAGATACCCGGACCTTGTAATGAGCCGGCGCAAAATCTGATAGAGAAAAATCCTCCAGCAGGATTGGAAAGTCGGGGTACTCGCTTATCTGGCGAGAAAAAGTTCGGTATTCTGTTTCATCGCTCAGGAAGACATACCTGACTTCGGCCTTTTCTCTCATCTCCGGGGATAGTCCGTTGACCTGAAGACCGAGGCTGAGGATATCTTTTTTTAAGAAGACTCGGTTGGGCTGAGCGTAGATCTGGTAAGATCCCAAACGAAAAGGCTTCAGGCTCTTCGGCTCTGGCTTGACCTTGATGACTTTGTAGCCCAGAATGAGCGGGGTTATCTGGAGCGGCGTCTCTTCTTGTGGAATAAGAAGCGTCTGATCCAGGGAGGTGAATTCTTTGGAGACTTCATTCTTCACCAGGACCGTAAGTCGATAGGTCCCGGGAATGAGCGGGAACATGTCTTGGATGCTGAGGGGCTGACGGCTGATGCTGGCCATCTTGTCTTCCTCGAAATCCAGCGAGATCGTTCTCTCAAACTGATAGACTATCTTTCCTTCCAGTGTGGAAACCGTGCCGTTCATTTTCAAAGTGGTGTAAAACTTCCTCTCATACTGTCCTACAGAAAGCCTTTCAGGCTCGAGGGCGAGATGGACAAAATAGAGGCCTGACGGTTCCTTGATGATCTTGACCAGGGAGTCGTTGTCGATATAGTTGGCCGTGTACTCCACCTCCACGATATCTTTGTACTGGAGGAACTTCTGGGCGTATTTCTCCTCGATCTGCCGCTGGGCTGCCGTTTCCACGCTCTGGATGAGCATGTCTGAGGCCAGAGAGGGGCGGCCCATAACCGCCGAATTGTCGCCGGGGATAAGAGAGAGGGAGACATCCGCAAGCGTTGGTTCAATCTCCTTGAGCTCTTGATAGGCACTCAAATAATCGATGGGGTCTCCGTAGTAGGTCGGCATTAATGCCTGTGGACCGTCTCGGGCAGGGCTATAAAGCTTGAACTCACCGCTCCCGCCTTTCTGGAAAAACATCAGGTTAAAGCCGGCCGGCAGACCGAGGTCTATCTTGCCCTGGTAAAACCAGATCTCGGCCGGGTAGATCGTGGTCTTGCCTTCAAACCTCTGGATATCGTTGGGCTCCCCGAGGATGATGTAGACGCGGCCGCGGTCTGTCTTCCAGCCGGGCTTCGGCGTTTCCCGGCCAAAGAAGTGGTTGACATAGTTGATGCGGCGGTAATGGTCCGTCCTGAACTCATTTTCGGGGGTGCCGGGCGTCGGGTCACGGTGCTTCCAAAAAGCCTCGATAAAAATGTCTCTCTCACGGTCATTCGTGAGCTTTAAAAAGACCTCACGTTCCAGAGGCGCGATGATGTAAACCACTTCCTCATTCAGCCATTTCTTGTAATGCTCGGGAAGGTTGCTTTTTAGGGAATAGACAGCGGAAGAAAAAAGACAGATGGCGATAACAAGCGAAGAGACAAGAGCTTTGTTTTTCACGCGAAAACTCCTCTATTCCAAGATAAACCTATCAGCCGATAAATTCAAGAAGAACGCCGGAATGAGTCCTATCACGGCTCCTTATTGCAATTTCGGGTCAATGCAGATGGTTGATTTTTTGATGGATTGCCAGTAAAATAAAAATTGCCAGAAACAAAAAATCGGAGGATATAATGAAAAGGGTGTTATGGTTGGCGGGATTGATAATTTTTTCTCTAGTCATGATAGCGGAAGGAAGTGGTCCAAAAGAAGGGGACGTTCCGCGAAATTTTGTTCTTTTTTTTGAGGTTCTCGATTATACGAGGGAATTAGGCGATGCCGTCACGTACTTTTTTAATGAGGTTTTACAGCCGGGCGATCAACTAATCGTTTATACACCAGCTCGGGTTTATGGCTTTTCGAAGATTACTTTGGCAAGGCCGAAGAGAGAATTGATTGCAACCATGCAGGAGAAGCTTAGAGGAGACACCGCAGTATGCAGTTCCAACTATAAAATCATTATTAATGATATGAAAAACCAGGCCAGAGATATTGAAAACAGCGAGACGGCAACTGCGGATGGCCAGGCTGGGCTAAAAAATTCCCTGGTCGTGTACCGCCAGGACATGGATAACCTGCAGGCGCTACGCAAGGTCAATGTGACGCTGTTAATGCAGATTGCCAATATGTTTAAAACCCAGCAGGGGAAAAACCACATGGTGATGATGTATCAGGCAGAGTTCAGGCCGATACCTAACAAGGATACCCTCAGCCGTCTCAGAGCCATACCTATAATTTCTTTTCAAGCGATCGAGCTTTTTTCAAGTGACAGTCAAAAGGTGCCCCTGGATGCGGAGAAATTCATCGATATATTTGCGGAAGTGCCTTTAACCCTGCATTTCCTTTATATCAAACCCAAGGATGCATCCTCGGTCCAGGATTTTAAAGAACATTCAGCCGATATGTACGATGTCTTTGCCAAAATCGCCAAGGCTACTGGAGGAATCGTCGAAACAACCGCAAACCCGGAAGCGGCCTTAAAATCACTCGTCCAAGCCATTGGCGAATCGGCAAAATAGAATTTGCGGAACCCTTTTTCAGTTTATCCCACCAATATCTTCCTGATCAAATTCACCTATGGGTTTAATTTTTAAAGACAATTCCTGTCAAGTCATCTAAAAACCTAACCATAAGGCCCAATTTGAAATCAGCGGTGCAGTGTCATATAATTGCTTTTCATTGTTGGAGGAAAAAATGAAGAAATTTGCACTCATAGTATGCCTTCTGGCGCTCGCTCTAGGGATTGGTCTTTATGGTGTTGATAAAGCGGATGATCAGGTGGCCAAGAACGCGAAGAGGGCTTATGAAAAAGGCATAGAATTAGCAAAGCGACAGCAATGGGATAAAGCAGCGGAAATGTTCAATGAGGCGATTAAACTGGAGCCCGAGTGGGGTCCGCCTTATGCCAGCCTGGCTGCGATGAAGCGGTTGCAGAATAAATTCGAAGAGGCGCGGCAAGACTATGAGAAGGCATTAAACCTGCGGCCCGAGCTGATAAAGAGTATCGCCCCCGAATATGCCGTTACGCTAATAAACCTCGGCTCTCAGGCAATGAACGACCAGGAGCCGGAAAAAAGCAAGGAATATTTCCTCAAGATTCTGGATATTCCTTCCATGGAAGCTTACGACAAGAAGCTTTATTTGAATGCTGTTTACCTGGTGGGGAACGTTTTTACTCAAATGAGTCAATTTGAAAAAGCTGCCTCTTATTTTCTTAAGCTTATCCAGATGACTGAAAACCAGCCGGAATTCTCCGAATTTTATGCCAATGGCAATTACATGGCGGGAATCAACTTGAGTCAGATGAAGAAGTACGAGGAAGCCAGTCCCTACTTGCTTAAATACATCGATCTGAACAAGGGCAATGCCAATGCGGCGCAATTCGTGGTCAGGGCTGACTATATGCTCGGGATCAACAATTATGAATTGCTCAACCTGAAGAGTGAACAGATCATGGCCGAACCGCTGAGCGCCGAAAGAAAGGCGAAGATGGACAGGCTGCAACAGGATAAAGATAAGCTCAGTGCCAGCCCAGTTGCCGGGAGCGCCCAGAAGATCGCTGAGATTGAGGATGAAATGACGCTGATCAGGAATGATGACATCAAAGAAAAGAGGGAAAAAATCGCTAAGGCGGCCCAGGAAACCGAGGTGGAGGCTTTCCTGGCGAGCGTCATTCAGAATATCCCCGACCTGGAAGATACCTATGTGCGATTGGGAAATTACTATTACCTATGCCAGAACTACGAAAAAGCCATTGAATTCTACAAGAAGCTGATCGAGAAATTCCCCTCGTCCCAGGACATATCGTCTTACAAAAAGTTTCTGGACTTGCTTGAAAAGGAAAGCGTCGCTGTAAAAAAATAATCAATTTTATAAGGTTTTATCACAAAATGTGCGGGCAAAAAGCAACAGACCAAATTCAAATTTTTGGTTCCATGTCCAAATTTTTGGATTTTTTTGGGGTTGATCCTCATAAAAAAAGGTAGAAAACAGGGTATTTTGGTCAAAGCGAAGTTGGCATATATCTTGCATGACCATTAAGAAAAGGAGGTGTTATGTTTAAAAAAACTCTCTTCTTGACGGCAATCCTATGCCTTGCGGGGCTAGGGATTGCCCAGACGGTTCAAACCGGCAACATCATGGGTTCTGTGCTCTCACCCGAGGGAGAGCCATTGCCGGGTGTGTCTGTAACCATCATATCTCCGGCAATGATCATTCCCAAGCTAGCCACCGTCACAAATGAGCGGGGTGCTTTCCGCTTCATGGCCCTGGCCCCCGGCGATTACCAGATGACGTTCGAACTGGAGGGGATGAAGACGCTGATTCGCAAGGGAGTGAGGGTTGCTGTCGCGCAGACGGTTACGATCAACGTCACCATGGAGTTGAAGACTCTCGAAGAGTCCATAACGGTTGTTGGAAAGAGCCCAACGGTTGACAAGCTGCGGACGACGCGTCCTGCCAACATGGACAAGGAATTTCTCAGATCGATTCCCGCTGCTCGTAACCTGAACCAGTTTTTCAATATGGCGCCCGGCGTTGACGGCATTTCCGCTCATGGCGGCTCTACGATGGACAACGCTGTCCTCCTGGACGGCGTGAACCTTATTGACGCTGCCACTGGTGTGCAGGCGGCAGGTGTCAATTTTGGTTTGGATATCATGGAAGAGCTTTCGATACAAATTGGCGGGCTATCGGCTGAGTACGGCAGTGTGCGCGGCGCCGTGGTAAACGTCGTGAGCAAATCGGGCGGCAACAAATTCAGCGGCACGGCCAGCTTTTACCTCAACCATGAGAAGCTGAAAGGGGACAATACAAAAGGCACTCCGCTTGCGGGAGCGAAGAGCGGAAATAAGCTGGAATACGAGCCGATTGTCACGCTGGGTGGACCGATCATCAAAGACAGGCTGTGGTTCTTTATGAACGGCAGTTTTAACCGCGCAGAGCGGTTTGTGGCCGGCTATCCCGGAAACTGCGCTCCGGGCAGCGAAAAACCCATCACAACCCTGGTGCCGTACCCTTTTGTCAAACTGAGCTTCCAGCCAGGAGCCAATGACAAGTTTACTTTATCCTACAACTACTCTAACCAGATCAGTGACGACGGCGGCGCCTCCAAGTTTAGCATGGAGAGCGTCACGCAAAAGCGGAGGGCCCCGGGCCATGTTCTTAATCTTCAGTGGACCAAATTTTTTGGAAGCAACTTCTTCACCAACCTGAAATACGGCATGGTCCTTTACAAATTGCTTCTTAATGGCAAGGGTAATCAGGCCCAAACATATGAATATAACACTGGTATATCTGGGGGCAACTCCTGGCGGAACCATGATTTGTACACCCGCAACCGGTTCCAGTTCAATGCCGATGCCACCGCATTTATTGACAACTTGGCCGGCACCCATGAGCTCAAATTCGGCGGTGAGGTCCAATATGCCCATACGACCTGGGATATTTACGGTGTGAGCGATCCGGTTACCGGCGGGTGCTACATTGACTTTATCGGTGGCGCATACTATGACACTCTCATTCTGAAGGGCAATGGTTTTAACCGCATAGACAACATGCTCAATTATGCCGGCTTTGTTCAGGACAGCTGGTCGATCACCCGGAACCTCAACCTCAGCCTCGGGCTTCGCCTCGAATACAATAGTATTATTTATCCCGCGCAGAACACTGAAGAGGGTGACATTGAATTCCTGGGGCAGATCTACAATCGCAGCATTCCAGAAAGCATGACGATGTACACCTGGACAAACCTGGCGCCCAGAATGGGGTTGATCTATGACCTTTTCTCCGACGGCAAGACGCTCTTCAAGGCCAGCTTCTCGCGCTACATTCTTCCTAACCAGATCGGCTGGATCAACCTGTCCCATCCCAACGGCTGGTTCGGCTATTACCAGTATTTGAATCCGGACGGCTCGCCCATTCCTGGAAAAGTTGCTAAATGGGCTATGCCCGGCGGGTTCAAGAACGGCGGCGCGCAGATAGGCTACAAGGATTATAAGCTAAAAGCAGGCTACACCGATGAGGTGACAGTCGGTATTGAAAGAGAATTATTTGCCGACTTATCCATCGGCGCCCGGTATATTAGAAAGTGGGACCGCAATCAGCCGAACATGGTGGATGCCGCCCAGCTCGATATTGACAAACTGCTGTCAACTGGCGAAATCGTTTGGACGAACTGGACAGCGAAAACGGCCGTCGATCCTTTCAACGGCCAGACCCTGACCTTCTACGAAAGGATCAATATGACGGCCAGCGAGATCTACATTGTCAATCCGCCAGGGGCCAACAGGGATTATGACGGGTTTGAGCTCACGCTGAACAAACGGTACAGCAATCGGTGGGCGCTGAATATTTCCTACGTCTATGCCAAATCCAGGGGGTTGATCACCACGACCCGAGGTGACGAATCCCTGGGCGGCGCCGTTGCGGGTTTCTTCCAGAGTCCCAATGCCCATACCAATGCGAACGGCGCACTGCCTCTGGAAAGGCGGCATCAGGTCAAAGTCGAAGGTCTTGTCAGAGGGCCATGGGGAATCAACCTCAGCGGGTATTTCCGATACCTATCGGGCCTGCCGGCCACCCGGACTGTCTCAAGCAATTATCTGGGTCTCAAGCTAAAACAAAATGTCACAATCTATGCCGAAACGAGGGGTTCCGATCACCTACCCTATGTCATGCAGCTTGACCTGAGACTGGAAAAGGTCGTTAGGTTCAAAGGGGTCGGCATCGGTGTCTTTGCTGACTGCTTCAATATCTTCAACCGCGGAGTAGCCACGGGTATGTGGATGAATTCCAGCAACCTAGTGACCTACAAATTCAAGCAGATGACCGCGATCAACGACCCGCGCATTTTCCAGCTTGGAGCCAGGTTCGAGTTTTAATTAACTCGAGACAGGTAAAAAGGGAGACACCAGGTGTCTCCCTTTTTTTTGCCTTTTTTTGAAAAGTGGAGAAGAGGATTCTTTTCTGGAGAAAAACCTTCTATTTGATTTTTGATATTTGTTTGATGATTTCCTTAGCCAGCGTCGCGTCGGGGTCATCAGGGGGGGCGATTTCGATCAATTTGTTAAATGTTTCAATGGCCTTCTGGTTGTTTCCCTTGTTCAACCAGGCATACCCCAGTTTCAGATATGATTTGGGTGAGTCGGGCTTGATGCGAATCGCCATCTCATAGTATCGGATGGCCTCATCGATGTTGTTGGCATTCATCATAATTTCGGCAATATTGTAAGCCAGGGCATGGTCGGTGGGATCGATGTCAATTGATTTTACGAAGTACTGTTCGGCCTCCGTGAATTTGTTCTGCCCCAAATAGGCTTCCCCGATGCCGGCGTATAACTGGGCCTTAAGCTTACTATCCCTTTTATCAGCAGCTTCGGCATTCAATCCCTCAAGAACATTTTGGTACTCGGCGATGGCCTTGTCATATTCTTGAAGTTCCATATAGCAGTTGCCCACATTGAGCCTGACCTTGTACAGCATCGGGTTGATATTGACAAATTCCTGATAGACGGCTAAGGCAGCGGCAAATTTGCCTTCTTCAAAAAGGGTATTACCCTGAAGCAGCATCTCTTTTGAGCTGTCACGGATGCCGGGTGTTGCTGCGGTTATTCTCTGCATGACAATTTTTGGCACGGGATTTGCTTTGACTCCGCTGACCTGCAATTCGATGATAGATTGGATAAAACCTTCCTTCTCTGTCGTAATGGTGACTGCTCCCAGGCCCAGACCGATGAATCCCCACTGTCCCTTGCTGTTAGAAGTGGACGTCATTTTACGGGAAAACTGCAGGTACTGCAGGGTGATTTTAGCCCCTTCAACGGGATTTCCGGCTTCATCAACCACGATTCCTGTCAGACGGCCCTTACCTCTCCCTTCCTGGGAGTAGAGCCCAGACGCTGAAAAAGCCAGTATCATAAGTGCGGCATAAACCACAAACTTGTTTTTTTTCATCATCCTTTCTCCATTTGAATTTTTATCATGGTATTAATTTTATCACACTTAGTGAAAAAACATAACAGCAGTCTGAAGCACTGGCCTAAAGGCTTTGCCTTCAGGGCTTTTTTTTCATTATTTTTTCCCACAAAATTTCGTTCAGTTTCTGATTCACCACCTCATTCTGGGGATCGATGCGCTGCGCTTCCTTCAATTCTGCAATAGCTTCATCCCGTAGACCCATTTGGTTGAGATAATCGGCCAAGGCCAAACACAAATCCAGGGAATCGGGCTCAACCTTTAAACCCTGACGAGAGATTTCCACGGCGTCTTTTAGCCGGTTGCTCCTTGCATACAACATTGCCAGATTCGTATAAGCCGCTACATAGTTGGGTTGAAGTTTAATGGCCTTTTTGAATCGGGCTTCGGCTTTGTCTTGCCACCCCTTCATCACAAAAGCCGCACCCAGGGTGTTTTCGATTTCGGCTTTAGTGGAATCAATGGCCAGTGCCCGCATACAGCAATCAATCGCCCCATTGGCATCTCCCAGTTGCTGCCGGATGAATCCCATACCAGAATATCCCCTGATAGAGTGCGGCACCAATTCTGCAACCGCTTTGAATTGGACCAGGGCTTCCTGATCTTTTTTCAGGCCCCAGTAAAGCAGACGGGCATATTTCCAGTGAAGCCACCAATCTCCGGGTGACCGCGCAATGGCGCGTTTGTACTGCTCTTCTGATTTTTCGAGAGCGTCAACCGTGAGACGGGTTCTCATATTTTTAAGTTCCTGTTCCAATTTTGAAACCTGCTCCGCATGATAAAGCTGGTTTGAGAACGGCGGTTTTTTGATGTAAGCATTCAACATCTCATCGGCAATATTGTATTGGTCCCAATCGGTATAAGCCAGTTTTTCAGCGCATGTTTCAATGCTCGGTATGTTGACCGCGCTGCCGATTCTTTTTTTTATTTGATCCGGCAGCAGGGATTCGATCCGGCCAAACAGGGTGCGGGCCAGCAGATAATTGCCGCTGAAATTCATGTGCACATGGTCGTAAAAGAGTTCTCCGCCGGGGATGCCGTGGCCGGATTCGGCTGCAAAAGCTTTTTCAATATCCGCAAGATAAACACCTTTTGATTCCTGGCCGGCGGTTATTTCCCGGACCTGGCGATTGATTTCCTCATCAGCCCGAAAACGCAGGCTATCGAGTTCCCTTGCTCTTAGGAATGAAGTCCGGGCGCTTTCATAATCTTCCAGCAGCCAACGGCAGCGTCCCAGCCGAAAACGCAAATCGGCAAAGCTACTATCGATCTTGGAAGCGGACAGATAATGCTGCAAGGCATTGGCGTAATCGGCGGCGGTCTCTTTCTCAATTCCTCGGCGATAAAAATCTTCCCATTCATCCCTGCTCTCAACGGATAAATCCTTGCGGTGAAGAGAGGCAAAGGGTGGACAATCTTTCAGATTGGTGGCCACCGTGCAAAAAATTACCGCGGAACCGTTGCGCCTGGCCGTGCGGCCAATATCCTCAAGATTTCTTTTGAAGTGCCGGTAAACCGATTTCAAGCGGGGATCATCGGCTCGTATTTGTCTCTCCAGAAACATTTCCATTCCGCGCCAGATGCGAGGAGCATTTTTTTTCGGGGCAGAAGCCTCTACCAGCCGGCTTAAGAGCTGACCCAGACGCAGGGTTTTGAGGGCAATATTGAAACGGACCAGTGCCAAGCTCGAATAAAACGGATTAAATACAGTTCCGGGGCCGTATGGTCCTACGACTTCGTTGTTGCCCATGTAAACGATCAACAGGTCGGCCTGATGCCTGACACACTCTCTGGCCAGCGGCAAAACCGCATGAGAATTGACCGCCGTCAAGGCGGTATTGAAGACCTCGAACCTTATCCAGGGGAATGTTTCCTGCAGCATGACCTCCAGAATGCGTCCAAAGGCATATGCGCTGTCGGGCACTCCCTGTGCTGCCGAACTGCCCAAGATGAAAATCCGATAAGTATTTGCAGGTTTTCTATCGATGAAGATGAAGGGATTGAAATCCCGGCTGATGTCGGGCGAGAAGAATCGCCAGGGGAACCGGAAGTTGTCGCAAAAGGCTTGGCGGCCGTTCAAGTTGTACGGGACCATCGGAGAAGCATCAAAACCGTATCCGAATATCCGCAATCCCAGCTCGACCATGCCCAATATAATCAGGGGGAGCAGGATAATGGTAAAGAGGCGGAATGCCCACAGGCGCAAACGAGGCTGTTTTATCATTGTTTCGTTTCTGCGATTAGAGTATCGAGCTGTTTTTTCTCGTTTGCACCAAGCCTGTCCGAATACTTTTCCCGGCAAATGCTCAGGTATTTTAAGGCCTCCTGCTTTCTGCCGGTTTCAAGCAGGGTGATTCCCAGGTTGAAGTAGGCGCTGGTGAATCCGGGATCAATTTGCAGTGCCTGTTTCCAAAAAGCAATGGCTTTCTCGTTATCGCCTGCATACCTCAAAGCCACTCCCAGTCCATTGATGGCAGCGACCATTAAGGGTGAGGCATTCATGGCTTGGGTATAATAAGCGATGGCTTTTTCCAGAAGATCTTTTTGTTTTTGCGTCCTGAAGAGAGAGAGGTAGAAAGTGCCCATACTGCTCAGGGCCAGGGCGTTGTGCTGATCCAGAGAGAGGGCTTTTTCAAAAGATTCTCGGGCTTTTTCCAGATTTCCCTTATTAAAGTTTCCCAACCCGATCTGGGTCCAAACCATGGTGTTGCCTTTGCCATTAGCCACAATGTCCAGCAGCAAGGTATTGGCCATCTCATATTCACCGATCTTTATCAGCAATCCTCCAATATCAGCTTTGATATCGGTACTTTCGGGGTCGGCAATTAGGGAGCGATTTTTCAAAAGATTTTTCAGGATATCCAGAGACTTCTCTTTTTCCCCGAGTTCTGCGATCTGGCCGGCGTATTCAACTTGCAGCGAGATATTCAGGGGTTCCTGTTCCAAGGCTTTTTCCATGTGTGAGAGAGCCAGTCTGGCCCCGCCCATTTTCTGGTAAATTTTTCCCAGCAGGATATTAGCCTGGCTTAGGCGAGGATCCCTGGCAAGTTCCCCAGCGCAGATTTCTTCTGCTTCCTTCAACCGGCCGGAATCGGCCAAAATCTGCGCCAGGGATAGCCTGAAATGGCTAATCTCCGGATATTTTTCAGCCGCTTGTTTTAGAATCCCTTCGATTTTGCCAGGGTCATTTTTTTTCTTATAAATGAGATACTGATAATCAGACACCTGCGGCAATTTCCAGTCTTGATAGTCTGAGATGATGCCTTGCAGCTCCGTTTCCGCTTCGCCCAATTTTTCGGAATATATCAGCTGTTCCACTTTCAGCATCCGCTCGATAGCGGCGATTCCCTTTTTCGGGTCGACGGCTTGAGTCTCCCCCTGCTTTCTATTTTCCTCTCCGAGGGATTCCTGTTTTTTTTCTGTGTGGTTAACTATATAGCTCTGCAGGTGCGCATCCATTTTTCTGGCCAAATCATTTTTCTTCTGAGCCAGGTTTTCACGCTCAGCAGGATCAGTTTGCAAGTCGTACAATTCGGCCTCGGGCAGAGAGATGTATTTGTAATTTTCAGTGATGAGGCCAGTCAAAGGCGCAAAGCCCATTTCCTCAAATCCATACATGCTTTCAAAATATACCGGCTGATCAGTCTGTTTCTCCTGATTTTTTTTTGACAGCAGAGGCAAAAAACTTTTCCCCAGAACTCCTGCCGGGCTTTCCAGATTGAAAAGTTGCAGCAAGGATGGCATGAGATCAAGCAACCTTACTCTGCTTTCAATAACCTGTTTTTCCGCAAACACTTCGGGATTATATATAATCAGGGGCACCTTTAATGTTTCTTCATAGCAAAAGAGCCCGTGGCCCCATTCCCTGTGTTCATATAAAGCTTCGCCGTGACTTCCCGCAACCACAATGACCGTGCGATCCAAGAGTTTTTTCGCCTCTAGGGCGTGCATCATCTCTCCGATATAATGATCGACATTGGCCACTTCAGCGCTGTACGGGTCGTTTTCAAACATTCTGGCATATTCCTGAGGAGACTCATGGGGGGCCAGGGGATCGCTAAAGTTTACCCAGGCAAAGAATTTTTTAAGTGGTCTCTGTTCAAGCCAGGATTGAAACCTGATAAAAATCCTGTCTGCGGCAATGGCGGTGCCGGAGTTGTTGATGATTTGGTTGAACTCAAGCGAATCGTCAAAATTATCAAAGCCCTGTTTTAGGCCGAATTTGGAATGCAGCAGATAAGAGGAAACCAGGGCATGGGTCTCGTAATCTTTATTTTTCATCACTTCAGCCCAGGTTTGCTCGGCCTCGGGCAAATAATCCGTGCCGTTGTTGCGCACCCGGTGGGCAAAGGGCTCCCTGCCTGTAAAAATGGTGCAGTGCGAGGGAAGGCTAAGCGGTACAGACGCATAACAGTTCCTGAACATAATCCCGTTTTCCGCCATCCGGTCGAGGTTTGGGGTGTGGGCGTTCATAAAGCCAAAAGCGCCGATGCGGTCTGCTCTCATGGCGTCAATGGTGATGAGCAGCAGATTGAAATTCTCGCTTTGTTTTAAGCTGGGGATTTTATTACCTTTTTTGCAGTCTGGATGGAGGGCGAAGATAAAAGCCAGGATTGCCAGTATTGAAATTAGGGAGATGTTTCGCTTCATTTTTTTTATTATATTGAATGCGGCTGCTGTGTCAATTGGCCATAGGAGGTTATCCGGAATTAGATCTTGAACCTGACCTGGATGGGCTTTTATAATGACCTCGGAGTTCAACGATGAACACAGCTGATTATTGGATAAAGAAACTGAGGTTGGCGAGACACCCTGAAGGCGGCTATAATTAATTCCGTTGTGAGATGCAAGAGAAGATGAATAATTACGATTTCTGCCTGGCCTGGAACTGGGAATATGATGCCGATTTTGTCAGGATCCTTGAGCAGGCTTGCCTTGGGCGCGGCCTTCGCTTTTTCCAGGTCACACCCGACAATCTCTTGAATACCCTTGAAGCTCTCGAGACAGGCCAGCTTAGCTTCCGGGCTTTCTTTGACCGAGCTTCGGAGGCTGATCCGCGTTTCCTGCCTCTTGTCCGGTGGGCTAATGGGCACTGCGTTTATCGCCTTAACCCCCATGAACGGGCTGTGCATGCTATGAACAAGGCCACAATGCACCTTGAATTTATCACAGCCGGCATCAACACGCCTTACACAATCATCCTGCCTCCTTACGATGAACAGCCGAATCTACTGCCTTTAGACCTCAGCCCTCTCGGCCACTGGTTTACCATCAAGCCCGCTCATGGAGGGGGCGGGGAGGGAGTGGTTATCGAAGCCACTTCTATGGAGCAGGTGCTTCAAGTCAGGCAGGAATATCCACATGATTATTACCTTCTCCAGGCCCACATTGTGCCGGCTCAGTCGGGCGGCCGTCCGGCCTGGTTTCGCGTCGTTTACTGCGGGGAGAGAATTTATCCCTGCTGGTGGGACATAAATACGCATGTGTATTTGCCCGTCACTGAGGAAGAGGAACACACATTCGGGCTAACGCCGTTATATTCAGCCACACAAGTCATTGCCAGGGTCTGCAACCTGGACATCTTCAGCACTGAGATCGCCTTGACCTCGGCCGGGCTCTTTGTTGCCGTCGATTACGTCAATGACCAGATCGACCTGCGTCTTAAGTCTAATACTTATGATGGAGTTCCAGATGAAATTGTCCATAACATCGCAGAGGGATTAGCCGAGATGGTGCTGAGTCATACTCCTGTTCAATCAAGCTAAAATTGACCTAAGTCAAGGCAAAAATCTTTTGTTTTGTGTTATAAGGGGAATAACTGAAGAATTTTCTTGAGGAGGTTATCTGATGAAGGCAAGAAAAATTCGGGACAATGTCTTCTGGCTCGGCGCCATAGACTGGGACAGGCGCCTTTTCGATTCCTTGATACCGCTTCCGGACGGGACGAGTTACAATGCCTATCTTGTTCAAGGCAGCGAGAAAACTGTCCTTGTGGATAGCGTCGACCCCACGATGGTTGATGTCCTTTCATCGCAGTTGGAGAATACTCCGAAAATTGATTTCGTGATTTCTCATCACGCTGAACAAGATCACTCCGGCTCCATCCCTTATGTCCTTGAGAAATATGAACAGGCGAAGGTCCTGGCTACGCCTCAAGCCAAGGGGATGCTCCAAGACCTTCTGTGTATTCCTGTGGATAGAATTGTTACCGTAAAAGACGGAGATGTGCTGTCTCTTGGCGGCAAGACTCTGGAGTTTGTCTACACCCCCTGGGTCCACTGGCCGGAAACGATGGTCACATATCTCCGGGAAGATAAAATCCTTTTTAGCTGCGATTTCTTCGGTTCTCACATTGCTACGACAGACCTCTATGTAAGGGATGAGGGAAAAATTTATGAAGCTGCCAAGAGATATTACGCCGAGATTATGATGCCCTTTCGGAAGGTCATCCAGAAGAATCTGGAGAAAATCGCGAAGTATAAAATAGATCTGATCGCCCCCAGCCACGGTCCTCTGTACAATAAGCCGGAATTCATCCTCCAAGCTTATAAGGATTGGATTTCAGAAAACCCCAAAAATATCGTTGTCATTCCCTATGTCTCCATGCACGGAAGCACGGAGGAGATGGTTCGCTACCTTGTCAGCTCCTTGGCAGAGAAGGGAATAGATGTTTATCAATTCAATTTGGCCGCTACAGATATTGGCAAGCTGGCCATTAGCTTGGTTGATGCCGCTACTATCGTCCTCGGCACGGCCACCGTGCATGTCGGTGCTCATCCTGGCATTTTTTATGCTGCTTCTCTGGCCAATATGCTGCGGCCAAAGGCCAAGTTTGCTTCAGTGGTTGGGTCGTACGGCTGGAACAGCCAGGCAATCGAGCAGATCGCCAGATTGATTCCGAATCTGAAGGTCGAGATTTTAAGCCCTGTTCTCTGTAAAGGCTATCCCAAGGAGGTTGACTTCAAGGATCTGGACAATCTCGCCGAGACCATCCTCAAAAAACATAGGGAGGCCAATCTCATCTAATCAACAGAAACTGAGGCTCGATAAAAGCAGGAAATTACAACTCCTGATTCTCTAAGTCCCCAAAATCGACAGGACCAGGTCAATCATTCATGCTTTGAGTTCGGTGGTCAGTTTCGCTGTGGCCGCATCTTCTGGCCTTTTCAGACACTTGGATATAAAGTTGTTTGACTCTTCCAT
>Ga0315280_10001331_pt1 | contig 42712 bp, 32 predicted proteins | sample YL17G06_40_MG_FD_203697 | JGI IMG/M metagenome (GOLD analysis project Ga0315280, IMG submission 203697) | Sediment microbial communities from Yellowstone Lake, YNP, Wyoming, USA - YL17G06_40 | ecosystem: Environmental > Aquatic > Freshwater > Lake > Sediment | place: USA: Wyoming | collected...
GGGCTTTGCTGGCCCTTCGCTCCGTTGCGCCCGCTGCATCCCGATCCTTCATTTCCTTCCCCATGCCACCTTCCTCCTTGCCCCAATTTAACCCAATTCCGTGTCCAAGAAAATCGGTGGCAACTCAAAATTAGCTCAAAGGTAGAAGCCGATCTCATATACCCATCATTAAGAGGAGCAGACGTTAAAAAGTGGGGATGCGATCCGGAAATTTTCATAATGATTACCCATAATCCTAAAACTGCAACCAAAGCATTTTCAGAATTCACAATGAAACAAGATTTTCCAATGTCATACAGCTATTTGTTAAGATTCAGAACGGATCTGCTGGAAAGAGCTGCTTATAAAAAGTTCCATTTAAAATCTGATAGGCCGTTTTACAGTCAATTCAATATCTCAGGCGATACATTTAAAAGGTATAAAGTAGTATGGAAAAGAATGACGAATGACATATATGCATGCGTTATATCGCAATTTAAAACCGATTTTGGTTATAAAATGATTATCCCCATGGATACCACCTCTTTTGTAGGGATTGAGTATCAAGATGAAGCTCATTATTTGTGCTCCATTTTAAATTCAATTCCTGTTAGGGATTTCATAAAATCGTTTTCCTCGGCAGGCCGGGGTTTTGGCACGCCTTCGGTGATGGAGCACATCGGCATACCTCAATTTGACCCCAAGAATAAACTTCATCAGCAGCTTGCTTCTCTGTCCAAGAAATGCCACCAGTTAAAAGCTGAAAGCAAGGAAAAAGATAAAGAGGTTTTCGCGTCTGATAAAATTGAAAACCAGATAGAGAAACTGGAAAAAGAAAATGACGCGCTGGTCGAAAAACTTTTCGGCATAGACTGAAATATCAAGCGGACATAAGAGATAAGAGAAATGGGAGCACTTCTTTAGTCCGGCTCCGCGGTTCGGTGAACTCACCGCAGGCAAGCTCGCTCGCACATGGTCAGGGTTGCATGAGAAGCTGAAGCGGGATTTAATTTTTATAGATGAAGCGCGGCTCAGGGTTTATAGTCTTCCTGATTTTGTTCCTGCTCGCGGTATCCTTGCGCTATAGCTCTTTTTTCAGCCGCGGCCAGAGTCTTTTTCTTGCTCTTTTTGACGACCCCACGCCCAGGCTCAGTTTTTATCCCTGGCTGGTTGAAAGCACGCGGCAGCTTAAAAGCGGTCATTTCCCGCTCTGGTGCAACCTGGAGGGAGCGGGTATGCCTTTGCTTGCCAACTATCAGAGCACTCCTTTCAATCCGTTCAATCTGGCGTTTGCGGTTTTTCCGGATCTGAAACTGCTCGATTTCATCGTGCTCCTGAAGCTCTTGCTCCTGGCCGTGTTCACTTATCTGTTCGGGAGGCAAATCCGGCTTTCTCCTTTGGCCGCGGCCGCGGCCGCGTTTATTATTTGTTTCTGCGGATATGCGTCCAAATACATCAACCACATCTACCTAAACACCGAGCTCTGGGTTCCGGCCGGGCTGATTATCACCGAGAGAATCCTGAACGACCGCGCAACCATTCTCAGGTTTCTCGGGCTGGGAATTCTTTCCGCGCTCGCGCTTATCGGCGGAAACCCCGAGGCCGCATTCTATTTTTTCCTTTTCATCGCGCTTTATGCAATCCTGCGCGGAGGTTTCATAACCGCGAGAAAAACCGCATCGGTTTTTTTTGCGCTCGCATTCGGATTTTTCTTGTGCGCGTGGCACCTGTTCAGTTTCGCGGATTATTTCAGTTTTGCCTGGCATTTCCACACCAGCGGCATCAGCGCAATCGACCACCCGCAAATGCGCTGGATGTTCAGCCTGTTCTTTCCCTGGATGTTCGGGCCCCTGCGCTCAAGCCCGGATTTCGACCACATGCTCGCATACCTGGGTCTGATCCCGGTGATGCTATCGCTGATGACCATCTTCAGAATCCGCTCTCTGCCCAGGACCGCGCTCTTCTTCTGGATTTTCACCCTGGTTTTCCTGGGATTGATTTATAACCTGCCTCCTTTTTCCGCGCTCAGGCATCTGCCCGTAATCAGCCAGGTGCGGAATGCCAGATACGGATATTTTGGAGTCAACTTTTCCATCGCCATGCTCGCGGGCATTGGTTTGGAGAGCTTCCTCGCGGGAAAAATCAGCTCACGCGGGTTCGGCCTCGCAGCAGCTGTATCCGGTTTGATCGGAATAGCAGCCTTCGGCCTGGCCCTGGTCTTTCCGCCTAAGTCTCCCCTGCCCTATCCCGCGACAGCTATGTGGCTTGCGCCATTATGCTTGTTTTTGCTTGCGGCTTTTGCCGGCCTGGCCGGTGTTTTTTCGCGGCGAAGAAAAATTTGCGCGGCTGTGATGATTGTTTTCGCGCTCATAAGCCTTTTTCATTATGCCCGCGGGCTTAAGCCCGTCTCCGAGGTCACGCCCGCAATCTGGAGATACCAGAACCCCGAGCTCCCTCCCATCCTCAAACCCATCGTCGATGACCCGGAATTGAAGCGGTTTATGGGCATTGAAGAAATCTACACCGACAACCTCAACATCATCTGCCGTCTGAACGACCTGCGCGCATACGAGGCGCTTTATCCTTTAGGCTATGTCCAGGCGATGGCGGGCATTGAAGGCTTCCCGATGCAAAACGCGGCCCGGGAATATTTCAGCCACGGATGGCATTTTTATGTCAAAGAAAAAAATTTGGGAAACCCTCTGCTGGCGGAATTGGGCCTGAAATATCTGGTCTCGGACCGGGAACTGAAATTGCCCGATTGGCAGATCATCGCACACCAGCAGGATCATTTCCTCTATTTGAACAAAAACGCCCGGCCTCGAGTCTGGGTGAAAGAGAGCTCCGGAGCCGCAGTTTTCCAGGAAGCGGAGATAACCGATTACCAGCCGGATAAAATAACGGTCAAAATCAGCGGCGCAAGGGGAGCGGAACTTGTGCTGGCCGACCAATACGCTCCCGGATGGAGAGCGTTTGAGATGCCCGGAAAAAGGGAACTGCGCATTTTTCAGGAAGGGCTGCTGTTCCGAAAAATTATGCTTGACCGGGACACCCGCGAAATCCAGTTTATTTACCAAAGCCGCGGATTCCAAATCGGCATTTTCGCAAGCCTCAGCTCGATATTTATTTTTGTGATCTTGTTGATGGCTGCGCTTGGCAGGCGCAGTTGAGGGGAATGAATTGCCTGCTGACCAAAGTCTTGACAAAATCTGGTGGGCCATATCGGCCGATCTTCGCAGCTAGAGCCTGTTTCATAACTGATTTTCCCCCGGCTCTTTTAAAGAATTCTCCCCCTCCCTTGATGGGAGGGGAAAGGGGATGGTGATTTGAGCCTTATTTCTCAAGGTGCGATTAGAGTTTTGAACCTTACTTAAAATCACCCCCACCCCAGCCCTCCCCCGTCAAGGGAGAGGGTGCTGGGTTATGAAACAGACTCTAGCTTTTTTGCGCGAACTGCGCAGCCAACATCGTTAAATGATTTAAGCCGGCTTTGGCCGCGGATGCATCATCATTTTTGATTTTCAAACAGGCCAGGCTGTTTTTTCGCCGGCCTTGGGGGCAAGGGAGCCGGCTTGATGCGCTCCAAAAGCTCTTCCTTGATCCGGAGCAGAAACCGACTCGGTTTCTGCTCAACGATTGTTCCTCGCAGTCTCCGTTTTTTAGAGCGGGTCAGGTAAACCAGGTTTTTGGCGCGGGTGAGCGCAACATAAAACAGCCGTTTCTCTTCCTCAATTTCGTCCCCGGTCCTGGCTGAAATGTGCGGAATGATCCCCTCCTCGCAGCCCGCCACAAACACCGCATCGAACTCCAGTCCCTTCGCGGAGTGAATTGTGAGCAGCGCGACCCGGTCCGCGGCCGGGTCGTAAAAATCCTGGCCGGAGACAAAACTCAGGGTGGTCAAAACTTGTTCAGTCCCCTGGATCAAACTTTCTTTGGACCTGCGCCGGACCAGATCGATAACCATTTCTCTGACCATTTCCTTTTCCGCGCTTTCTTCCGGGCTTGCTTCCGGGATAGAGAATGCGTGGTCCGAAATTTCAAGCGCGCTCATCTGCTCTGACTTTTCAATGAGCTTAAGCAGGGCCTGGCCGCGCTGGTCATCTTTCCGCTCAAGCCAAATCTTCAGCGACGCCAAATCTTTCGGGAAAACGCTTTCTTGTTTGAAGATTTCTTCGAGCGCGAGCCGCAAACCAAGCTCTCCTGCCCGGCCGGAAATCAGTCGGAGTATTCGAAGCCCGGACTTGAAAAACCGGCTTTGCAGCGGCGACTCGGAAAGCAGGCGGTAAGGAATTCCGCTGCGGGAAAAAGCTTGGACCAGAGGACGCGCCTGGTCAGATGACCTGAAAAGAACGGCGATGCTTGAGAAGCTCTGTCCGCCCCGGGCCGAACTCTCCACCCGCTCGCTGTCAAAGGAAAAAAAACCGGTGCCTCCCACCAGCTTTTCGATCTCGTGGACCACGAACTCGGCTTCCGCGGCTTCGCTCCCAAGCTCGATGATCTTAAGCCGGGTCCCTTCAATGCCGGAGCTGAGCACGCGGCCGGCTCCGCCCCCGAGCACATCGCCGGAGGCCTTGAGAATTTGGTCGCTGGAGCGGAAGTTTTTTCCGAGCGTGATTATTTCAGCGTCCGGGAAATCTTTTTTGAACGCGCTAAAGAATTCCGGGCTCGCGCCGCGGAACCCGTAGATGGCCTGGTTCTTATCGCCGATAACCGAGATCGAGCCGCTTTCGGCTGCGAGCAGCTTGAGCATCTCATACTGCGCATAATCCAAATCCTGAAACTCATCGCAAAAGCAGCAAAGTTTCCCGATGGTTTTTCTTGTCTCCAGTTTTTTCAATTCCTCCACCGCGCAAAAAATCAGGTCGTCGAAATCAAGGCTGTTCTCTTGCGAGAGCCGCTTTTGATACCGGAGATAAACGGGCGGCAGCCAGCCGGGAAAATCTTCTCGATTTTTCGTTTGTTCCGCCGCGAGCAAGAACATTTTGGCGCGGCGGATTAGTTCCCCGGCTTTAACGATTTTCCCGGGGCCAAGATCAGGCGAGCTCTCCGCGAGCAAATTCATCGCCGCGTCCTGGTCAATTATGGAAAAGCGAGCCGCATCCTTTTTGGCTTCCCGGATGAGCTTCCAGCCGAAGCTGTGGAAAGTGCCGATGAACATCCGCTCCGCTTTTTCGCCGAGCAAATTCCTGAGCCGGGTCCGCATCTCTTCAGCCGCGCGGTTGGTGAAAGTCAGCGCAACCACCTGCTCCGGACGAGCTTCTCCTTTTTCAACCAGATGCGCGATGCGGTGAGTGAGGGTCCAGGTCTTGCCGGTGCCGGGTCCGGCCCTGATGAGCAAGGCCCTGCCCTTGTATTCAACCGCTTTTTGCTGGGAGGAGTCTAACTGCATCTGCATCGAGGATTGTGCGGCTCGAATTTCCGGAAAAAGATCATCTCGCGCGGAGGTCTTTTCGGCCGGGACAAGGCCTGAGCGAGAATCCCGATCATCCCTGATTTTACGCGGCTCTGCCGGGGTTTCGTGGCCGGGGAAAAAGCCGTTCTGGCTTTTGCGTAATATTTTAAGTTCGCGCTCCTCAAAAACTTTTATCACGCCGTATTCGCCGTCAAACCCTTCCGCGACTATGACCTTCCCCTGCCGCATCCGCTCGATGGCCAGCCCAAGGAGCGGGAACTCTTTTTCGATTTCATTTTTGGGGACATCAAGGAGTATGTTCAGTTCCGGTCCGAGCTTCTGCACCAGCCGGAAATATTCCTGCTCGACCTTTTTTGCCTGGCTTCCGCTCTCAAAAATTTCCGCAATGACCTCTGCAAGCGGGATCAGGCTTTTGAACCCGGCCGCTCGCTTCGGCTTCTCAGGCTCTTGCCGGTCGGCCAGCGCCTCGACCCGGTTCATCACGCCCACAGTTACAGGCTTGCCGCACACCGGGCACAGGCCATTGTTCTTTTTGGTCTGTCGGGGCGAGAGCCTAACCGCGCATTTCCGGTGGCCGTCAAAATGGTATTTCCCTTCCTGGGGAAAAAACTCCACTGTTCCGAGAAAACCCTTGCCCGGGTCTCTGAGAGCGGCGATCATCTGATTGTAATCCATCTCACAATCAAAGATGTTGGCCTCGCGGGCCAGGTTTCGAGGCGAGTGCGCGTCGGAGTCGGAGACCAGGCTGAAGCGGTCAAGCGCCGAGAGCCGCCAGTTCATCTCCGGGTCTGAGCTTAAGCCGGTCTCGAGCGCGAAGATTTCTTTGGTGAGCTCGTCAAAACATTCCTCAATCGAATCAAAGCCGCTCATCGACCCGAACAGCGAGAACCAGGGCGTCCAGATGTGCGCGGGGATGAGCACGGAGCCGTCTCCCGCTTCGAGCACGATCTCCAGCAGATTTTTGCTGTCCAGCCCCAGAATGGGCCGTCCGTCTGACTTGAGATTCCCGATACGCGCGAGCCGCCTGGTGATGGCCTCAGCCGCCTCTATGCCCGGCGCCAGAATCAGGTGGTGCAGCTTTCTCACCGCGCCGGTTTTCTTGTAGATGCAGCTTATCTCCGTGCTGAAAACAAACCGTGCGTGGTCAGCATTCGCGGGCAGGACCCGGTTTTTGATCTGGTATTTTTCTTTGAGCTTGTAAAGTCCCTGTTCGGCCGGCTCCAGTTTTTCCTTGAGCTCAGAAGCCCAGGCCGGATGCGTGAAATCGCCGGTGCCGATTACCAAAAGCCCTTTGACCCTGGCCCAATAATCAATCTCCTCCGGCTTAAGCTCCCTGCTGGTAGCGCGGGAATAGCGGGAGTGGAGGTGAAAGTCCGCGATAAATCTCATAAGACTGAGGGTATTGTAGTAAATTGAAAAAGGAAGTCAACGAGGAGACAGCGAGCGGCGGCTCTATTTTTGAAAGAAACGGGTAATATCTTTCACGGCTTGGTTTTTCAAAATTTCCGCGCGCGCTAATGGCAGAGCCCCCATCACTAACTGCAGATGACGACATCTCTGTGCTGCCGCACGATCTCGACTGGAGTGTAAAGCCCTGACCCTTTCACCCTAAGTTTTGAACTGCATGGTTATCCAATCAAAGGCAAGGTCAAGCCATTCATCGTAATGTTCCATTGCGCAGTGGTCGTCATTCTCGTAGAGTTTGAGAAACGCCCGGGGCACTTTGATATCGAGAACGATCGAATCTTTGGTGCCGGTCAGGGTATCATTATCCCCGTTGATGATCAGGATGGGGCATTTTATGCCGCGGTACAAGTCATTTTTGACAAAGGACATTCCGCTCAGCTTTTTTCTCAGGGATCGCAGGCTTTTGCAACCGGTGACCTTTTGCAAAGCTGATACAAATATTTCAGGAGTGCCGATCGAGCTCAAAGGTCGAAAAGTATGATGCAGCGGCGCGCCGCAAACCACCGCGCACTTCAAACGCGGATTGACAGCAGCCATCCTCGCAGACCAATAACCGCCGAAACTCACTCCCACCATGGCAATTTTCGATGCCTCCACGCGGGGATGATTGGCAAAATGTTCGATGACGCCATTATAGATTTGCTCAGAAGCTCCGGACATGGGCCTGGAGTACGCATAGGTCCCGGGCATCTCCATGACAAAAAGTCCCAGGTCAGAATCCTGATATTTTTGCAGGGGGATGCAGATTTCCTGCAGAGTCCCTTCCAGACCATTGGTGATAATGACCAGGGGAGATTTAGCGTCACCCCGGGGGAAACGAGCATAGCCTTCGACTTTTTCGCCTGCGATGTCCAGAGTTAGATTTTCCAGACCGGCGTCGAACAACGGCACCGCGCGGGCAAAAAGCTGCTTGGCCTTTTGATAGGCGGACAACTTGAGAGGCGAGTCACCGGGGAATGCGCTTACCGTGTAATAGGCGATCGCTTTAATCAAAAGGTCCCGCGCTTGGTCTCTCTGGTCTTTGCCGGCCGAGGAAAGAAGTTTCTCGGCCTGGGTCTCGTATTCGAGTGCGATGGTGTTCCAGTAATCACACCATTGAGATTCCTTGAAGGTTTTGATGCCGTTCAGCTGCCGGGTAAAAGTTTCCCGGTCCAGTCTGCCCATATTCGCGTATCTAAGTCTGAAAAGCTTGGGCAGAAAGAAGCGCACACCCATGAGATTAGCGGCTCTCTCCGTCTGTCCGGTAACCAGGCACAAGGTAGTGAAAAGGTCCTTGAGCAACATGCCGCACCTCCTTTAGCCGGAAAAATGAACAGCCAATTCTAACTAAAGAGGGTCCAAGAATCAACCCGCTAGCGGCGCCGCTCGGCGGGTGTTTTCTATCGGCCTGAAATCAGTATGTGTGTCGCGCGTTCAGCGCCGGGTAAAATGTCAGGCAAAAAGCCGGAACTAATCTTCCGGTGCGGGCAGGATGCTGCCAGCGGGCAGGAACCAGCCTTTACCCCGGAATGAAAAATGGCTAAACTGAAAAATAATGACAAGGTTTGCGCTAACGATCGCGGCTTCCGACCCTTCCGGGGGAGCCGGAATTGAGGCTGACCTGAAGGTCTTTGCTCATTACCGGGTTTTCGGCCTGAGCGCAATCACCGGGATAACGGTTCAAGGTCCGGAGGGGATTGAAAAAGTGATTTCCACCCCCGCGAGCGATCTGGCGCGGATTCTGGAGATCATCCTGGCAAAGATGAAGCCGAAGGCGGTGAAAATCGGAGCGCTGATAAGCGGAGAGCAGATCAAGGTTGTAAAGCGGTTTCTTGAGAAATCCCGCGCCTGCGCGGTGCTCGACCCCGTTTTAAAATCCGGAAGCGGTTTCCCGCTCCTGGAAAAAAAAGCCTGGCCCCAGCTCTTCTCCCTTTTTCCCCTGGTTGATTTAATCACGCCCAATCTGCCGGAGGCCGAAGCTTTGTCCGGGGTGCGAATCAAGGACAAAAATGATATGATGCTCGGGATCAAGAGGCTGGCTCAAAAAGGCGCGAAAGGAATTTTGCTTAAGGGCGGACACGGGGAGGGCCCTCCGGAGGATATTTTCTGGCGCGGGCGCAAAACCCGGACTTTCCGGAAAAAGAGACTTTCGGGCAGATTCCACGGAAGCGGCTGTGCGCTGGCGAGCGCGGCTGCGAGCGGCCTGGCTCTGGGACTGAGTCTGGAAAAAGCTGTGGAGCGCGCGGAATCGTATATCGATGCCGCGCTCGAATCATCAGTTGAGATTTGCGGGGTAAAATATTTGACGCATATTTTTAAATGAATCGCGGCCAAGGCCGCTCGTGCGACTAAACATCACGACTAAAGCCGCGCTTGCGGGAGGAGAGGTGAAACGAGGCAAACTCATAGTTCTTGAGGGCATTGACGGCTCGGGCACGACCACCCAGGCGAAACGGCTGTATCGGCGCCTTCTGCAAAAAGGTTTCAAGGCTTCGCTCACCTCGGAGCCGAGCCGGGGGCCGGCGGGAAAATTGATCAGAGAATACCTGAGCGGGGAGGCTAAATTTCTTGATCGGAAACTTGGCGCCAATGCTCTTGCCCTGCTTTTCGCGGCCGACCGGCTGGACCATCTTTCCAGCCGGATCAATCCTTTGCTCCAGGAAGGAAAAATGGTTGTTTCGGACCGATATGTCCTTTCCAGCCTGGCATACCAGTCGCTGGAATGCGATCTTGACTGGGTGCTCAAAATCAACCGGAACGCAAGGCCGGCGGACCTGACTTTGCTGCTCGATCTCCCGGCCGGGACCGCTCTTAAGCGTGTGAGCCGGCGGGGAAAATCCCGGGAGCTTTTTGAGAAGCTGGCGATCCAGAAAAAAGTCCGCGCCAATTATTTGAAGCTGGCCGGGAAATTGGGCCGCGCGCATGGAATCGTGGTTATCAACGGCGAAAAATCGAGCGCTGAGATTCAGGAAGAAATCCTGAAAACGGTTTTGACCTTTCTGGAGGGTTCAGGGAAGTCCTAAGAGGCTTTTCGCTACTTCCAGCACATTTCCCGCCTGGATCGGCTTGGTTATGTAGGCGTTTGCTCCCAGCGTGAGCGCGCGCTCGCGGTCCTCGGCGCCGCCTTCCGTGGTTATGACCATAATCGGGATCATCCTGTACTTGACATCCCTGCGTATGAGGCTAATCAGCTTGAGGCCATCCATCACCGGCATATTGATGTCGGTAATGATAAGGTTGTAGCTTTCGGTATTGAGCTTTTTCAGCCCCTCCACGCCGTCCGCGGCTTCTATGATTTCCGCGTCTCTGAGTCTTTTGAGCGCGAAAGAAATCAGCTGCCTCATCGTGGGAGAATCTTCAATAACCAGAATTTTCAAATTAATCCCCTTAAAAGACAAAATTATAATCTAATTCGCTAATGAGTCAAAAGCTCCATAAATCCCTGGATGGTGCTCAATTTCCTTTGCGCCTCGGTATAAAGCCTGGAAGAGAAAATCGCGGTCGCCGCATGTCCCGCGAGAAGCGTGAACAGTTCATAGTCGACATTCGCAAACTGCGTCTTCTGGGGCAAAAGCTTGTAGAGCGCGATAATTCCGATCACCTGATCCTTGATCTTGAGCGGAATGCATACCAGCGGCTCTCCGGGATCGCGCTCCCGCTGCGTTTCTTCGATGTCAGCCGCGTAATAGTTCTCGCCGGTCTCCGCGCTTTTGCCCATCGACCCGACGCCCATGGGTATGGAGGGGACTGCGCTCAACTCCCGTCCCTCCATGGCCATCGGCCTGAGCATCCTGGTTTTATCATCCAGGAGAAACACGCCGAATTCCTCCGCGCCGATCAAGTTGATTATGATCTCCATAATGATCTGCAACACCTCGCTGAAATCCAGGGTGGAATGCAGCTGGTAGGAGCAGACATAGAGATTGGCCAGGTTGTTGTTCTCTGACTCAACCTCCACATAGCGCATCGCATACTCCTGGTTTTCCTTCTCAACTTTCTTATACTCTTCGAGCAGGCGCTGCTTTTCCTGCTCCAGCCTCGCCAGCTCCTCCTTGAGCCTGGTTGACAGGCCGCCCCGCGCGGATACCCGGCTGATTTCCTGGTTCTCCTGCTCGATCTGGAATGCCCGGAAGCGAAGCCGTTCGTTCTCCGTCAGAATCTCCTTGGTGAACTCTATCCCCCGGTTCACCATTTCGATTATTTCCTCGGCTTCCTCGGTCTTGACCAGCCGGTTCAGGGGCTTGTTTTTATCGTCGCCATTCTCACCCATTTTTGCTCCCTACCTAACAGAACCTTAAAATTTCTCTCGGAATCTCCTCCAGATTGACCACCTGATCAACCTTCCGGGTCGCAATCGCTTCTCTGGGCATACCAAAAACAATACTGGTTTTTTCCGATTCTGCAATTACATAACCACCCGCCTCTTTCACCGCAATCACGCCGTCCTTTCCATCCGAACCCATCCCCGTAAGCACAATCGCGAGCATCCTGGAGCCGTAAACCTGAGCGGAGCTTGTGAGCAGCTTGTCCACGCTCGGGATGTACCTGTCGCTGTCCGACTTTTCTTCAACCCGGACGACAACTTTGCCCTCCCGCCTGGCCACCAGCAAATTCTTTCCGCCCGGCGCAACCAGAACTTTTCCTTTCTCAATGCAATCGCCGTCCTCGGCCTCCTTGGCGCCAAGGTGCGCCATTCTTCCCAGCCGCTCCGCGAAAGCCTTGGTAAACCCCGGAGGCATATGCTGGCTGATGACAACCCCCGCGCTCAAATCTTTGGGCAGCCTTGTAACTATGCTCTGGATTGCGCTCGGGCCTCCGGTGCTGGCGCCGATGGCGATAAGCTCCACCTTTCTCACCTTTGCCTCAACCAGCTTGACCGCGGGCTCCATCCCCGGCGCCATCTGGATGGCCGCCTGCTGGCTGATCCGGCGCTGGACATTGCGCATTCGGATCTGGCGGGTCACCTTGAGTTTTTGTACCAGGTCCGCGCTGAACTGCTCAATGACCGAAAGCTTGGTGTCGGGCTTGGCCACAAAATCGAGCGCGCCCAGCTCGAGCGCCTTGAAAACATTCCTGTCCTCGTCAAGCGAGCTCACCACCACCACCGGGGTGGGCAGACTTTTCATCATTATTCTCAGGAAAGTGAAGCCGTCCATTCGCGGCATCTCCAGGTCCAGCGTTATCAGGTCGGGCTTCAGCTCAAACGCCTTTTTGAGGCCTTCTTCGCCGTCCCGGGCAATACCCACGACCTTGGCAAAACCGCTCTGGTCAACAATGTCGGCCAGCACCCGGCGGTTATAGGCCGAGTCGTCAATCACGAGGATTCTGATCAGCTCCTCTTCCAATCTTTCTCTCCCAGCGCGGGTTTTTGGTAGACCAGGTCGTGCTTGAAATGTCTGAGCTGGAAAGCGGTTGACAAGTTCATCAGGCTTTCGGAATGGCCGAGCAGCAAAAATCCTCCCGGCCGGAGGATCTGAAAAAACCTGTCCACCACGCCCCTTCTCGCCTCCAGGCCGAAATAAATCAGGACATTCCGGCAGAAGATAACATCCAGGTTTTTCAGATAAGGCTGATAGTTGAAGCTGAGCAGGTTGAGAATGTCGAGCTTGACCATATTTTTTATCTGGTCGCAAAGCTGGTATTGGCTTCCGACCATAATGAAATAGTTATCAACATAAGATTTGTCCATGACCCGGAAAGAGCTTGCGCCGTACACTCCCCTTCGGGCTTTTGCAATCATCTGCTCGCTCAGGTCCGAGCCGTAAATTTCAACTTTCAAATTGCCCAGGTCCTTTCGTTCCGCGATCAGCATCGCTATGGTATAAGGCTCCTCCCCGCTGGAACAGCCCGCACTCCAGACCCGAATCGTATTCCTGCCTTCCCTCATCGCGCTCGCAATCAGCTCCGGCATTATCTCTTCCCCGAAAGTGCGCAGTTGAAATTCCTCGCGGAAAAAGTAAGTCTCGTTGGTCACAAGCAGGTTCGCCAGCTGGTAAAGCTCGTCGCCGCCCGACTCGATATCCTCAAGGCGCCTGATGTAATCAAAAACCTTGCTGAGCTTGAGCGCGATCATCCTCTGCTTGACCCGCCGCTCCATTATGTATTTCATCTCCGGGTCAAAATTCATCCCGTAGCTGGCGGTGATGCGGCCCCGGATCAGTTCAAACTCTTCATCGCTCAACTCCAGTTTGGATTCCACCGTGAGCGGCCAAATAACCTCTTCCTCCTGCAAAAGACGCTTGACCGCGCTCCGGATTTCATCCGGCTCCTTGTTCAGCTCCCTTTTGAACCAGTCCGAGCGCTCCTCGCTCAGCTTCTCCAGAATCGCGGCCACCTCGTCGGCGATGGAGTCATCAAGGCTGGCATGGAACAAATAGCGGAGCGTATCCGCGCTCTCCACCAGACCCAGAAGCCTGATCACCGCGCGTTTGGTGTGATAGTGATTTCCTTCCAAAAACTCGGCCAGGTGATTCAGCGCCTGATTCTTCAGAACGCTCTGCATTCCCTGGGCGATCCGCGGCCGGAACACGCCCGCGCTGTCTTTTTCATAAATGGCGGCCAGGGAACGGATCGCAGCCTGTCTCGCGCTCTTCGCGCTGTCCTCGATCCCCTTGATCAAATGATCCACGCCGAATTGGCTCGGGCTCTCGCCCAGGACCTCGAAAACCGCGCGGCGGAACATTCTCTCCTGGAGCAGGCGCTCGATCAGGGGGGAAGGCAGGGGCCGGCCCAGTTTTCCCAGAATATGGAGCGCGCTGAACCTGATCGGCATATCCTGGGGCTGGTTGACAAGCTCGATCAGCTTGTCGTATGATTCTGCGCCGCCCACTTTGCCCAGCGCCTCAACCGAGGCCAGCCTGACATTTTCATCCTGGTCCGAAAGCGAGCGGAGCAAAAAGGGGGTTGCCTTTTTGCTGCCGATGTCGCCCACGATGTCAATGACGAATTTGCGAACATCCACATCGTAGGTTTGATAAGAGCTGACCAAGTCATCCATTGCCGGCTCGCCGATCATCACCAGAGCCTCGATGGCGCTCGTTCGCCGGCCTACATTTTCCGAATCGTAAAGCGCGTTGACAAGGGTGGCGATCGCTGCCTTCTGCTCCGGGTGGCGAACAATGACATCAGCCGCGGTCTTGCGCACGCGCCAGCTCGAATCCCCCAGGGCCTCGCTTAAAAGGGCCAGGCTCTCGCTCCCTGAAAGCCGGTCCAGTTCCGCAATCGCCTGCCGACGAATTTCTTCTTCCGGATGATGCAGACGCCGGGCTATGTCTCCTGTCCGGTCCAATTCCCTCCCTATCCTTTGCTTATTTAGGACAAACCGAGCTTTTTGCGCCTTTTGGTGATCAGGTCCTCCAATGCCAGCTGGAAATAATCAGCGCTTGCCCGAATCTCCGGACTCACCTTGGACAAATAATGTTTTCTTCCGTCATCAATATCCTTTGCCAGCAGCTCCCAGAAGTTGCCTTCCCTGACTCCTCTTTCAACCAGCTCCGGATTATAAAGCGCAATATCGGAAGCAATCGTTCTTGCCAGGCGAGCGGCCTTCTGATGGCTGGGGTCATCCGGAACCGACTTAGTCCAGTCCTGAGCCGCGGCCGCGGGTTTTGCCGGAGCGGGCTTGGGCGCTACCGGAGGAACCGGTTCCGCGGCAGGTCTTAGAGGAGGCGCAGGAGGGGCGACAGGCCTGGTTGGAGGAGCCGGGACCGGTCTTTGAGGAGCGGGTTGAACCGCGGGCCTCGCAGCAGTTGGTTGTGCCGGAGCAGGTCGTGCTGGCGGGACCGCAGGCGCAACCGGTCGCGGAGCTGCGGGAGGCGCAACCGGTCTAGGGGCCGGCTTGGGAGCCGGAGGAGGAGGCGGTGCAATTTCCACGGAAGGCGCAGCCGCGGTTTCCTCTCCTGTCGACTCAGCCGGCTGTTCAGGCGGGGCAAAGCCCAGCACCTTCTCAACTTTGGCCAGAACCTCCACGCCGTCGTGATACTTGTCAACATACTCGTCCGCGCCGTACAAGCTTGTGGGCGCGCGGCGGAAGCGGTTTTTCTCATAAACCGAGCCGATCAAAACCAGCTTGACCTCGGAAAGGCTGGGGTCTGCTTTTACCTTTTCGCAAACCTCAAACCCGAAGAGCCCGGGCAGCATAACCTCCAGAATGGCCGCGGGCGGCCTTTTTTCCTGAATGAACCTCAACGCGGCTTCGCCGTCCCGCGCATACCACACCGCATAACCCGCGGAAATAAGCTCGTCCCCTATTTTATTGAGAAAAATCTCGTCAGCGTCCGCGAGCAAAAGCTCGGCTTTGGGCATGGTCTTGGGCATCATGGGGCCGGTGACCTCAAGTTCAGCCGCGGAGGGAGCCGGAGCTTTGGGCGCTGGAGCCGGCGCGGGCTTGGCCGCGACCGGCGGAGTTGGAGCCGGAGCCTGGGCTGCCGGGGGCTTCCTGGACACCCTGAAAATGGTCTGGCATTTGGCGCAGCGTATTTTGGCGCCTTCGGGCCCGATCTTATTCTCGTCCACCCGATATTTGGTTTTGCAGGTCGGGCATAATACAAGCATCAAGCTACTCCTTTCCTTTCTTAGCTTTACCTTTAATTTCAGCGAGACTGATTTTTTCCGCGCCGGTAAGGAGCTCATCAAGGTTCAAGATCAAAAGAATGTCGTTGCGCCATTGACAGGCTCCGGACAAAAATTTGCTCGGGATGCCGCTCAGTCTCGGAGGCGGCTGAATCTGCTCGGGCGAGACGCTGATCACCTCGCTCACATCATCCACTATCACTCCCACCACCTGCCGCTCCACGCTGACGATGATGATCCTGGCCTCCCGGGTCTGGTCGATCTTCATCCCGAAGCGTTTCCTCAAATCCATAACCGGGATGACCGCGCCGCGCAGGCTGATGACGCCTTCCAGGAAATCAGGCGCCTGAGGCAAAGGCCGGATTTTAGCCGGCCTTATGATCTGCCTGATTTGCATAATGTCCACCGCATAGTTTTGCTGCTCGAGCGTAAAACAGGCCAATTTCATCTCTTTCGGTTTTTGCTTCTCATCCATTTTCGCTTACCGCTCCGTTCTCTTTCCGCTCCAGGACCACCTGGGAAAGATTCAGCACGATCAGCATCTGGTTTTTGTGCCGGGCGATGCCTTCCAGAAACTCGCCCTCGATCCCGCTGAAAACCGCGGGCGTAGGCTCAATGGAATCCGCGGGAACCCTCGCCACCTCCATCACCTGGTCAACCAAAACGCCCGCGACCATTTCCTCGCTCAACTTGATCACGATGATCCTGGTCTGGCGGGTGGGTTCCGCGGAGGGAAGTCCGATCCTGCGGCGCAAATCAAAAACCGGCATAACCATTCCTCTGAGCGATATGATTCCCAGGATATAAGAGGGCGCGCCGGGCACCAGCGTCACCGGCCGGGATTTTATTATCTGCTGGATTCTGATCAGCGGGATGGCGTAAATTTCCTGGCCGAGCCTGAAGCTTAACAGCTCGGTAAGATTGGCTTCCTTTTCGACCTGCCCGTAGCCGAATTGCACCAGGTCATCAACCACGAGTTCGTAGAAATCCTTATCCGCTTCCCCGCCCCCCTCCTTGGCCGCGGCTTTTTCCTGCTTTTCCGACTCGGCCTCAGCGGCCTGGGCCATCTCCTCGGTTATCTCTTTCATCATATCCATCACTTCTGGCGGCTTGGCGGGCGAAGCAGCTTTTGGTTCCTCTTTTCCCTCTTCCAGCACCAGCTCCTTTTCCATCTCGCCCACGGCCGGCAGGTCTTCTCCGAAACTGGTATCCGTGAAAATATCCTCATGCGCGGCGGTCTTTCGCGGCTCTGGCTCCGGGATGGCCGGAACCGCCGGCTTGGCCGCGGCGGCTTCAGTCTTAAGCCCGGCTTTTTCCGCGGATTTTGCCTCTGGCTTCTTTTTCGGTTTGGCCAGCTTTTTCCCCGCGGCAGCCTTTTCCGGTTTTTTCCTGGCGGGGATTTGGGCCCCGGCCTTTTCCGGCTTCGCTGCGGGAGATTCCTGGGGCTTTGGTTCGGAGTCCAGTTTCTCTTTTTGCTCTTTTGCTTTCTTTCTTGCTTCAACCAGGTCCATTTTTATCCCGCCTTCCGCATTGCGGTTTTACCTTTTTTGGTTTCAGCCACCTGCTCCAGCCCCAAATCCACGACCACATTCTCAATAATTCTCTCGCCGATGGCTGCCGCCTCCCGGGCAAAGCCTTCGATCAGAGCGTTGGCCGCGATGTTGTTTATCCTTCTGGGAATACCGCGGGAGAAAGTCCAGATCATCTCAATAGCTTCGGGGGTGAAAAGCGGCTTTTCTCTCCCGGCCTTGACCAGGCGGAAACTGATGTATTCTCCGATTTCCTCGCGCGCCAGCGGCTCCAGGTGGTAGCGGATTCCGATCCTCTGCCGGAGCGGCTCATAGACCGGATGCTCAAGCCGGCGGTTAAGCTCCGGCTGGCCGATGAGGATTACGCTGATCATATTCTCCTTGTCGAGCTGGAGATTGGTGAGAAGCCTGACCTCCTCAAAGCTCTCCCGGCTTGGAATCAGATGCGCCTCATCGATGATAAGCACCGGGCATATCCCATTTTGATACTGCTCGAAAACCGCATCGAAAATCTGCTCCACCAAGTCGCTCTTGAAATACCTGGGTTCCTGGAGGCCGAGCCTTCTCGCCACGGTTCGAAGGAGCTGGTTGGGGGAAAGCCGGGGATTGATGATCAGCGCGGGCTTGTAATTCTCGGGCAGGCGGTCGATCAGCGCCCGGCTCAAAGTAGTTTTTCCGGAGCCGATCTCTCCGGTGAGAAGCAAGAGTTCCCGGTCCTCAACCGCCTGCTCCATCCGCGCCAAAGCCTCCTCGTGGCGGCGGGAAAGGAACAAAAGCTCCGGGTCCGGGGTTTTGCCGAAAGGCTTTGACTTAAAACCGTAGAACTTAAGATACATTAACTGCTCCTGCGCCCATCCTTCTCGAGCCGATGCTCGCGGCGGCTTCTTCAATCAAGCCGAGCACATCCAGCACCAGGATGGTCCTCTGGTCTCCGAGTTCGGTGGCGCCGGCCACGCCTTTCAACCCGGTGAGAACTTTTCCGACCGATTTGATAACAATATCCTGCCGGCCGAGAAGCCGGTCGACAACAATGCCCAGCCTGCGCTCCGCGATTCCGACCGTGACCACATAAAGCTCTTCCTCGCCGGTTTTGGATTTGGAATTAAGCCGGAAAAAGCGCTCGAGCCTGAGCAAAGGAAGGGTTCGCTCTCTTTGTTCAATAACTTCCCTGCCTTCAATGGTCTTTATGTCCTGGGGCTTGATTGAAAGCCCGCTGGAGACCGCGTTGAGGGGGATGGCAAAGGTCTCGGTCCCGGCCTCCACGATCAGCGCCTGGATGATGGCGAGGGTGATGGGGAGGGTGATGATTACTTTGGCGCCCTGGCCAGGGGTGCTTTCAATATCGATGGCGCCGCTCAACGCGGCGATGTTGTTTTTGACCACATCCAGCCCCACGCCCCGGCCCGAGATTTCGCTCACTTTCTCCGCGGTGCTGAAGCCGGGCGTGAAAAGAATCTGGATTAAATCCTCCTGCTTGACCTCGGCCTCGGGGCTGATCAGGCCCATCTCGGCCGCCTTTTTCCTTATCCTCATGAGGTCAAGCCCCGCGCCGTCATCGCTTATTTCGATCACAACATGGTTTCCGCGCTGGAAGGCCCGGAGCAGAATCTGCCCCTGCTCCGATTTGCCCAGTTTTTTCCTTTCCTTTTTCGGCTCAATCCCGTGGTCAATCGAGTTCCTGATTATGTGCATCAGGGGGTCGGCCAGGTCTTCAATGATGAGCTTGTCCAGCTCGGTTTCTCCGCCCTCGGCGATGAACTCAACTTCCTTCCCGGTTTCCCGCGCCAGCTTGCGGACATTGCGGCGGAGCTTGTCGTAAATCTGGCCAATGGGCACCATCCGGACTTCAAGCACTCCCTGCTGAAGCTCCTGCAGCTTGCGCTCCAGGTTGCGATTGACTTTGTAAAGGTCGATGGCAAGCTCGGTAAACCCCAGTTGATTCCTCAATTTCTCGATCAACTGAGTGATGACATTCTTGCTGAGCACAAGCTCGCCGACAATGTTCATCAGTTCATCCAGCCTTCCGATATCCACGCGCACGGTGCGGGAAAGGCTGCGCACGGTTGCAGTTTCTTCCTGGCCCTGGGCTTCGGCTTCGCCTTCCGCATCGCCGGCCGAGGGTTCAGCCTTTTCCGGATCACGGGTCTTGGTTTTTGACTTTGCGGGAGCGCTTTTACCGGCTTTAGCCTGCTTCCCCGGCTTGATCAAGTTGACCGTGACCAGATGTCCCTCCAGCTGAGCCTCAATATCTTCCTGGGACTGAGCGCTGCCGACCAGCAGATAGAAGGTCATGCTGTTTTCCTTGCCCGGTTCCGCACTGGCGGAAGTGGTAATAAGCTCACCTACATCCTTCAGTCGGTCCTGGAGCTCGGGCAATCCCCTGTCAAAATCGGCCAAGCTGAAATCGGCCGAGATCTGGTAAATGCCCATTCCTTCTTTCAGGTTTTCCACCAGCCGGTGCTCCTCGTACTCGGTGAGCACCGCGAGAATTTCGCCTGAAATCCCGCTTTGCTTAAGCAAGCCTATCCCGGTATCCTCTTCCTTGGCCTTCTCCATCTGGGACAATTTATTCTTGAGCTCCTTGATCTCCTCCGGCGAAATTGGTTCCCCGCCCGCTTTCCTGCTGATGATCTTCCTAAGCTCCTCGGTGACCGCAAAAAGCACATCCAGGCCGTAAGCGGTGAGCTTGAGCTTGCCCAGCCTCAGCCGGTCAAGGATGTCTTCCAGCTTGTGCGCGATTTCGCCCACCTCGCCGAAGCCGAACATTCCGCAGATGCCCTTGAGGGAATGCGCGGCCCGGAAAATATCGTTGACCACGGATGGGTCCTGCCTGGAGTCGCTCTTGATCGAGCGATCCAGATCGAGCAACCCGTGGTTGAGCCGGTCCAGAAGCTCCTCGGCCTCGGCTATGAAATCGCTCAGGTTTATCTCGCTCAAGTTATGTCTCCATCGGCGCGGCCTGACGGTTCGGGTTCAAGTCCGAGATGCTTGATGATCAGGTTGCGGAACAGATTCGGGTCGATGGGCTTCACCAGATACTCGCTGGCGCCCAGGGCAAGGCCTTTTTCCTTGTCCCTTACCGAGCCCTCGGTGGTGACCACGATGAGCGGAATGTGCGCGTACTCGGGATTGCTCCTGACGAAATTGATCAGCTCCAGGCCGTTAATGTCCGGCATATTGATGTCGGTGATGATGAGGTCAAACTTTTCCCGGGGCAGCTGCTTGAGCGCCTCGAAGCCGCTGGCCGCCTCGATGATGTTGAGCTGGTCTGAAAATTCTTCGAGCACGCTGACCAAAAACGCCCTGGTGATTGCGGAATCTTCCGCAATCAGAATCTGGTAAAAATCCTTAACCATCCCCTCCGATCAACTTAAATCCTCTCTCGGAGATTCCTCGCGGCGGAGCTCGCGGAGCCTGCGCTCGAGCAGCGCTTTTTCCATGGCCAGGCCGACCTGGACCAAAAAGATCTCAAGGCTTTCGGTATCCCCGATTTCTTTCTCTTCCGGCGCGTTGTCGCCGTAGATTATGGCCGCGACCTTTCCGCTGGTGATGATGGGCGCGACGAAAACCTCCTTGGGCTCCTTGCCGCCCAGCCTCTCAATCAGGTATTGGTTCCATTTATTGGTCTTGAGCTTCTTCTTGAGCGGGATTCGCTTTTGCATCACTTCCTGGAATATGCTCGGCTCATCCAGCGGGATGCGCATTTTGCGCACATGTTTTTCCGGGTCCCGGCCATTGAGCTGGATGCCGAACTGGCCCAGACCCGCGACCTGGTTCTTGGTAACGACGAAAATAACCGCCCGGTTCATAAGCTCGGAGGCAAACCTGAGCACGAGCAAAGTCATTTGGCCGTTGGAGCTGGGGTCGTTCAGTTCCGCGATCATACTCCGAAGCATTCCCAGTCCCCGGCTTTTTTTCTCCTCGCCCATTTCCGGGACGGTGAAATCCTCCTCCCCCAGTTCTTTTTTTAACTCCTCGACCAGGTCAAAGAGCTCATCGGTGGGAGCGGCTTTTTCCTGAATTTCCGCGCCGGGCAGGGTTTTGCCCAGCGCGTTTACCGCGCTTTCGAGCAGCTGGAGAAAATTGACCAGCTCGGGGTTGGAGAAGCTCTCGTCAATCTGGGAGCTCTTGGGCTTGAAAAAGAAAAAATTCACCGCCAGCTTTTCCGCCTGTTTTTGCGCGGACTGGTTTTCGTAGTCAGTGATGAGAATGCAGGGGATTTGGCGGTCAAATTTTCTAACCTCTTTCAGAATTTCGAGGCCGCCGAGGAGGTTTTGGTCAAAAGCAGCCTCCATAATCAGGTCTGCGATCACGATCGGGATCAGTCCCCGCTTGTGCAACTCCTGAATGCGCTTGAGCGCGGGCACCGGCTCGGAATATCGCTCAACCTGGAAGCCTTTGTCGGCAAAGCGTCGCGAAATAGCCGCGAGCATAAGCGGCTCATCGTCAATTGCGACTATGACTTGCCGGCCGGGCCTTTGCTCAGCCGGCTTTTCCCCGGATGGGATCAGAGGCGGCTGTTCAATAACCGCCGCTCTTTCTTCAATCCCCGGCTCGGCAGCCGCTTTTGGCGCCCCTGGTTCGAGGCCGGCTTCGTGTTTCTCGATGAAGTCAGCTACCGAACTGAAGTCAGCTTCCGGGTGAGATGGCTCTTGTTTGAACTCCCGGTCCTTGGTCTCGCGGCCTTCTTCACCGGGCAAAGGCCCGACCGCGGGTCCCATCTCCTTCCGCTTGCGCTCGTCCTGGAGCCGGGCGCCCTCCATGGCCAGATATTGCGGGCTTAAGCCCATGTCAAGAACGAATTGGCGCCAGGGATTTTTGAGGGATCTTATCTCGCCGTCAACTTCCATTAGTTCAAAGCTGAAGCTGCCCTCGGGCCAGGTGAAGAAGCTGAACACAACATCTTCAACTTCCCTGCTTATCACCTGGTCGATTTTTTCGCGCGGGAGTTTGAATCTCTCCGAGATGAAGTCTTTGATTACGATTCCGGACTCGCCCGCTCTTTTCGCCTCGGCCAGAACCCGCTCGAGCTGGAGCTGGTTGATCACCCGGGATTCCACCAGCATAAGCCCGCAATTGCGCTTGATCTCGCTGTTCAGCGCGGAAACCACCAGCCCGTCTTTGAAAATAATCTTCCCCTTCACCTCGCCGCTGCTCAAATTGAGAACACCGGATTTACGGGCTAAGCTCACGATTTGGAGGATGTCCCCCAAACCCAGGTCTTCCAAGTTTCCGACTAAACCCATATATACCTATCCAAAATATAAATTATCATAATCGATTTCCAAAGTAAAGCCGGGGGTTGACTGACAAAACCGAATTTAAGGGTAAATCCGCTCCAGCATTCTGGGAAAGGGGATGGTTTCGCGGATATGGTGGAGGCCGCAAATCCAGGCAATGGTTCGCTCAATTCCCAGGCCGAAGCCTGCGTGGGGAACTGAGCCGTAGCGGCGCAGGTCAAGATACCACTCGAGGGTCTCTTGGGGAAGGTTTTGTTTCTTGATTTTCTCCAGCAGCCTGTTTAAGTCCGATTCGCGCTCGCCGCCTCCCACGATCTCGCCGTAACCTTCGGGAGCAAGAACATCCACGCCCAGAGCCAGCTCGGGCCGGTCAGGGTCATTGGCCATATAAAAGGCCTTGATCTCAGCCGGGTAGCGATGGATGATCACAGGCCGGTCAAAGCTCTGGCTTATGAGCGTTTCCTCGTCGCCGCCGAAATCATCGCCCGGTTTGATGGGCTTGCCTTTTTGCGCTAGTAGTTCAACCGCCTGCTCGTAGGTTATGCGGGGAAAAGGCTTTTTGACCGCTTCCAGCTTTGAGATGTCCCGCTCCAGGGTTTGAAGCTCGCTGTGCTTGTTGGCAACAACCCGTTCCACGATGCAAACAATCATCTCCTCGGCAAGATTCATAATCTCATCGATGCCAAACCATGCCGCCTCGGGCTCGAGCATCCAGAACTCGGTGAGGTGTCTGCGGGTTTTGCTTTTCTCGGCCCGAAAAGTGGGCCCCAGGCAGTAAACTCTTCCCAGCGCCATGGCCGCGGCTTCCATATAAAGCTGGCCGGATTGAGTGAGATACGCGGGCTCGCCGAAATAATCGGTCTGGAACAGGGTCGTAGTCCCCTCGCACGCGGCAGGAGTGAAAATGGGCGCATCCACCAGCACAAATCCCTGGCCGGCCATAAACTCGCGGCCGGCTTTGATCAGCTCGTCTCGGATGCGGATAATGGCCGCCTGCCTGGGCGAGCGCAGCCACAGGTGGCGGCGCTGGAGCAGGAAATCGACGCCGTGCTCCTTGGGCTGGATCGGATACTCCTGGGCCGAGTTCACAACTTCCATCTCTTTCGCGCTGATCTCGAATCCGCCCGGCGCGCGCTGATCCTCTCTGGCAACACCGCGCACGATCAGCGAGCTTTCCTGCGGAATGCGGTCCGTGAGCTCAAACAGCTCCGGGCTGACCTCGCCCTTGAACACCACCGCCTGCGCGATGCCGGTTCCGTCGCGGATGACCAGGAAATGGAGCTTGCCGGAGCTGCGGCGGTGAACCAGCCATCCCCGAATTTCGACCTCCTGGCCGTTGTGCTTGGGCAAGTCTTCTATGTAAACCCAGCGCATTATCTTTTCTTGTTTTTGGCTGCCCTGATTATCCGAATGGAAAGATAAATTTAAACCTGCCGGATTTCCACTTTTCAGAATCCTTTGTAATCCAGGGCCTCGTCTTTAGTAATCCGTATGCTTGGCAGCACGATGTTCTTGGATACGGTTTCCCCCCGAAGAAGCTTCAGCCCATTCTCAATCGCCTCTTTTGCACCGCTGGGATAAGAAAAGGTTGCGCTCAAAAGCCCCTGGCGGATCATACTGACCGCCTCGTCCTGGCCGTTCACACCCACAAAAACTATTCCTTGTTCCCTGCCCGCGGCTTTGGCCGCAAGATACGCGGCGATCATCATTTCGTCATTGTGCGCAAAAACTCCGTCGATTTTGGGATTGTCTTGAAGCGCCTTCTCCATAATCATACGCGCGCTGGGCCGCTTGAAATCTCCGGACTGTTTGTAAACGAGTTTGATGCCGGGGTAGTTGGCAAGGATTTCTTGAAACCCCTGGCTGCGCTCCTCAGCGGAACTGGCGTCCGGGCTGCCCTGAATCTCGACCACATTTCCTCGCCCGCCAAGTTTCTCATCCATATATTTGCCGGCCTCTCTTCCGATTTCAAGATTGGACGCACCTATAAACACGGAATATTTTTCGCCGTTGACCTTCCGATCCAGGACGATCGCTGGAATTCCTTTGTCAAAAGCCTCGGCCACTGCAGAGGTCAGCGCGGCGCCTTCTTGCGGGGCGATGACAAGCAGATTGATCCCTATTCTTCTTATAAAATCCTCCACATCCGCTATCTGCTTTTCGTTCCGGTTTTCGCCGTTGGCGATGCTCAACCTTATTTCCGGATGCTCTCTTGCGGCTTGCTCCATTTCTCGGTTCATATTCGAACGCCAGGGGCCTTCAAAAGCGCACTGGCTGAAACCAAAAACAAACCTGACCCTGTCTCCGAGCATGCTCAGGTCCGGCTCCGTCCTCTTAACCTCTGCGCCCTTGCTCGGCGGCCGCTGAGCTCTTTGGCAAGAGTAGAAAAATAAAAAGCAGACTAAGAGCGCCAAAACTTTCCGCAACATCCTTTGCCTCCCCGCCCTGATCCGTTTTCTCTCGGAAACAAAACCTTCATAAACATTATCGCGCCTTTGGCCAGAAGCAGTAAAATCCGTTCAACCCTGGCAGTACAATTCCAGGAATCGGCACAAGTTTTGCGAAATCATCAGATGCTGGCTCCGGCCATTTGCCAAAATATTACCCGGCAGAAGGGGCAAGGTCAAATTGAAAATGAGAGCAACACCCAACTTTATGAAATTTTCCCCAGCCCAGTTTGCTGGTGAAAAGCAATTTAGGTTGCCAAGGATGGTTTAATGATTAAATTTACAACAAAAGGGAAAGGACAAAATAGGTGGGGGCGAGCCGGAAAAAGCGGATAATTCAGGCCTTCGGCTCGAAAAAATAGAGAGGTGAAAAATGAGGACGAAACCAATCATCGCCGTGGCTTTGGTGCCGGCTGTGGCATTGGCCGTGATCATCGCCGCTAGAATTTTAAGCCCGGGCAGTGGTTCTGCCGGTCCCTCCTATGCGCGGTTCTTTGATCTTATCAAAATCCAATATCCTGAAACTATGTACGACACCACCAGAAACACCCCCTCGATTAACCCGCTCTTGAATGAAGAACTTTCCGGCGTATCCTCGCAAGTCGAAGCGGTCTTGGTTGGAGGAGACCAAGTCTGCGCTTTGTTTTCGGACCGCGGACTCAAGTGCTGGGGATACAATTATTACGGCTCTGCGGGCAATGGCGACATGGAGCCTCAGCCGAACCCGGTTGATGTTTCAGGGATATCCGGGGAGGTGAGCTCGGTTTCAACCGGAGCATATCATAGCTGTGCGGTGACGACTTCAGGCGGTTTGAAATGCTGGGGATTTAACTATACCGGCCAACTGGGAGATGGCACAACCGCGGACAAAAGCGTTCCGGTTGATGTATTTAGACTGGATTCAGGCGTCATCTCCGCCACGGCTGGAGGCTTTCACACCTGCGCGGTCGCAGCCCGCGGCGGGCTGAAGTGCTGGGGCAGAAACATTGACGGAGAGTTGGGAGACGGCTCCACCGGGAACAAAAGCATTCCAGCCGATGTTTACGGTCTTTTGTCCGGGGTAAAAACTGTGTCTTGCGGGATATATCATACCTGCGCGCTGACGGAGAGCGGCGCGGTTATGTGCTGGGGAGACAATTTCTTCGGGGAGTTGGGGGACGGCACGACCCAGGATAAGAGCATTCCCTCAGATGTTGCCGGCCTTGACTCGGGCGTGACAGACATTTCCAGCAGGTCAGGCCTCCACAGCTGCGCGCTGATGGAAACAGGCTCGCTCAAATGCTGGGGATGGAACCAGTTCGGCCAGCTAGGAGATGGCACGACCGCGAACAGATTGACCCCAGTTAATGTGGCCGGCCTTGGTTCCACGGTGAAGGCCGTATCCGCGGGCGGCTATCATACCTGTGCTCTGCTGAATGACGGCGGTGTTAGGTGCTGGGGCAGGAACGCGCTGGGAGAACTGGGAGACGGCTCTTATATTAACAGGCCCAGTCCGGTTCTGGTTATGGGACTGACTTCCGGCGTGAAAGCTGTCTCCGCTGGCGGCTCCGGCGAATCCACAGACCCGGATCAAACCTGCGTGATTCTCAACAAAGGCGCTCTTCAGTGCTGGGGATTTGACCAAACCCCTTACTTGCCCGAGAACCCCTGATGACCCTGGCTCGCAAGGGAGGGGCGTAAAAGATCAATGGAACTCGCGCAGGCAATTAAAGAAAGTTGTGCGCGGCCGGGATTATGACCTTTGACTCCGGCTTTGAGATCGAGTGATAATGCCTTTGCTACAAATAATCATCGCGGCTTTGCGGCTGCGGATTGAAAAATGGCGTTAAAGTTAAGACCCCCTGCCCCGCTGGCCGAGCTCAAAGGCAAAAGTTATGTCCACCAGATTTGGACCATTGCCTGGCCGACCGCTCTTTCCATGCTGCTCTTTTCCATGTTTGATCTCGTCGACCTCAAGTGGATCGGCTTTCTCGGCACCACGCCGGTTGCTGCCGCAAGCCTGGTGGGCAATATGGTTCAAGTGGTATGGGGCTTGATGGGAATTCTTTCCACCGGCACCATCGCGTTCTTTACCAGGCTTCTCGGCGCGGGTGATGCGCGGAGTTTGCGGCATTCTCATCATCAGGCGGTTTTTCTGAGCATTATCCTCGGGCTTGGGATCGGAATATGCTTTTTCATTTTTACGCCTCAAATCCTCGGCTTCTTCCATCTGGCCCCGGAGGTATACGATCTTGCCCTTCCCTATCTCCGAATTTTCTCGCTATCCTTTTTCGTGCTCTTTTTGGAAATTCCTTTCTGGACCATCTGGGTGGCGAAAGGGAGGACCAGACTGCTTCTGGTTGTGAACGCTCTTGCCATCGGCCTGAACCTGGTCCTGGACCCGGTTATGATTTTTCCCAAAGGAAAAATGCTGGTCGGCCTTCTTGGATTAGGCGTTAAGGGCGCGGCCATCGCGAGCCTGTTTGCGGAAATATTTACCCTTGTCCTTTTGCTGACCCTCACCCGCCGTGAAGATTTTCCGATTTTAAAGCCGGTTTGGGGCCGCTTCACGATTTCTTTGCGACAAGGTGCGCGCATCATCCGCATCGGCATCCCTTCCAGCATCGCGTTTTTGTCCGGGCCCTTGAGCACCCTGCTGCTTCAGCGTTTCATCACCGCGTTCGGCGCGGCCGGGATCGCGGGTTTCGGAATCGGTCTCAGATGGATGGCTCTGAACTGGATTTTCCTGCAAGGCGTCACCACCGCGATCAGCTCGCTCGTGGGCAGGTATCTGGGAGCGAAAAAACCTAAGCAGGCCGGACATATGATGCTCCGCGCGTTCATGCTCGGCGTCTCTTTCCAGGTGGCAAGCTCCGCGTTCTTTTTCATTTTTTCTTCTCACCTGGTCAGGATAATGGAGCCAAGCCCGGACACGGTCGCGGCCGGCTCCGTGTTCTTGAAGTGGCTTGCAATCGCGATGCTGATCAGCTCACCAGGAGACATAAGCCGGGCCGCGCTCAACGGCGCGGGAAACGCCGACCCGGGAATGGTCATCTCCATCATCGCTCACTGGATCATAAAGCTTCCGCTCGCCTGGGCTTTTGCCTTCCCGCTTGGCCTGGGACTTGGCGGAGTCTGGCAGGCGAATGCTTTGGCGATGATGATTGAAGGCGCCTTGCTTATTTTCTGGTATTCCCGCGGCCATTGGAAACATCACCCAATCTGATTTAGAATGCCCAGGATATGTCTTATCAGAAGCCCGGCCGCAAGTTTTACATCATTATCCTGTTTCTGCTTGTGTTCGGACTGTATCTCTCTGCCATCAATCCGGAACTCAGCGATCTTAGCGGAGACAGCGCGCGTTTCTTGCTGCTGACCAAATCCATAGCTTCAGGCCGGGGATTCAAAGCCATTGAGAAACCCGGCAACCCGCCTCATCTTGAATATATGCCGGGATTGCCGCTGACCCTCGCTCCGGTTCATCATTTCTGGCCCCAGAACCTGGAGCCGATGAAATTGGTGATCGTCTTGTTTGCCTTTTCGGCTTCCGTGTTCTTTTACCTGTTCCTTTTCCGGGAGCCTTCTCCGGCCAGGCTCATCCTCGCGGCCGCCTACAGCTTTATTCCCTTTCTGTTCAAGTTGCAGACCCAACTCCTGGCTGACCTGCCCCACCTGGCTTTTGTGCTTCTCGCCTTTTTCCTTTTTGAAAAGGCAAGGGACAAACCGATCCCGAGAACCCGCGGCTGGATTTTAGCGGGACTGGCAATGGCCGCCGCGTTTTATTTCCGCCAGATCGCGGTGGTCGCGTTCGCCGCCGGAATCATCGCCATCCTCGCCAGCAGAAATCTCCGGAGAGCAAAAGTCATCGCCGGCTTCTCGCTCGGGTTTGCGGTTCCCGCCTCCTTATGGTATTTGCGGAACTTTTTGATCGCGGGAGCAATGGAGCCGAGCTACGGAAAAAAAATCTGGTTCGCAAAAGCCAGCAACCCGTTTGCAGGAACTTTAACGCTTCCGGAACTGGTGGCAAGAATTTTCAGACGCATTGAATTCTTCAGCATCCATCTTTCCAAGGATATGCTCCTGGGGCCGGGCTGGCCCGGGCTTTATGCGCTCTGGATTCTGCTTCTGGTTTTTCTGGTGATCGGACTGGGTTATGAGCTGGTCAAGCAGAAAAATATCGCCTCCATATTCTTTCTTCCTTATTTGGCCGCGGTCTCAAGCTGGGAAGGCTGGGTGCCCAGGTATTTGCTTCCCCTCCTGCCCTTAGCGCTCTTTTTCATTTACCGGGGAATGGAGTTGGTGACCGGGGTTGTGAACATAAAAACTTCCGTGAGCCGAAATTTGGTCATTTCCTTGTTTTGCCTTTGGGCCGGAGCCAATATCTGGAGAAGTTCGCAGGTGATAAGCTTCCAGCACACCCGCCTTGTTTATCCATCGGCTGCGGCTTTTGGCGAGCAGGAAGCGCTTGCGCTCATCGGCCCCAAAAATTTCGCATACTACCCGGAGGCGATTGACTGGAAGAAAAAGGGCGAACAATATCTTATAGCCAAAGAGGCCGCATACTACCATTTTTTCGCAATGGCGGAATGGGCGAGAAAAAATCTCAGGCCGGATGATGTTGTGGTGTGCCGGAAGCCAAGCCTGTTCGCATACCAGAGCCGGGGCAAGGCTGTGCAATTTCCGCCTCAGCTTGAGGTTGACCGGTTTTTAGAGGAGGTCAAAAAAGCGGGCGGGAAATATGTTTTGATTGAAGAAATCTCTTTGGAACTGAGACCCGTCCTTTTCCAGTTTTGGCAAAGCAGGTCTGACCGGCTTAAGCTGAAAAAACAAATCAGGGAAACTTACCTGCTTGAAATCAGATGACAACCATGGAGCGGCAAGCGCGGCCAGCCCGCTCAAAGCGGGAGGTCATGCTGCCGGTTTAAGACCGAGCACATTTAGTCCCGCGGAATACGCGGGATCGGGGTCGACTGGGATGCTATTTCAAGTTTTACAATTCCACCCGTCCGCACCAGGCATTGGGCTATGTGCCCCGGAGCGGGTTTATCAGGGGAGGCTGGGGTCGTGTTGACAAGCGCAAGCAAAGCTGATACAAAGAAAATGAGGGAAGACCGGCAGAGAGGAACGACCGGGCACATTCCCGGGTTGCGGCGAGCTCGGTCGTATGGCTCCGTCGAGCGGGTCGTTCCTTTCGGTTGGAATTAAGCTTGAAAAGACCCTCAACCTGAAAGGAATGATTACCATAAAGGGCACGAAAACTGTCCAGCGAATGGGGAAAGCTCAGGGGGAAAGCTCAATGATCAGAAAGATAGAAATAAAAAATTATCGAATTATCCGAAATCTTAACCAGGAGCTTAGGCCTTTCAATATTCTAATCGGGCCAAATGCAACGGGTAAAAGCACATTCTTGGATACGATTTCACTTGTAAGAGATATACTGAATGATGGTTTAGAGTCAGCTATTATTGAAAAGAGGGCTCCTTCTTTCTCTGATCTTCTTTGGGATAAAAAAGACCCAACGATCAAGGTTTCCCTGGAACTGGATCTCCCTGAAAAAATAAGGAAAATTTACCAAGAGAGATCACTTCCAGCTTATGTTCGCTCTCGCTATGAGTTGAGAATCGGTCATAGCGTTGAGAATGAAGAATTACGAATATTGGAAGAAACCCTTTGGTTACTAACATCAAAAACGGTAGAAATAGGGACGAAACCGTCTCTATTTCAGAAAAATGGACTCGAAAACTTACTAGTCCCCCCCCCAGCCGTAAGCGAAGGAAAAAGGCGTCGGGCGGGTTCTAAGAAAGTTATAACAAAAACTATTGAATCGGGCAATGACTATTATTTTAACGAGACCACGGGCTATAGCTATAATACCTACTCTAAATCTGGCCTGACTAAAAGCGCTTTGGCAAATTTGCAGGAAGACGAAAAAAAATTCCCTGGTGCTTTATGGACCAAACATAAACTTAAAGAGGGCATTCAGGTTTTGACTTTAAATAGTTTGGTCATGAGGCGACCCTGTCATCCAGGTAAAAAACATGCTTTTGAAATGGATGGCTCCAATCTTCCCATAATAATAAGAGACCTCCGAAAAAAATCGCTTAAACGATTCAAAGATTGGATCAGTCATTTGCAGACGGCATTGCCGTTTTTGCAGAATATCAGAATTAAGATAAGGGCAGAAGATAGATTTCTTTATATCAGCATAAATGATAAAAATAACCGGACGATACCTTCTTGGGTCTTGTCGGATGGGACATTGAGAATTTTGGCTTTGACTTTATTAGCCTATTTACCAGACAATGAGGGTATTTATCTAATTGAGGAGCCGGAAAACGGAGTCCATCCTCTTGCAATCGAGCCGATTTATCAATCGCTGTCATCTGTTTATAATGGGCAGGTGTTAGTCGCCACTCATTCGCCCGTGTTCCTTAGCGTTGCAAAGCTTGACGAAATACTATGCTTTTCAAGGATGGAAACCGGAGAAATGCAAATAATTAAAGGGACTGAACACCCCGCTCTTAGAGAATGGAAGGGCACTCCCAACTTACAAATACTGTATGCTTCTGGAGTTCTAGGTTGAAAGACCTTTTTTTGCTTGTTGCAGATATAGATATGGAGAAGGCCCTGGACACCCTCATTAAAAGGCGGACTCAATCACTAGGCATTAAAAACATATCGTTTGATATTAAAAGACATCCTGAGCACGATTCGGGTATTTACAATTACGGCGTTGAGTTCATCCGGACTTTTCAAAAAGACTATCAAAAATTCATCTTGCTGTTTGATTATGATGGCTGTGGGTCTGCTTCTTCGCCTGAGCAAATAAGGACTGAATTGCTTCAGGAAGCCGCAGCCTGTGGCTTCCAAAGCAACAGTGTGGAAGTGATAGTAATCAACCCAGAACTCGAACTATGGGCATGGAAAAGCAAGTACCACATTGGGCAAATGATTGGCTGGAAAACATCGCAGATTAATAGCTGGCTCCAGAACAATAATATTCCCATCGTTAAGGGAAAACCCAAAAGACCTAAAGAAGCTTATGAAGGACTTCTTCATAGAGCTCTGGTAGCGAATTCTTCGAGCAATTTCGCGAAGTTGGCCTCAAAAATCGGTTTGAAGAATTGTAATGATTTGGCATTTCAGCTGCTTATAGAAACTCTAAGGCGATGGTTTCAACCCTAAATTTTTAACGAGGAGGTAAAAATGATCGGCGCGTATGTTCTGGTAGAGGGGGCTCCTGGCAAGAATATAAAGAATGTCCGGGACCAGATTCGGAACATCAAGGGCGTGATTTCAGCTGAACTCATCACCGGGCCTTATGATGTTATCGTTCAGATCCAGGGCAAGGATATGAACGATTTGACCCAGATCGTCACCGACAAACTGCTGGCGATTAAAGGAGTCGGCAAGACCATCACCCTCGTGGTCATATCCTAGAGATGCCGGACCCGCTTTTACTCTGGCGGAACCCGCAAACCGGTTTCCGCCGACGGCTTCCCTTAAGCAAAATCAGAAACGCGATCGCGGCCAAGGCTGAGCAAAAGCTCAACCGGCTCAAGCCCAAAAGCTCCCCCTTCATCGCGGTCATAGACCCGACCAATGCCTGTCAGCTCCACTGCCCTTTGTGCCCCACCGGCCAGGGAAGCGAGGGCAGGAAAAAAGGAATGATGAAACTGGACACGGTTGACCGAATTCTCAAGGAACTGGGGCATACGATCATTGATGCCGAACTTGACAACTGGGGCGAGCCTTTTTTGAATCCGGATCTTTATGCAATCATCGCGGCCTTCAAAAACTATAAAATCCATACCGCGGCCAGCACCAATCTTTCCTTTAAAGAACAGCTCGACCCTCAGGAACTGGTCAACTGCGGTCTGGACCATTTGATCGTCAGCACCGATGCGGCCAGGCCGAAAACCTATCAGAAATACCGGGTTGGCGGTGATTTTGAGCTGGTTCTGGAAAACATCAAAAAAGTTGTGGAGACCAGGAAAAAGCGGGGCAGCCTGAGGCCGTTCATTACCATGAAGTTCCTGGTTTTCCCGCATAACCTCGCGGAACAGGATGAGTTCAATAAACTTGCGCACGACCTGGGAGCGGATCGAGTCCAGTTCCAGGCTCCTTATTTCCCGGAAAAAATGATCGAGCGGCTTTATCAAAAAATCACGCCCGAACAAATTGAAAAATTCGCGCGGCCGAAGCCAAAGCGCAGAAACTGCCACTGGCTCTGGACCGGGGTTGCGATTTCCTGGGACGGCGGAGTCTCGCCCTGCTGTTTTGGAATTTCCTATCACTCGCAGTTCGATTTCGGAAACATTTGCTCGCAAAGCTTCAGGGAAATCTGGACAAGTGATATTTACCAGCAGGCGCGCTCTGTGTTTTTGGGCAAGGAGCCGAAAGACAGCCGGGCCCGGTTTTGCTTTTCGTGCACGCATCGCGGCGGCTAGCCGCGGTCTCCGCAAGCTTCAGCCGGATTATTCCAGGCTGCCCGTTTTCAAGCCAGTGAGGATTCTTTCCGCGCTCCGGTGAGGCGGTGCGCATTTTATTGGTTATTATCTTTAAGGTCTGGCAGGAAGCAGGTTGGTTTAAGAAAGATGATGGGGAACGCCAAATGAAGCGCGGGGGAAGGCAATCCGAAAACTCGCTGAGTCTCGGTCTTATCCTCCGCGCGCTGAACTCTCGAAACTACCGGCTCTTTTTCACCGGCCAGAGCGTCTCTTTGATCGGCACCTGGATGCAAAACATCGCAATGAGCTGGCTCGTTTACCGATTAAGCCATTCCCCGTTTTTGCTCGGAGTGGTCAGCTTTGCCGGAGATATCCCTATGTTCATATTGATGCCGTTTGCGGGCGTGGCCGCGGACAGGTTTAATCGCCGGCGCATCATCATCGCCACCCAAAGCCTGATGATGCTTCAGGCGTTTCTCCTTTCCGGACTGGTCTTGAGCCACCTGATAAAAATATGGCACCTCGTGGCCTTGAGCGTTTTCCTGGGGATACTCAACTCCTTTGATATGCCCAGCCGGCAGGCGTTTGTAATCGAGATGATCGAGAAAAAAGAAGACCTGCCCAACGCCATCGCGCTGAACTCATCCATCTTCAATCTCGCCCGGCTCCTGGGGCCATCGATCGCAGGAATCCTGATTGCAGCCATCGGCGAAGGGCTTTGTTTCCTGATCAACGGCCTAAGCTTCGCCGCTATAATCGCGGCCTTGCTCGCGATGAGAATAACCGAGAAGCCGATCCCGGATCAGCTCGCAAACCATCTGGCCGCGCTCAAACAAGGCGTATCTTACGCTTACAGCTTTTTGCCCATCCGCTACATACTTTCGCTGCTCGCGGTGGTGAGTATGATGGGAGCATCATACACGGTGCTGATGCCCATTTTCGCCAAGGACATCTTGAAGGGACATTCTTACACGCTCGGGTTTTTGATGGCCGCGGGCGGCGCGGGAGCGCTGGCTGCCGCGATTTACCTCGCATCGCGCAAAACCATCATAGGTCTGGGAAGGATGATCCCGATGGCGACAGGACTCTTCGCGGCTGGTCTTATGGTGCTGGCCCTGTCCCGCCACTTTGCGCTTTCAATCGCGGTAATGCCGCTGATCGGATTCGGCCTGATGACCCAGATGGCTTCGTGCAACACTCTTATCCAGACCATTGTGGAGGATGACAAGCGAGGCAGAGTAATGGGCATTTACGCCATGGCTTTCAGAGGCGTGGCGCCTATCGGCAGCCTGATCGCGGGGGCCCTGGCGGCAAAAATCGGCGCGGCCAACGCGGTATTGATCGGAGCCGGGGTCTGCATCGCAGCCGCTTTTCTTTTTGCCCGAAAACTGCCTGCGCTCAGGAAAATCATAAGGCCCATTTATGTCAAACAGGGAATAATCCCGGAAGTCGCGGCCGGAATCAGGTCCGCAAGCGAGGCGTCCCTGCCTCCCAAGGATCAGGTTTCGTAAACCCAGCGCAACCGGTCAAAAGGCTCAAGCCAGTTTGAAAACATTCCTGGCCTCGGGGCTGAATTTTTCTTTCAGCTCTCGGTCCAGAATTTTCTCCGACGCAGACTTGGGCATTTCCTCAACCAGCTGGAGGTAAGACGGAATCGAATTAGGCTCCAGCTGCTTTTTGCAAATCGTCTTTATCGACTCCAGGTCCAGCTTCTTTCCCGGAAACAAGCTCACCGCAACCACCAGGTCGCTCTCTCCGGGCGCGCCGGTTTCAGCCGGAATGCCATACACGCACACCTCGGAAATATCCGGATGCTCTCCGATCGCCTTTTCCACATAATCAGGCTGGATAAAGTCTCCCTGCCGGCGAAGCTCGGTGCCCCGGCGATAGTCAAAATAAAAATTCCCGTTCTCGTCGGTGTGACAGATGTCTCCGGAGCGAAGCCACCCCCCGCGGGTTTTTTCCGCGGACTCTTTTTGCCGGCCCAGGTATTCCACCTCGGTCTTTCCGCCTTTCATCCGTGAGATCAATTCGCCTTTCACAAATGGCGGACATTCGTTGTCGTTCTCATCCACCACTTTCATCTCCATAAACATCGCCAGAGGCTTGCCGAACGAGCCCACCGACCCTGACCCCGGCGGATTGTGAGCGAGCCCGCCCTCAACCGCCGCGTACCACTCATGGATTTTCACATTGAACCGCTTCTCGAACGATTCCCAGATCGCTCTTGGAGTTCCCGCACTGACCACCTTCTTGACCGGGTTGTCCGCATCATCAGCTCTTGGCGGCTCGTTATAAATCCCGGCCATCATCCCTCCCAAAAGGGAAAAGGCGGTGCAGCCGTATTTGCGGCAGATGTCCCAGATTTTGCTCTTGGTGAATTTCTCGCTGAGCACCGCCGGTATTCCTTTGGCGAAAGACGGGAAAACCGTAACCGCCTGCGCGTTGCCGTGAGCCAAAGAAAGACCGGTGTAAGGAATGTCATCCGGCTGATAGTTCCAGACCGCATTGGCCAAAACCGCGTAAACAAACAAGCGGTCAGCCTTGAGCACCACCCCCTTGGGGTCGCCGGTGGTGCCGGAGGTGAAGATGACCTGGCAGGGAAGCGAGGCATCGAATGTGATTGCGCCTTCAGGCGGGTCCGAAGAAACCCCCGCGAAAAGTTCGGAAAGCGCGGGGAAATTTGGGTTTACCGGAACCTTGTGATGTTTTTTATACGCCACCCCGATTATTTTCAGCTCTTTAAGCTCGGGCAGAACTTCGAGCATGGGCTCAAGAAACTCGTCGCTGATGATCGCGGCTTTGGCCTTTGAGTCCTTGACCATAAACTTGAGCCTCGCTCCCCGGATGCGCGGATCAATCGGGACCGCGATCGCTCCCATGTTTGTGGCAGCAGCCAGCGCGTAGAGAAATTCAGGATGGTTGCGCATCATAAGAATGAAAGTGTCTCCCTTGCCCACCCCGTTTTTTTTCAGGATATTGGCCAGCCGGTTCGAGTTCTCAAACAATTCCCTGTAGGTTACGGTCTCATCGCTGCCGTCAGTGTTCACAAAAATAAACGCCCGCTTATCCGGCTCAACATTGCCTTTCCCCATAATATTGAATAGATTGATATTAAACGCAGGGCTGGTCATTCTTGCCAATCCTCCTCAGCTTTATTTTCTGCTCTCCCCGGGACCAAACCAGGTGATCGGAGTTTTATCCCTGGGCACCGCCTTGTCCTGAACCACTCGCGGATACCCGAGCGCAATCGATGTTACAACCTCATAAGGGTATCCTATGCCCAGCTTTTTCTTGAGCCCGGGCAGCAAATTCAAAGGCTTGATCAGGCCGATATAGCAGGTGCCGAGTCCGAGCGAGTGCGCGGTCAGCACTATGTTCTGGACGGCTATGCCGCAGTCCAAAGCATAGTTGCCCACGCCCCGTTTGTCAGCCAGAGCCAGGATCAGGCAGGGCGCGTGATGGAAGAGGTGGAGCTTGGAGCCTTCCCGATACCTCGCGGCTATCGCGTAAATAGGCCGGATGTCCACATCTCCCGGCTTGCTCAAACCGTATAGATGAAGAAATGCGCGGCGCACCGGGTCTCCGCGGTAGGACCCGGCCAGCAGCTTCAAAACCTTGCCCACGCCTTTTTCGATTTCATCGATCAAATTCCGGTCGTCAACAACTATGTACCGGACCGGCTGACAATTTCCGGCTGAAGGCGCATACCGGCCGGCCTCGAGTATCCGCTCAATCATCTCCCTGGGAACCGGCTCCTTTTTGAAGATACGGTTGGAACGCCTCCGATAGATGACCTTCTCAACCTCGCTAAGCCGGCCTTCAATCTCATCATAGCTTTTTCCCGGCCCGAGCGGCTCCGGCGGTCTCAGTTCCCGGCTCGGATAAACGCTCTTATAAAAACCCTTGTCAATGACCACCGAGCCCTCAATCCTTATCGCGCCTTCCTCGCACACCGCCATGCAGTCCCGGCAGGCAAAACAGGATATTTCCACGCTCTTGCCCATTTTCATCCAGCGCACAGGCACGGCCTTTTTATTTTTCAGTTCCAGCGCGCCCAGCGGACAGATGCTTATGCACAAGCCGCACCCAGAACATTTCTCAGCGTCAATAACAGGATTAGCCGCTCTTCCCGCTGGCCCAACCACCGACCCGAAAGACCGTCTTGCCATTTTTAACTCCTTTCTAAAATCGTTATCACCATTGCCGCTTCCTCAAGACCGATGTTGCCCCCTCCGTTTTCAGTCAACCCTATTCTCGCTCCCTCAACCTGGCGCTTGCCGGCCTCGCCCCGAAGCTGCCAGACTATTTCCGTGATCTGGGCTGCGCCCGTGGCTCCGACTGGATGGCCTTTGGACTCAAGCCCGCCAGAGGGGTTGACTGGAAGTTTTCCCGTTAGCGCGGTGTTTCCCGCCTCGGAAAAAGGCCCGCCCTGCCCTGCCGCGCAAAACTTCATATTTTCAATCGCACGCAGCTCCCCGAACGCGGTCGCATCATGAACCTCAGCCACATTTATGTCCTCAGGCCCCAGGCCCGCCATCTGATATGCCTTATCCGCCGCAAGCTCGCCGATGTCCGGGGCGTCCATACCCCGGTCCCGGCCTGAAACCTGAACCGCCGCGCGGATCTTGACCGGCTTTTGCGCTCCCAGCTTCTTGAGCGCATCACCCGAGCAAAGAATCACCGCGGCCGCGCCGTCCCCAACCGGCGCACACATCGGCCTGGTCAGCGGATAGGACACCAAAGGCGCGGCAAGAACCTCCTCCACCGTCATACTCTCCTGATATTGGGAATAAGGGTTGAGGCTGCTGTTCTGGTGGTTCTTCGCGCTGATCACCGCCAGCTGGCGCTGGGTAGTGCCGTATTTGTTCATATGCCAGCGAGCGGCCAGCGCGTAAACATCCATAAACAAACTGCGCTTGCCCCCTCCCTCTCCTTTGGAGCCGGATTTTTGCGCGGCGTCCTTCGCACTCGCCTCGGCCATTTTTTTAAAAGCCTGAATAATGTCCTGGTCCATTGACGCGGAAAACAAGGACAGCCGCTTGTCCCGGTCCTCAAGATACATCTTCTCCATCCCCAGCGCCAGGCCGACATCATGCAGGCCCAAAGCAATATCCATCCAGCTAACTATAAACGCGGAAGCCGAGGATGCGCATGCGTTCTCAACATTGAACACCGGAAGGCCTCCAATGCCCATCGCCCTAAGCACCACCTGTCCCCGGATCGACTCCTGACCCGTGGCTATGCCCGCGTAAGCATTGCCCACGCTTGCAACCTGCAATTGCTTTTTATCGATCCCCGCATGCTTGAGCGCGCTTTCAACCGCTTCTTTGGACAAAGATTTGAGGCTCTGATCCTGGAACTTGCCAAACCGGGTCATACCAACCCCGATTATATAAACCTCCCGCATCCCTCCTCCTGCTCTGGAAATCTACTTAAAAATAATATAAGCCCAGCCAAGCGATGTCAAGAATTTTCAGCCATAAGTAGGGGCGAGCCGCGCTCGCCCTTTCTATTATGTGAGCAAAGCGAGTCCCGCGAACCGCGGGATGCGCCTGTCCTTCGAAGTCCCGCGTTGCGGGACGAAGTAGGAAGCGACTTTAGTCGCGATTCAGTTGACAAAAACATTCTCTTCCGGCATAGTTTTTTGAAAGTTTTCTACAGTTAAACCTGGCCGAGGTCAAGGGATACGGTCGAGACTTAAAGACAGCCTGAAGGAGGGATACGATGGGTAAAACCGATGGTGCGAACACAGGGCATCAATCTGGAGCGTGGACAATCGAAAGGCTTAAGCATTTAGGCACAGACGGGTTAGTGGAATTATTTAAGACTTTGCCCGCGCCTTCCATTCGTGAAATGAACGGCGAATATCGCGGCCATTATTTGGGAGCCGACCATCACCCCATATCCAACCTGCTGTGGCATATGTTCGCCAATCTGAGTATTTTCAGCGGGGTCTGGCAGGGCAAATCTTTCCAGCCCATTTCAGCCACGGAAGGATTTGGTTTTAACAACCTGAAAAAATTCGGGATGGTTGTGCGCCGGTGGCCGATGAGGACCGGAATAGGACCTTCCCGCTATGATGGCAAGGATGTGTACTCGCTGAATTATGGATATTATTATTCGCTGGCCGGGATAGCGAGTATGCAGGATGAAATCCGCAAAGTGGGTGATGGCCTGTATCTGGGAGTGGGTCATTGGCAGCTGCCCATCGGCATTCCCATGGCCTCGGTATGGTTTGCTTTAACCGGTCCCGTCGGAGCATTCGATACCACTGGTGGACGATTATGACTTTGGGCTCAGTGCATTAAATTATTGCGAACAAGGAAGCGGCTTTCGCCGCGATCACTAGCGAAAAATCTCTTGATATTGAAATCAAATCTTGATAGGATCATGCAGGATGGAGGCCAGAGGCGATAAATGCAGAAATCGTCAAAAGTTAAAAGTTGGGGTCTGGCCCCTAATTCATAAAACTCTTGTTAACACATTTTAAATATGGTGTTAAAATAAAAACCGCATTTGCCTTATTTGGGCGAATGGAGTTAAAGACCGAAAGAAGGAGGTCAAAATGAAAGGGAGGGGCAAGCGGCCAAGGCTAACTATCTTATTGCTTTTGGGCCTGATGATTTTCTTTCTTAGGTGCGGACAAGGCACAAGCGGGGGTGATAACGCTTATGAATTTTCCGCGATTTATCCAGATTATCTTTATCAAATCTCGCTCGGCGATCCATGGGGAACCGGAACTCTTAACGAAATCGATGACACTGACTCATGGGAATTTAAATTTAGTAACTCGCCTGATCAGTACGGGTTTTATTCAGTAACTGACGGTGATTCCTTTTTCATGCTTATGGAAGAGGACCAGATAATAATTTGGGAGAGTGGGTGGACGCCTTTGATGGGCGTCAAAAGACTGAAGGGGCCGACCGGGCTGGAAGTGGGAGGAACTTATAACTGGGTTACCAACGAGTTTTTTTACCCTTATAACAAGTTGATCGTATACCCGACAGATGATCCTCCCGATGGCACCGGTGAGATGGAAATGTGGGTAGATGATTATGATGTCCTTTTCGATGTCCTTTCCTATGAATTCAATGATACGTACAAGGGGATGGAAGCGTATCCAGAAGGTTCGCCTTTGCACGCGCTAAAGGACAAGACCGGAAAAGCAGATGCCATACCTCCTATGATGGCTTTCCCCCTGGGCGGAGATGTGATCCTGATGGGCACGGATTACGACGAAATAGAATTTTTCGCGACCAGGGAACAACCGCCCGGATACTCGCTTCTGGAAGACGCCGGGAAATATGCTTGCCTTGCCGGGTGGGAAGACCAACCACGCGTAATACTAACCATTGAGGAATGCTCTGGAGATCCGGGTTACCCTTGCGCCATTTTTGATACCCCCGACGACGGGGGGTCGGGTGAGGTCGGTATCACTGATAATGGCGACGGCTCTTTCTGGATTGACGGTTTTATGTATGGAATCATCGCTCCAGGCAAGTTGATTGTGCTATATGATGAAGGCGGTGATATTTCTGGTTGCATTCCTTCGTGGGCAATTCCTGATTTCCCGCAGGAGGATTCTGGAGCTGAATAAAAAGACGGCCTTCACTGTGATCGTAGGGGCATTTCTGTAGCTGGCTGTCAAGCCGTCTCAACAGGAGCAAGGAGCCAGGGACTACGGGCTGGTCAGCGCGGTGCGCTGAACGACAGATTGCAAATTTCAGATCTCACGGTCATTAAAAAACAATCTCTCGATATTGCGTTGTGTCGTTGTGGTGGGAAGCAAAAAATGATTTTCTTCTCTGAGAACTCCGCGGCTCTGCGGTGAAAAAATTCTTCAATGAATCGCGGCCAAGGCCGCTCGCACGGGTCAGCGCTATGCGCTGAATCTCAAATAGGCAAATTTCATATCTCAGAGTGAGAAGAAAGAGTCGCGGCTCAGCTCAGCTCGCCACAAGCCGCGGAATGCGGGTTCAAATCCGTTCAATCCCGCCAAACAGGGACAAAAATTGTCACAAAAACGCGGACAAAGCATTGCTTCCGCGCTTGAACTCAGCGTCCTTCGAAGCTCCGAGTATGCCGAGGAGCGAAGAAGGATAGGCTCTTTTCGCTCTTTGCGGTTTGTCATCCGCCTTCGTCCCAGGCAGGCGCTAACAAGACGAGACTATGGCGGACTGACGAAAAACGTCACAAAAATAGGCTCTTTTTGGGGTCATTTTTCGGCATCGGCAAGTGGCTGAAAAATAATTGAAAAGTAAAAAGTGTTTCACGGCTCTGAAACAAGGCCGGGTTTTGGGCGAATAAATATTCTATAAGCAAATCAATTAGTTATGCTCCAAATTATATGATTCTCGCGTGGCCAATTTTTCCTATATATAGAGGCTGTGAGAGTATGCGCAAGCGCGCATCATCCGCCAGTGGGCGATGGACGAAGTCCCTTGTCTGAAAAAATGGCAAGGTCGATTAGCCGCGCACTAGTCAGAAGGTGCACGGACAGGAGTGTCCGTGCCACGATTCATCAAAGATCGGCGGCGTGCTCACAGCCGCAACTGTGTCGGTGGAATTTTTTCACTGACCGGCTCACGGATGACATCATTTTGTGACGGGTTCTTTGAAAGCGCATTGTTACGACGCGGTGGGCCAACGAAAATCCGGGCTCCGGGCGCAATGAATTGCGCCCCTACGGATATCGATGCGGGCGCGAGCTGGCATTGTGATGCGCGGATGATCTGGCTGGCCGCGTTTTTTCATCGCGACTAAACGGCTGGAAATCGCGATTTTCCGGCCAACATCTGGAAGGGCATCGCCCTTCACCGAACCTGTTACCATCCTGCTCAAAATTGCATCGAGCACGATAATAACCGTTTGGTCCAGGCCGATGGCCTGGTAAACTTCTGCCTGAAATTTGGATGCTGGTGGTGCGCGCGGAGACGGAAAAGGTTAAGTGCTTGAAATTCAAGCTGATTCAAAAAAACAACTTAAAAAGCGGCTGACTTTTCCGCGCCGCGGAATGATGATTGGGTGTTTAGCGCGGACGATTTTTCTTTTTGAGCTTTTTAGGAGTTAAGAAATTCCGCGCTATCCGTCTGCCCAAAATCCGAATTTTTGATTCCTAATTCCGAATTCCTGACCCCGAATCCCGAGTCGCGAATCGCGGCCAAGGCCGCTCGCACAGAATCCGGTCAAAGCCGCTCGCGCATTTGGGTCGGTTTTCCTTATCCCTTGAAATCTTCTAAAATTTGAGTGTGAGTCATAAGTCCGGATCAGGGCGTTTGAGGGAGCGGGAAATCCCTTATGTTTTGATCATAGCTGTGCTTGCAGCGTTTGCGCTGATTTCATACCTGCCCGGGTTCAAGGCTGAGTTCCTGTTTGATGACATCCGGAGCATCGTTGACAATCCCTACATCCGGTTGAGCTCGCTTAAGCCTTCTTCCCTGTTTTTAGCGGCTTTCCAGGATTTCAAGCAGAACCGGCCGCTCACCAACCTGAGCTTCGCGCTCAATTTTTATTTCCATGACGGGAACACCTTCGGATACCACCTGGTCAATTTCATTCTCCATATCATTTCCGGCTTCTGCGTTTTTTTGCTCCTGGAGCGGATTTTTTCCCGGAAGGCGAATAGTTTGAAATATGCCCGGACGGCCGCGCTGCT